>Ga0172377_10008635_pt1 | contig 10453 bp, 8 predicted proteins | sample Pumphouse3metaG_FD_119749 | JGI IMG/M metagenome (GOLD analysis project Ga0172377, IMG submission 119749) | Leachate microbial communities from a municipal landfill in Southern Ontario, Canada - Pumphouse #3 metaG | ecosystem: Engineered > Solid waste > Landfill > Unclassified | place: Canada... | reverse complement strand
TGGGATTGCGATGGAAATGCCACGCGATGGTTACTTTGGACGTGATGTTGTCGCCATCGCCAAAGCACTCAAAAAACAATATGATGACCAATTTGTGAACGACAAATCGATGGAGACTTATTGGATCATCCGAAACTATGCTGTAAAAAAAGAATTGGAGCAAATCCAACAAGATTTAGAGGTTTTTCGCACTCATTTCGATATTTGGAGTAGCGAATCAGCCATCCGGGACCGCGGATTGGTTGAGCGATCCCTAGAGATTTTAAAAGAGACCGGTAGCACCTATGAATTGGAGGGGGCGACGTGGTTTAAAACGACCGATTTTGGGGATGACAAAGATCGGGTCTTAATCAAATCGGATCAAACGTATACATATTTAACCCCTGATATTGCCTATCATGTGGATAAACTCTCGCGTGGCTATGATTATTTAGTGAATTTACTTGGTGCGGATCATCATGGCTATGTCAATCGATTAAAGGCAGCGATTATGGCCCTCGGCCATAGTGAGGAAAAGCTTGAAGTTGAATTGGTACAGATGGTACGCTTACTCAAAGACGGAGAAGAGTATAAGATGTCCAAACGCTCGGGCAATGCGGTGACGATGCGTGAATTATGTGAGGAGGTAGGAGTGGATGCGGTTCGTTATTTCTTTGTCGCGCGATCCGGATCTTCTCACCTAGACTTTGACTTGAATCTTGCTACCAGTAAAAATAACGAGAATCCGGTCTATTATGCTCAGTATGCTCATGCAAGGATGTGCTCGTTGCTGGATGCCGCTGCTACTCAATATCCTGAACCTTCAACCTATCAATTACTTACCCATCCTAACGAAATTGAATTGCTCAAACATATGCTTGAATTTCCAACCATGGTGATTGATGCCGCTCATACTCGAGCTCCCTATAAAATGACCAACTACATCCAACAACTCGCCCAACTGTTTCATGCCTTTTATGGCAGTTGCCGAGTGCTTGATGAACAAGCCCCCGAACTCACCGCGGAGCGCGTAGGGCTCGTCAAAGCCGTGGCGATTGTGTTACGTAACGCCTTAACGTTTATCGGAGTGGAAGCTCCGACCAGCATGTAATTGCACAAGGAGGAACCCCTATGATGAAATCGATGATTGATATTGCCTACGAATGGCTCGTCCAACAATCCAAGGAAGCAGACTTTGCCGATCTTTGGAATGTTGTGACCAAAGAATTAGAGTTTACACCTGAAGAAGCGGAACGGCGCGTCGGACTTTTCTATTCGTATTTGACTTTGGATGGTCGCTTTGTGACTGTAGGCGAAAATCGTTGGGATTTACGTAAAAATCTCACCTTCGATAAAGTCCACATTGACATGAACGATATTTATGCGGAAGAAGAAGAAAAAGAAAAAGAATATTTGGAAGAAGCCGATGAATCCGAGGACATCGAAGTGGTGGATGACGAAGATTCCGGCGATGCAGTTGTTGTCAAAGGGAAACCAGAAGAAGACGAATAAGAGAATGTTTGATGCCATGCGAAATGCATTCCAATAAGGGGGGAAATTATGGCACGAAGCAAAGCAGAAATTCGCGATTTAGTTCAACGAGAAGACGTTCAGTACATTCGACTCATTTTCACCGATCTATTAGGAATATTAAAGAATGTTGAGATTCCGGTCTCTCAATTGGAGCGAATGCTTGACAATAATGTTGCTTTTGATGGTTCTTCCGTGGAAGGCTTTGTGCGCATTCTCGAAAGTGATATGCTATTACACCCCGATTTGGACACGTTTCGTATTGCGACTTGGGAACATTCTCAAACAGGCAAAGTTGCTGCATGCTTCTGCACGGTTTGTGGACAAGACGGTCAACCTTTTGAGGGGGATGGTCGTGTCGTATTAATGCGCGCTGTTGAGCGGATGAAAGCGGCAGGTTTTTCCTCGTTTCACATTGGGTTTGAACCTGAGTTTTATTTGTTAAAAACCGATGAATGTGGAAGACCATTAATTGAACAAACCGATTCGGGAAGTTATTTTGATCTTGCACCCATCGATACCCAGGTCGATTGCCGCCGTGCAATCATTCATGAATTGATTAAAGCTGGATTTGAAGTGGAAGCGGGGCATCATGAAGTAGGTCCTGGACAACATGAAATTAATTTCATGCATGCGGATGTTGTGTCTTCATGTGATCAAGTCTTATTGTTTAAATTGATTGTTAAAAACGTTGCCAAACGCTTTGGCGTTCATGCGACTTTTATGCCCAAACCTAAGCAAGGAATTGCTGGTAGTGGCATGCATACGAATATGTCTTTATTCGATGCTGAAGGCAAGAATGCTTTTTATGATCCTCAAGGACGGATGCAATTATCCGATATTACCTATCAATTTATTGCGGGTGTAATGGAACATGTGATTGGGTTTTGTGCTGTTACCAACCCCACTGTTAACTCTTATAAACGCCTAGTTTCGGGGTATGAGGCCCCTTGTTATGTCGCTTATTCCGATCGTAACCGCAGTGCCTTGATTCGCATTCCCGCCCCACGGGGTTCAAGAACTCGTTGTGAGCTTCGAATGGTAGACCCCACCTGCAATCCTTATCTTGCAATGGCGGTTGTACTTGAAGCCGGAATGGATGGCATTCAACGCAAACTTGATCCGAAAGAACCGATGCATGTCGATTTGTTTTCCTTAAGTCACGAGGAACGAGAAGCACTTGGTGTGCGTGAATTACCACGAAACTTAATGGAAGCTTATGAGGCGATGGCTCATTCCCATTTGGTTCGTCATGTTCTTGGGGAATCCTTGTTTCAAAAATTCTTGCGTTCAAGGGAAATGGAATGGAACGAATATCGCCAGTATGTTTCAAGCTGGGAAGTACAGAAATACTGCGAGCGATTCTAAAAATACCTTCGAGAGTTCTTGAAAGTTCGCCATTAATTTGCTAGTATATTGAAGGGCACTCTAATGTCTCCCATTGTGGAGACATTTTTCTTTTTCATTGTGGATCTATAAGGAGGCGAAACCATGGCGAAATACATCTTTGTCACCGGAGGCGTGGTCTCAGGACTAGGGAAGGGCATTACCGCAGCATCGCTCGGGATGTTACTCAAAAGCCGAGGACTATCGGTTTTTGTACAGAAATTTGATCCCTATATTAATGTGGATCCAGGAACCATGTCTCCTTTACAGCATGGTGAGGTTTTTGTGACTGCGGATGGCGGAGAGACCGATCTTGATCTTGGCCACTATGAACGTTTTGTGGACACTGAACTGACCAAGAATTCGTCCGTCACGACCGGGCGCATTTATTTGGATGTCATCAACAAAGAACGTCGTGGTGATTTTCTAGGAGGAACCGTTCAAGTCATTCCTCATATCACCAATGAGATTAAAAGCAAAGTCTATTCCGCAGCAAAGGATTCGGGAGCGGATGTGGTTATTACTGAAATTGGTGGGACTGTCGGCGATATTGAGTCCCTGCCTTACATTGAAACCATTCGTCAAGTTCGATCCGAACTTGGGCGTGAAAATGTTGTTTTTGTGCATATTACCTTAGTGCCTATGGTGGAAGCTTCCGGCGAATTGAAGACCAAGCCTACGCAACACTCCGTCAAAGAACTGCGTTCCTTTGGTATTCAACCGGACTTCATTGTTTGCCGTAGTTCCTATGCATTGACAGAAGACCTCAAGGCGAAAATCGCTCTGTTCTGTGATGTGAGTCGCAAGAACGTCATTGAATGTGCCGACACTCCTATCCTTTACGAGGTCCCATTGCAACTCATGCGTCAAGAGATGGATCTTATGGTATGTCGCGAATTACATCTCCCAATTTCAGAACCTAAAATTGAACCGTGGCGACAACTTGTCGATACGGTAAAGCAGTTGCAATCGCAAGTAACCATTGCATTGGTAGGGAAATATGTTTCCCTCCATGATGCTTATTTGTCGGTGGGAGAAGCATTGAAAGCTGCAGGCTATTCCGTTCCCACAGCAGTCTCCATCCGCTGGATTGATTCGGCAGCTTTGGAACCAAGCAATGTCGAGGCGCATTTGCATGATGTGGATGGTATTCTTGTACCAGGGGGCTTTGGCGGCCGAGGAACCGAAGGCAAAATTCTTGCCGCACAGTACGCACGTGAACATCGAATTCCATTTTTTGGCATTTGTTTAGGGATGCAACTTGCAACGATTGAGTTTGCGCGGAATGTTTGCGGTTTTCATGAAGCCAATTCCACCGAATGGGATGAAAATACACCCACCCCCATTATTACATTAATGTCCAAACAACGTGAAGTGGTACAAAAAGGAGGTACGATGCGACTGGGGAATTACCCATGCATCCTCACTCCTGGAACGAAGGCCTATGTTGCTTATGGTGTTGAGGAGGTCAATGAACGTCATCGGCATCGTTATGAGTTTAATTTGACGTATCGTGATGTTATGGAAGCGCATGGTTTTTGTATCTCGGGGATGAGTCCCGATGGGAAGCTTGTTGAAATTATTGAACTCAAGGATCATCCTTGGTTTGTAGCGACTCAAGCTCACCCTGAGTTTAAATCACGACCCATTCGTCCGCATCCACTGTTTCGCGATTTCGTTCAAGCTGCCTACAACTATCATCATCAATAAACAAAAGAAAGAACTGGTTTCCCAGTTCTTTTTAACGTTTTCCTTTGTCGTAGATTTCTCCACTTGCCTTGGGAGCATTGGAATTTTTAGAAGTTAGGATTAAGACAACCAAGGTCGCAAGATAGGGGATCATTAAGTAGAATTGCATGGGGAGCCCTAAATTGTTGAGGAAAGGAATTAATGAATAGGCTGCCGATAATTTGGACATCAATCCAAAGAATAAGGAGGCAAGCAGAATTCGCCCGGGCTTCCAATTTCCAAAGATTAAGACCGCTAGGGCAAGAAAGCCATACCCTGAAACGGTGGCGTTGAATTCGTTGGATGAGGCGGTAGCAATTAAGATAACGCCGCCCATGCCTGCGAAGATGCCTGAAGTTACAACCCCTAGATAACGGATTTTAGCAATGCTAATGCCTGCTGCATCGGCGGCATGTGGATTCTCACCACACGCACGGATGCGTAAGCCAATTTTAGTGCGATGCAAGACAAACACCACAAGAAGTAAGATGAAGAGTCCCACATAGAACGAAATATAAGTGTTTTTGAAGAAGATATCGCCTAAGATGGGGATTTGACTCAAGAAGGGAATTTCACTAATACGGAAATTAGCATTGAAACCAATTTGTTGGGTACCCCCGATGGTTGTGCGAGCGACGAAGATGGCAAATGCAGGAGCAAAGAGATTAAGCGCGGTCCCACTAATGGTTTGATTGGCTTTCATGTTGACGGAGGCAAGTGCGTGGAGCAAGGAATAGATACCACCCACTGCGCCTCCCACCACAATGCCAAGAATAAGAACAAGACTTGGTGATAAGTTCGGATTGGCTTGTAAGAGGGAAATGACATAAATGCCAACAAATGCACCCATAATCATAATTCCTTCGAGGGCAATATTGACAACCCCTGACTTTTCACTAATGAGACCGCCCAAGGCGACAATCATTAGCGGAACCATGACGGAAAAAGTTTGTTGGGCAATGAAATAAAAGGCATCCATTATTGCTCACCTCCAGTTGTCGGGGGAACCTCTTGATGAGGGGGTTGGGAGGCTGATTGAAGTCGTTTACTCTTGATACGCGCAAGCATTCGCCCGAGAACATCCATCATCAATGCCGACAAAGCACTGAAATAAATGATGATGGCAATGACGGTATCGGTAATTTCTGGGGCAATGGTGGTAAGGCTGATCAGCGATCCGTTGCGGGTTAAAAAACTTATAAAGAGACCGGAAAAGACAATGCCGATAGGATGGCTCATCCCCAAAAGAGCGACTGAAATGCCAGTAAACCCCTCTGACAAAATGAGGAAGGTTGTACGCATCCGAACATTGCGAGGCGATAGATAAATCATTGATCCGGCAAGCCCCGCTAATGCTCCTGCAATAATCATGGAGATGATAACGTTTCGCCGGTATTGAATGCCACTAGCACGACTGGCATCCTTGTTGAATCCAACCGCCTTTAATTGGAATCCAAGGGTTGTTTTTTGCAAGACAAACCAAATCACAATGGCCACAATAATGGCAATAAAGATGGAAATGTCAAAGCGTGAACCCGGCCACAATGTATTTAAACCAAGGGTTGGCGTTGTGGCAGAATCGGGTAAGGTTTTTGTCCAGTTGCGGTTCATGTCAAAGACTCCAGGAGTGGTAACAAGATAGCTAATAAGATAACCAGCAATATAATTTAACATAATGGAAGAAACGACTTCATTGATGTTAAAATAAGCTTTTAATAATCCAACAATACCTCCCCAAATTGCACCAGCAACCATTCCAGAAAGGGCGGCTACGATAAAATGCCAAGGGGCCGGCATAGGAACAAGCAACCCAACACATATGGCGACAAAGCCACCAATTAATGCCTGGCCAGAAGCACCAATATTAAACAATCCGGTACGAAATGCGAAGCCAACCGACAATCCAGTTAAGATAATTGGGGCAGCAAGAACGATGGAGTAGAATAAGAAATTAAATAGATTATTTGGGAGAAAACCACCAAACAAGAGATAGCGCATCGCTTCCACAGCTTCTTGAGGATTGACAATAAGCATGGTAATAAAACCAAATAAGAGTCCGAGAACAATACTGAGCACACTGGATAGTATTTTTCGGGTGGTGGATCCATGGGTTATCCAACGACCCAAGGACTCCGTCCAGCGATTGAGATGCCCCATCCATGAGGTGCCTGTGGTATTAGTGGGTTTCATGGTTGGATCCTCCATTCGTTTTTGCTCCGAGCATATACAAACCCAGTTCTTCACTATTGGTTTCACTGGTTTTTAAACTGGCAACAATTTGTCCGTTGTACATGACCAAGATGCGGTCAGAAATGTTCAAGACTTCTTCCAATTCAAACGAAACTAATAAAACTCCTTTTTGACTATCGCGATGCCGGAGCAGTTCTTGATGAACAAACTCAATGGCACCGACATCCAAACCTCTTGTGGGTTGAACCGCCACTAAAATATCTGGATTTCGGGTTACTTCACGAGCAAGGATTGCTTTTTGTTGATTGCCACCGGACATGCTGCGTGCCATGGTGCGAGGGCCCTCACTGCTGCGAATATCAAAACGCTCAATGAGCATTTCGGTATGGGCGAGCATCGCTTTCTTTTGGATCACTCCATGATGTTGGAATTCGGGTTTATGATAACGATTCAAAATCATGTTTTCTGCCATGGTGTAGTCGAGAACAAGCCCATGACGTTGGCGATCTTCGGGAATATGTCCCATTCCGGCTTCCAACCGATGACGGATGGAAACTTTTCCAATTTCATGATTTAATAATCGGAGGGAACCATGGTGGAGAGGAAGCAGTCCAGTAATCCCTTTAATGAGTTCGGATTGACCATTGCCATCCACACCTGCAATGCAAACAATTTCTCCTCGCCGTACCTCGAAAGACACATCGCTTACGACAGGATGTTTCGTTTGAGGGTCAAGAATGGAAAGGTGTTCCGCTTCAAGGAGGATTTCTCCGGGAATGGATTCCTTCTTATGGGTTTCAAAAAGAACTTTGCGTCCGACCATCATCTCTGCAAGACTCTCAATGCTGGTGGAAGGGACATCCACGGTTGCCACAACTTTCCCTTTGCGAAGGATGGTACAACGATCTGCCATGGCTTTTATTTCATTGAGTTTATGAGAAATTACAATCACTGTTTTCCCTGCTGCCGCAAAAGCCTTGATGGTCTTAATCAATTCAAGAATCTCTTGAGGCGTTAAGACTGCCGTCGGTTCATCAAAGATTAAGATATCAGATTTACGGTAAAGCATTTTTAAGATTTCCACGCGTTGTTGCATACCAACACTGAGATTACGGATTAAGGCGTGAGGATTGACTTCCATGTGGTATTGTTGAGAGAGTTGAGCAATTTCGTGTTCACAATTAGCTAGGTTGATGATTCCACGTTGATTAGGTTCCATTCCAAGAATGATGTTTTCAGTGACACTAAAAACATCCACTAATTTAAAGTGTTGATGAACCATTCCAATTTTTAATTCCGTGGCTACATTGGGGTTGGAGATACGCACCTCGTTCCCATTGACTTTGATGGTTCCTGCTTCGGCTTGATAAAGCCCGAATAAGACGGACATTAACGTTGATTTACCGGCACCATTTTCACCAAGTAAGGCATGGATTTCACCTTTTTTTACTTGGATGGTGACATCATCGTTGGCAACGAGTGTCCCAAATGTTTTGGTAATGTGAAGCATTTCTACTGCATAGTCCACGATCATCGCTCCTCTCATGATAGAGTTTTGAAAAAGGAGGGAGAAATCTCCCTCCCTTAATCATTGCAAAAAAATTAATTGGTAGCTGGGGCAGCGGTCATTTGTTCGCCAGAGATTAATAAAGTATAACCTAAGACTGCAATGTACGCATAGAGTTCAGCATAGTCGCCTGGAGGCACAATCTCGCCATCAATGATGTCTTGATAGAGTGCTTCGTATTCGGCTTTGGTGAAGTTTTCAAATCTCCAGGGATCAATGGTTTCTTCTTCGACCACATAACTTTCGGTTGGTAAACCAACGCCATTGTTATCGACTGAGAGATAATATTGAGTTCCGCCTCTAGAGAAATCATGGAAATAGAAGTCATTCAGTGCGAGTTGGGTGGCAGTGCCTAAACCTTTCATCGCAGAAGTTAAGACCGTTGGGCTTTGAGCCGATTGGTCCACGTCGACACCGATCATCCATTTATCTTTATTGGTGGCAGCGGACATAACACTGGTTCCTGAACCACCGGCGCAAGCAAAGATAACATCAACGCCACGGGTATACCAGGCTTCGGCTTCGGTCACGATGCGTGCATCGGGAGCAAAGGTGCCAAGGTAGGAGTAGTTGTCATCATCGAAGTAGAAGTCATCGAGATCAAGAACGTTGGCAGCTTTATAGGCTCCAGCAACATAACCTAAACCGAACCGTTGGACGGCTGGGAAAGGCATTCCACCCATGAATCCAAGGGTTGGAAGGTCGGTGGGGGCGGCATCATCATAAAGTTCCATAACGGCAGCATAACCAGCAAGGAATCCCGATTCTTCTTCACGGAACATTAACGAAAGGGAATTGTCACCAATATCGGTCACATAGTCCCCGGCGTGTGGGGCTCCATCAAGAATAACAAATTTGACATTCGGATATGTGGCTTGAGCGGCATGAATGGGTTCTTCGAAGAGATAGCCTGGGCAAACAATAATTTGCGCTCCCCATGTGACGGCCAAATCAATGGCGGCTATGTATTCTTCGGTACCTGCAGTTTCATCGCCTTCGGGCTTAAAATACTTGTAGTTGGTGTTTTCCACAAGACTGTGTTCTGCGGCAAACGCCTTGATGCCTTCCCAAGTTCCTTGGTTAAAGGAACGGTCATCAATGGTACCAACGTCGGTAATCAAAGCAATTTTCGCTGTTGAGGGAACGGTCACCACGGACGATGTAGTGGAATCGATCGAGCTCACAGACGAAGACGAACTCGCGGCAGGGGCGCAGCTGGCGGTGCCAAATGCAGTAACGACGGCAAGAGCACCTAATAACGACGTCAAATTCTTCTTTCTCATTCTCTTTTCTTTCCTCCTTATAGATTATTGGGAATGGGCAACAAGAAAGAGCATTCCTGCTCATTCTATACTCCCTATTTTAGTCGTTCATCGCCTAAATTGCAACGCTTGAAAAGCAATGTTTCCAACAAAAAAACAGGCAGGTAATATTTCCGAGCAGCCTTAGGAAAAATCCTTGCAAGCTTGAATGGTATATGATATTATTATTAAGCAACTTACTTTGGACCTCGGGGTTCAAGGCGGAAGGAGAGAAGACCATGAAACAAAGCATCCATCCCAAGTATCAAAAAGTGAAGGCCGTTTGTACCACCTGTGGTACCGAATTTGAAACAGGTTCAACCGTGAAGGAAATTCGCGTTGACTCCTGCTCCAATTGCCATCCTTTCTATACCGGTAAACAACGTTTCGCTGCTGCTCAAGGGCGCGCCGAAACCTTCATGAAAAAATACGGCATGAAAAAGTAGACAAGGCCTATGCGTCCCCCCGCATAGGTTTTTCTTTTCTTTGGTTCGAAATCTCGCTATAATAAAGGTGATTTTAAGGAGTGTTGAATCATGGAACGACCCATTTTGAGCATTGTCATCCCTTGCTATAACGAAGAAGCGGTTTTACCCGAAACTCAAAAACGAATTGCCTCGCTCTTGGACCAATTGGTAGAGCGACGTTTGGTTTCGCCTGCAAGTTTTGTGGTTTTTGTCGATGATGGGAGCAAGGACCAAACATGGGAATTGATTTCGAAGTATCATCAAGATAATCCACTCATGTCGGGAGTTAAATTATCAAGGAATCG
>Ga0172377_10008633_pt1 | contig 10455 bp, 8 predicted proteins | sample Pumphouse3metaG_FD_119749 | JGI IMG/M metagenome (GOLD analysis project Ga0172377, IMG submission 119749) | Leachate microbial communities from a municipal landfill in Southern Ontario, Canada - Pumphouse #3 metaG | ecosystem: Engineered > Solid waste > Landfill > Unclassified | place: Canada... | reverse complement strand
GGCCATTCGCTTCTCATGCGTTACCTCTTCGCTGTTCGATTGCGGCCAATAAGCTTCGGATGCGGATTCGAACCGAACCGAGATTTGCAATTTCATCAATTTTTAACTGGGTATACAGCTTGCCTGATTCTTCTAGCAGGGCACGGGTTTCGTCGCTTGTAATCGCATCGAGTCCGCATCCGAACGATACGAGCTGAACCAATTCCATATCGGGTTCCGATGCGATTGCCTTGGCGGCAACGTACAACCGTGCGTGATAAGTCCATTGATTCAAAACGTCTACGGCCGTTTTTTCCCGATTCGTCGAAATAGCGTCCTCGGATATGATTGCCAGGCGATAGCTGTTGATCAGCCGATCGATACCGTGGTTTACCTCCGGATCTGCATGATAGGGTCTGCCTGCGAGAACGATGATCGTCATGTTTCGCTTTCTCGCTTCTTCGATGATGTATCGGCCTTGCGCACGAATATCGCAGAGGTACGTATCGTAGGCTTCGTAGGCTTTGCCAACTGCTTTATTTACCTGTCGTAGCGTGATTGACGGAAATAACGGAGAAAGAATTCCATGCAGCTTTTTCGGGAGATATGCAGGTTTGTGCAGGCCTACGGGTGCTTTGACAAAATGAACTTGTTTGAGACTAGCCATGTTTGCATCTAAGACCTCCGGGTAATAGGCCACGACGGGACAGTTGAAATGATTGTCTCCCGCGTGTTCGTCTATATTATATGTCATACTCGGATAAAAAATTGTCTGAACTCCCGCATCGACAAGATATTCTACTTGACCATGTATAAGTTTTGCAGGGAAACAAATCGTATCCGAAGGAATAGATCCTTGTCCGAGCAAGTATAGTTCACGGTTAGAATATGGAGGTACGACCACCCGAAATCCCAGTTGTCTGAAGAATGTACTCCAGAACGGAAGTAGTTCGTACATGTTCAATCCCAGCGGAATACCGATTACGTTCTCGAGCTGCATACCGGTTTTCATTATTTCGGCATAGGTGGCAAGTTTTTCCTGTTTGTAATGGTACAAATTCAGAGAGTCGTCGATAAAAGTATTCCCTAACGGACGGTCGCAGCGGTTTCCGCTAATAAATCTTCTACCGTGGTCGAACAGGTTAACGGTGAGACTGCAATGGTTGGTACAGCGATGGCAAAGCGTCGTCGATACAGAATGTGTGAATTGAGAGAGACTGTCCAAGTTCAGTAATGAAGAGGACACACCTGCGTGATTACGTGCGTATAGCGCCGCGCCGTACGCTCCCATAAGCCCTGCGATATCGGGTCTGGTTACCTCGATTCCCAATTCCTGCTCAAAAGCACGCAGTACCGCGTCATTAAGAAACGTTCCTCCCTGAACCACGACATTTTTTCCCAGCTGCTCGGGAGATGCTGTCCTGATAACTTTATACAGAGCATTTTTTACCACACTGATTGATAATCCGGCACTGATGTCCTCGATGGAAGAACCTTCTTTTTGGGCCTGCTTTACCGATGAGTTCATAAACACGGTACATCTGGAGCCGAGATCGACCGGCTTACGGGCAAATAAACCCAGCGCTGCAAACGACTCCATCGAATAGCCCAAAGCCGAGGCAAAGGTCTGTAAGAACGAACCGCATCCCGAAGAGCACGCTTCGTTGAGAAAGATATTGTCTACGGTTTTGTTGTGTATCTTAAAGCATTTGATATCCTGGCCGCCGATGTCGATGACGAAATCGACATCATTCATGAAATATTGGGCGGCAGTAAAATGAGCGATGGTTTCAACCAATGCATGGTCGATTTGGAATGCCTGCTGAATAATCTGCTCACCGTATCCTGTGACGGCACTTGACGCAACGATTGCATCCGGGTGTTGAGTATACAACCGTTCGATGACTGATTTTACGATCGGGACCGGATTACCGCTATTCGATTGATAGCTCGAATCGAGTATTGCACCGTCTTCGTCGATGATAACGCTTTTTACCGTGGTAGATCCTGCATCGATACCGACATAGACTTTCTGCTTTCCTGTTTTAAAGTCAGCTTTTCTGACGCGGGCTCTTTCATGACGTTTTTTAAAATGCTCGTACGAGAGCCTGTCTGTAAATAGCGGAGTAATGGAAGAAAACGAATCGTCGTTACGGTGGGCTTCGAGCGTCTCAATCGCAGAAGGAATATCTATGTCGCTCGTCGCGCAGAACGCAGCTCCTAGTGCGACGTAATAGAGCGAATCGTTCGGGCAAATGCCGGTTAATCCGAGCGTTTTATCGAAGCAGGCCCTCAATTGGGGCAGAAAGGTCAGTGGACCGCCAAGGTAGGCAACTTTCCCCTTAATCGGTCTTCCCTGTGCAAGGCCTGCAATCGTCTGGTTTACCACCGCTCCTAGAATACTTGCTGCAACATCAGCTTTAGCAGCCCCTTGGTTCAACAAGGGCTGGACATCCGATTTTGCGAATACGCCGCATCGGCTTGCAATGGTATAGGTTCGTTCCGCTCTTGAAGCAAGGCTGTCCATCTCATCACCGGAGATTCCGAGTAATGTAGCCATCTGGTCGATAAACGCACCGGTGCCCCCTGCGCATGTCCCATTCATCCGAACTTCCATACCATGGGTGAGAAATAGAATTTTTGCATCTTCCCCGCCTAGTTCGATAATGACATCGGTATCGGGAATCAGTGTATTTGCAGCAATACGCGTAGCATGTACTTCCTGGATGAAAGGGAGTCTGCAGCGATCGGCCATCCCGAGCCCTGCGGAACCGGACACCATGATTGATGCTATCCGGCCATGAAGTACTTCTGTATCGATTCGTTGCAACAATTGCGAGGTCTTCTCAGTGATTTGAGAAAAATGTCGTTCGTAATGAGAAAAAACCGCTTTACCTTCATGATCGATGACGATCCCCTTGATCGTTGTCGACCCGATGTCCAAGCCGATACGCATGTACGGTCCCCCAAACGGTCAGACACTAGCATCCTGGGCTTCGAACTGAGCGTTGTAGAGCTCGGCATAGAAGCCGTTGTTTGCAAGCAGTGTTTTGTGCTCCCCCTGTTCTACCACATCTCCGTCTCGCATGACCAGTATGCTGTCTGCATCTCGGATTGTGGAAAGCCGGTGGGCGATGATAAAACTTGTCCTTCCATGCATCAGGTGCGTAATCGCTTCTTTGACTAAAATTTCTGTCCGCGTATCGACGCTACTGGTTGCTTCATCAAGAATCAGGATACTTGGGTTGGAGAGGAAGGCTCGCGCAATCGTAATCAGTTGTTTCTGACCTTGGGAGATATTGCTCGATTCTTCGTTTATGATCATGTCATATCCTCCGGGAAGCGTCTGGATGACATGATCGATTCGAGCTGCTTTGGCTGCCTCGATGATTTCTTCTTCCGTTGCATCAAGGCGCCCATATCTGATATTGTCGCGAATCGTTCCGTTAAAAAGCCACGTATCTTGTAAAACCATTCCCATGTGGCGTCTTACATCCGAACGACTAAACGATGAGATATCCTGATTGTCGATCCGTATCGTTCCTTTGTCGATATCGTAGAAGCGCATCAAGAGTTTGACGATTGTGGTTTTCCCGGCTCCGGTGGGTCCAACGATGGCAATTCTCTGCCCTTGTTCGATATGGATGCTGAAATCTCGTATAACGGGTTTTTCGGGGATATAGGAAAAGGCGACATGATCAAATGCAACCGATCCGTGAACTTCGTGTAGGGATGCTTCACTATGATCATGTTCCTCCTCAAGCGCAAGAAAATCAAAGACTCGTTCGGCTGCGGCCATCGTAGACTGGAATAGTCCGGTAACCTGTGCTGTTTGACCGATTCGCTGGCTAAACGTGCGCATATACTGTATGAATGCTTGTATATCGCCTACGGTTATGGCTCCGATAATTGCAAGATACCCGCCAAACAATGCCGCCAATACATATCCGACATCGCCGATACCCATCATGATTGGGCCCATCAAACCAGAGAAGAACTGTGATTTCCAAGCAGAATCAAATAGTTCGCCGTTAATACGTTCGAATTTCTTTTGCATATCGGGTTCTGCATTGAAAGCCTTGATAACATCGTGGCCTCCGTAGGCCTCTTCGATAAGTCCGTTGGATTCTCCGAGCGACTTTTGCTGCGCTACAAAGAGTTTTTGCGTTCGTCTGATAATGCTGGAGCTCAGAATCAAGGCAATCGGAAACAACAGTATGGCAACGAGTGTCATAACCAGGCTTATTCTGATCATCATGACGAAGACCCCGATAATCGTTGCCAACGATGCAAGAGACTGGTTCATTCCCTGGCCGAGGTTCTGACTAAGCGTATCGATATCGTTGGTGATTCTCGAAAGAATCTCGCCATGCGTGGTCTGGTCGAACGTCTTCATCGGGAGTCTGTCGATTTTTTCAGAGATGTCGGAACGTAGCGTATAGCTCATCTTTTGCACCACGGTCGACATAATAAAGTTCTGAATAAACATCAGTAGTGAACTGAGCGTGTACAACAGGACAAGCGTGATGAGGATATCGCCTAAAGCTTTGTAGTCGAACGAGCCTTTCTGCTGGATTCTGCCGGTTAATCCGTTGAAAATCGTAGTAGTCGCCGAACCTATCAGCGACGGACCGATGATTGCGAACACAGTACTTGCAATCGTAGCTATGAGAGCGAATATGATTGAAATTTTGTAAGGAGAGAGTTTTTTAAACAATAGTTTTGCAGTCTGTTTTGCGTTTTTAGGCTTTTGCGTTCCGAGCATCATTCTCGGTCCGAATGTCGGACCTCTGCCTTGTGGGAGAACAGGTTTTTGCGTACTCATGCCTCGATCTCCTTTTCGGACAGTTGGGATGCCGCGATTTGCCGGTAAACCGGACAGGTTTTCAATAACTGACGGTGTGTACCGTCACCGACAATCTTGCCGTCTTCCAATACCAAAATCCTGTCGGCGTGTGCAATCGTATTGATTCGCTGTGCAACGATTATGACGGTAGCGTTGTTCATGTGTTCTTTCAATGCGATGCGCAACCTGCGGTCGGTTTGGAAGTCGAGTGCAGAGAAGCTATCGTCGAATACCAACACCGGGGCTTTTTTAGCTATTGCTCTCGCTATGGCGAGCCGCTGGCGCTGTCCGCCCGATACATTAGCGCCTCCTTGCGAGATTGCAGATTCGAAACCTTCGGGCATCTCTGCGATAAATTGGTCTGCCTGTGCAACAGATGCAGCTTGTTGAATCGTTTGGCTTTCCATTTCTGTCCCGAAAGCAATATTCGAAGTAACCGAGCCGGAAAAGAGTACTGCTTTTTGCGGGACATAAGCGATTCTTTCTCTTAACAGAGATGTCGGTATGTTCTTAATGTTCCACCCTTCGACAAGAATCGATCCTTGCGTTGCGTCGTAGAGTCTGACGAGCAGATTACATACAGTCGATTTACCGCTACCGGTACTACCTATAATCGCGGTAACGGTGCCTGGATTAGCAGTGAAGCTAATATCATGCAAAGCTTCCCCCGCAGCTCCGGGATAGGTGAAGCCGACATGGGAAAACTCTACGACGCCCTGTTTTGAAACATCAGTCTTGTGTGAGTTTTGGCTTTCGATGATTGAGGGCTCTTTCTCGAGCACCTCGTTAATTCGATCTCCCGAGACAGCGGCTCGTGGCAGCATGACCGTGAGCATGCTGATCATCAAAAACGACATGAGGATATGCATCCCGTATTGGATGAATGCCATCATATCTCCGACTTGCATCGTGCCTGCTTCGATATGATGCGCTCCGTTCCATAATATCAAGACCACAACCAGGTTCATGACCAACATCATAACCGGCATCATCGCCGACATCGCTCTGTTTACAAATAGTGCGGTCTTCGTTAAGTCGCGATTGGCTGTATCGAATCGTTTTTGCTCATGCCGGTACGTATTGAACGCCCGGATAACCTGAAGACCGCTAAGCCTTTCACGAATGATGAGATTTGTTTTATCTACGAGAGACTGAAGACGTTTAAAACGCGGCATGACCGCAACAAACATAATTGCCACAATCAGGATAATCACCAGTACGCCTACACCGACTACCCAAGCCAGTGCTGTCTGGACGCCGAGAATCCTCAGCACTCCTCCGATTGCCATGATAGGGGCGAAAAATACGATTCGCATGAGCATGACCGAAGACATTTGGATTTGCTGTATATCGTTGGTGCTTCGAGTGATGAGCGAAGAAGTGGAAAACGAATCCATTTCCGGCCGAGAAAACGACAGGACTTTTGAAAATATATTTGAACGCAGACTCTTTCCGATTACCGCAGCGGTTTTCGCACTGAAAAACGATACCATGATCGAAGCACCGATAGCGGTAAACGCCACGGCGAGCATTGCCAACCCTGTTCTGAGGATATAAGAAATGCGAATGGCATCGACGTCGATGCCTAATGTACGATATTCGTCGGCTATCGCGAAAACTGCTGCCTGGGTAGCGAGCTCAACGGGAAGACCGGTTAGTTTGGAAAATGCAGTAACAGTAAGTCGTTCGATTTCAGTCGTGTCTTCTATGCTGTCCAATACATAGACTTCACCGTCGTGTCGATATGAATTGGCAAAGGTTTCTCGCTCGGAAGTGTCGAGCATGGTCAGTATCTGGTTGAATCGCGATACTCCCGCTTGTTCAAAGACCGCAGACTGAATTCCTTCCTGCTGAATACCGATGTTTACGATACGGGATGTAAAAGAGGGAAGCGCAAGATTGCATACTGCGTTAATCGATAACAGAACGATAACGTAGAGAACAAACAATCGCGATTTCCAGAGATATCGAAGTAACAAACGCATTGGTTGTTCTCCCTAATGATTAAGGTCTTTCATATGTTTTGTTCAAAAGATATTGATGAATCGTAAGCTGGTAAAGGGTTTTGTCCTATAAATAATAAAAAGGCTGTCACCAGCCTTTTTAATGGAGTGAATCGAATTATTCAACGATGGATATGGCTCCTGACGTTGTTGATATTTCAATAGAACCGTTTCCATCCCCGAAGGTGTACGAACGCGTGCGGTTGTCGGACGATTCGTATACTTTACTGGTCAGGCTTGTTCTTATAGCTCCGCTGACCGTTTTCAGCTTCAAGCGTCCCGAATACTGACGTGGTAGATTGCATTCGATCGCTCCGCTTACCGAATCAACAATTATTTTGTCAGCTTTCAGATTCGGTAGCTTGATTCTTCCCGAAACAGTAGAGACCTCAAGCAGGTTTTGTGAATCGGTTTCCATACTGTCGATTTCGATTGCGCCGGAGACCGACTCTATGGTCGCTCTTTGTGCTATGATTTGCCCGCCTTCAATTTTTCCGGAAACCGTTGAAAGACTGACGTTCCCGCTGTCTTCGATATGCTCGAAACGGATGGCTCCCGAAACGGTAGACCATGCAAGTCTGTCTGCAGATATAGGATCAAGAATGTTGACCGATCCCGATACGCTATCCAACATGATGTCTCCGTTTGTCCAATTGCCAGGAAGCGTGACGGTCAATTCTGCACTCGAATTTCCAAACACTCTGAAAAACCAACGATTTTTGTGCTTAATTTTGACACTCAGGTTCCCATGACTTTCGGATACGCTCATGTTGTAGTTCGATTTTCCGTTTCCCGACAATACCACGCTCCCCCTATCTGGATGTGACGATCGTACGACGGTGATGTGCGGCGCATCCGTTTTTATCTCAACGGTCCCGTCCTTGTCGAGGGAAAGAATCGTTTTTTCATACTTCGATTCGTTTGATCCGGAAGCGAATGCAATTGAACATATCATCATTGCAATCGCTAACGTCAGAATTAGCCTTTTCATCTTACGTCCTCGTGAAACCGCTGATCCCAATCGCGCTCTTTATCGAAAATCTCTTCTTCCATCCCTTCTACTTTCCGTTTCAGGGACTCGAATGTGCTGCGTAAATCTTCTTTCGTAGTCGTAGTGCGTCCGTATGTTCTTTCGCGTCTTCGTTCCTTCTCATAATCATCGCCGTATGTTGTTCCGTATCCGGGTTCCAACGGTAGCAATAATCCCAGCAAGCCATAAATCACCAACCCGGGAAATACCCCCGTTACAAGGATTGCCAGTGCGACAATCACTCTCAGGGTGTCGACCGGAAGGTCGCGCCAGTCGGCAATCCCCTGGCATACGCCAAAAATTTGTCCCTTTCGGGAACGGTACAGTCTCTTAGTAGCCATATCCCCACCTGTGTTCCTTACTATTTACCCTTGTTGCGGAGAATAATCTCAAGATTTTCAATCCGTCTTTGAAGGTCTCTGATTCCTTGTGCGAGTTCATGATAGAACTCCTCGTTTTCCTTATCGAATTCGTGTTTGTCCTTTCGCTTCCGTTCTTTCGATCTCATTCCCATGGTGATTACCCATGCTGCAAATAAAAAGGGTGTTACGATGGCGATCACCGGGATTATGCTTTGACTGTCCATGATGCCGATACTCCTTGAATGTTATTTGGTAGAGCTCGTGTGCTGCTTGCGCAAAGCCTCGAGCTCGGCCTCGATAGCTTCCATCTCCTCAAGGTCGGCGAATCGTTTGTCTACCGGATCGCTCTGGCTGAACATGCCGGCGTTCGCTTCCATCCGGTCGACTTGCTGTTCCATCTGCTCGAAACGGTTCATAGCCTCGCGATCGCTCGCTTTCCGAATGGTCTCGCTAGCTGCCTTCTGTTCGCGAATGCGATTGGCACGTTCGATGATTGCCTGATATTTGTTTTTCAGAGACAGTAGCTTGTCCTCCAGTTTTGAGATATCTTCTTTGCTTTTCGCAATAATCTCTTCATACCTCTGGACGTCATCTGCAAGCTGCTCGAGTTGAGCTGCATGTCTCCGCTTTTCAGCCAACGCCTCACGAGCTAGGTCTTCACGATGTTTGGAAAGTGCTAGTTCGGCACGGTTTTGCCACCGTTCTACCAAAGCTTCGCGTTCTTTCCGCTCACGCTCCTTCGAAGTTCGCTTTGCAATTTTTTCTGCACAAGTTGACTTTAGCTCGATCAACGTATCTTCCATTTCCTGCATCATCAATTTGACCATCTTTTCGGGGTCTTCAGCCTTATCGAGCAGGGAATTGATGTTTGCATTTACAATGTCTAGGAATCGAGAGAATACTCCCATTGTCTGTCCCTCCATCTCCGATTATATTACCGGATTACTTTACCCGATATACTGCAGATACCGTGCCAACATTGCTAATTCTTCTTTGAACGATTCGTAATGTAACTATTTCGCATATAACGATTGATTTACCGACTCTCAGAATTGTATATGTAATGCATTTGACTTGTCAATTTCCATATATCAAGTTCTGTTGCTATGGTAAATATTGCCGTCCGATGGTAAAATACACCTATGGCAGACGAACAAAAGACCGTAATGCAGACCCCGCTCGGGGAATCTGAAGCGTTTCTCGACTTTCAACAGGCGCTGAGTAGGGCGGCAACCGTTGAGCGAAGTGTCCTGGTCGTAGGGGAACGGGGAAGCGGAAAGGAAATTGCCGCTACGCGTCTTCACTACTTATCGAAACGGTGGCAACACAACCTGATTACCGTCAACTGCGCTGCGTTACCTCCGTCGCTTATCGAAACCGAATTATTTGGCTATGAAGCAGGAGCGTTCACCGGAGCGACCAAGACACGCAAAGGTCGTTTTGAGGAGGCCGAAGGCGGAACGCTTTTTTTAGATGAAATCGGCCTGATCCCTCTCGAAGTACAAGAGAAGATTCTGAGAGTTGTCGAATACGGAACCTTCGAGCGGGTCGGTTCGTCGAAAACTCACGAAGTAAACGTCCGCATCATCGGGGCGACAAACGCAGATCTTCCAAAGCTCTGTGCCGAAGGAAAGTTCAAGGAAGATCTGCTGGACCGTCTCTCCTTTGAAGTATTGTTTTTACCGCCGCTTAGAAAACGAGGTGACGATATCATTTTGTTGGCAAACTATTTTGCAGCTAAAATGGCTTTGGAATGCCAGTGGAAGGAAATGCCGGTTCTCTCGGAAGGAATAAAGACTAAACTGATGGAGTATGACTGGCCTGGTAACGTCCGGGAACTTAAAAATGTGATCGAGCGGGCAGTATATCGCTCGTCAAATCCAGTTATCGAATCCATCATTCTCGATCCATTTGAAAATCCGTTCGATCCGATTGACCGTCGCTGTTTAGGAGGGGATGTAGAAAAACCGCAAGAAAACGAAGTTCCCGACTACTTTGAGGCTCCGTTGGACCAGTTTGAAGCAGTACGACAGAAGCTTGATATCTCATTTATTAAAAAAGCATTAGAAACGTGTAAAGGAAATCAGAAAGAAGCAGCTAAAGCGCTCGGTCTCACCTATGATCAGTTTCGAGGACTATATCGAAAGTACCGTGAGAATCTCTCGTAAACAAAGGAGGACGTCCGTTTTCAGCAGACGTCCTCCAAAGAGACTGTACGCGGACGATGTCCGCCAT
>Ga0172377_10008632_pt1 | contig 10455 bp, 11 predicted proteins | sample Pumphouse3metaG_FD_119749 | JGI IMG/M metagenome (GOLD analysis project Ga0172377, IMG submission 119749) | Leachate microbial communities from a municipal landfill in Southern Ontario, Canada - Pumphouse #3 metaG | ecosystem: Engineered > Solid waste > Landfill > Unclassified | place: Canada... | reverse complement strand
TCCCGTCGATTGCCCATTTCATCGCGGTCAGCGGGTCGACTTTTCCGCCGACCGCTGATCGCGCCCGTGCCTGCAGCCGAATCGCGTTTTGCGAAACGACTGCGTCTCGAACAGCTTCGAAATCGAGCTCTTTGAGCTCATCGAAGCTTTGGGGAATCCAGACTGGAACCCATCCGATCGGTTCTCTGGACTTTGTCGATCGAACCGCTCGTAGACTGTAGACCCTTCCGTTGTGTTCGAGCAGATGTGAGCGATTAGATTCGTTCGCATCAGATGCCGGCAAAGCCGGCTCAATGCCGTTTTTCGTTATTACGTGACGTGTAATTGATTTTTTCATAACATACCTCACTTTCAATAACGGAGCCAAAGCGCTTATTCACTTTTCAAAGAGCCGAAAACAATGCTCGATTGATAATATTATAAATATATATATGCATCCAGCGAAAAAATGTTCGGCAAAATTTCAAATAAATTCAGTAAAAATTTTCGATTGACTATATTTTCGATTGAGCTAACAATGTTCGTTGAGGCTAACAATGTTCGTCGGAGCTAACAAATTCGATCGGCATATTTTCGATATGAAATATACTCGACATTGTGGATGAGCAACCCCCCCACCCCTAGCCCGCCGCGCGGGAGTGAGCACTCTCTCCCAACTAACTCATCAAGCATATTTTGGACAAAATTTATCTACAATCGATACTTGTTCAAACAACAAATTCGCAGATCTGCAATCTGATTTTTCCCTTGTATTTCGGCTTATAATAATACAGATTAAACGTCGCCTGTCATGGGACGTGGATTGAAACTTTGAAAAGTAAATATCGAAGAGGTTGAAAAGATATAGCTATTCCCATCACTTGTTGTGAGCTGCTATTTCAATACGTGGTCACGATGCTTGCCCTCTCATCGCACGACTCCGCATCTAGCAGCCGACCGGCTAGCGCTATTTTCTCGTCAGTAGCGCTAGCCGTGTTCTATTCGCTCATCTTTCGCTCTTCGGATCGTCGACTAAACTACCAGATGCGGAGGAAAAGAGGGAGGCCGCGAAGCGGCCGGCAGATTGGCGTCTTTCGATTGTTAACTGATCATTTGTAAATTTAAGGTAAAATGAGTAACAGACAAATTATCAGTCTTAACCCACGGCATTATAAGATTCTCGAGCTTTGCTTACGTGGATTTACTAACAAGCAAATTGCTGACTATCTAGGTATGTCTGCTATGCAGATATCCAACGTTATAAATAGTCCATCATTTCAGCACGAACTTGCAATTCGGCGTTCTCAACTTGAAACTATGTCAAACGAAAGTATCGTCGATTCGCTCGATGATGTCACGAGATTTATTCGGGATGGCGCTAGACAAGCCGTTCAGCGTCTTGTTAATTGCGTTGATTCACCGGATGAGTCGATAGCACTTCGTGCTTCACAAGATGTTCTTGATCGCGCTGGGTATCCTCGAGTTTCGCGAGTTGAATCTCGATCTATGTCTGTAAACTTATCGTCAGCCGACGCAGAGCTAATTCGCGATACGCTAAACATTGTAGGAGGCCAAGAATGTCAGATGGAAAAGAAGGAAGCATAAACGCTTCAAACTTTGATAGGTACACTACTGTATGTAAGCAAGAATTCGATAAAATAAACGCTAAGTTAGACAACTTAGATATGGCAATAAGAGGTAACGGATCTAACGTTGGTATTCAAGTTAGGCTCGATCGACTAGAGCAGTCTGAAAAGAATAAAGCTAAATTTATGTGGATGCTAGTCGGTATTTCTATAACGTCGCTTAGCTCAGTAATTGTCGCTTATCTTATTCGCTAAAATGATTGATTCTGTAGAACAGATTATTATGTCAAACGTTAGCCGTCGGCCGACGCAGCCGGCGGTAAGTGATAAGCCTGCATCACCGTCAGTTGAGCTTAGTAAAACAGAACTAGACAACCTTCGCATTATGTGTCGCAAGTCGATGTTTTTTCTTGCTCGTGCAGTTCTCGGTTTTGATCAGTTAAATGCAGAGATACATAAGCCAATATGCGATGAGATACAAAATTATCAGAAAAATACAAGAATCGCTGTATTGCTTCCTCGAACGTGGTTTAAGTCTACTATTGGTTCTATCGCTTATCCGATTTGGCGTGCTATAAATAACCCGAACGTTAGAATCCTGATTGCTCAGAATAGTATGACAAATGCTAAGAAAAAGATCAACTCAATAAAGTCGATTTTTGAGACGAATGCGCTATTTCGTGCTTTGTTTTCTGATCTTTTGCCTAAAGGCGATAGGCCTTGGTCGTCTGAGTGTTTAACTGTTAATCGTTCGTTAGCAGCTCCTGAAGGTACGTTTGAGCCAGCCGGTACTGGAACGGCTGTAACTAGTCGACACTACGATGTTGTTATAGAAGATGATACAGTTGCGCCTGATTTTGATGCCATGACTGGCGAGGTTCAGCAGCCGACTCAATTAGAGATTGAAAAGGCGATAGGTTGGCATAAGTTGTGCCATCCGTTGCTTATGCATCCTTTGAAGTCACAGATTGTTATCATCGGCACTCGATGGGCGCCTTCTGATTTGTTCGGATGGGTATTTAAGAACTCACCGGGATATAAAATACTAAGTCGAAGTGCGTTGGAAGTTCCAGGTAGAATTGGTGAGCCAGCTTCGTTTGATCAAGGCGGTCAGCCAGTATGGGATCGGTTTAACTTAGAAGCACTTCACGAACTTGAGGCGTCCGTTGGCCCTTTGATGTTTAGTACTTTATATCTTAACACACCTACAGCTGGCATAAATCGAGTATTTAAGCGTAGTTATATACAGTACTACGAACGTCCTCCTAATGGTTTACTTTATTGTACGTCGGTTGATCCGGCTGCGGCAGACGCAGCGACTAAAACAGATTCTGATTATAATGTTGTTCTAACAACAGGCGTAAATCCTAAGACTGGTGAAGTTTATGTTGTGCACTATGATCGAGCCCGATGTGATCCTGGCGATGTTATTAACTTTCTATTTAATCACTATCGTGCGTATAAGTTTATGGTAGCTAAAATAGAATCCGTTGCGTATCAACGAACACTGTGTTACTGGATTAGACGAAGACAGCAACAGTTACGTGAACTGTTTCCTATTGACGAAGTTACCAATGCACGAGCCAGCAAAGCAGCTCGAATTATTGGTTTGCAACCTTGGTTTGCAGCTAATCGAGTTTATCTTCGTAAAGAGCACAGTGACTTAGAACGTGAGCTGTTATCATTCGATCCAGATAAAAGAAATACAGGGCATGACGATGTAATCGATGCTTTATCAATGCAAATTAGTTTTTGGTCTAGTGTTATAGATGGTTATCAAGCGGATGAAACTAAAGTACTTTTACAAGACCCGTTTTCTGGTGATGCTGTTATTGATGAGTTGCTTGAACGTGGCAAAGAATTAACTCGTTATCCAGCTGACATTGGTCTAATATGTGATCGAGCTGAATATCATAAGCCTTGGCACAATGCGGAGTGGAAAGCACCTGTAGCATTGAATTGATTTTATTATGCCGCTTAAATCAGGAAAATCTCGTGCTGTGATTAGTTACAACATAAGAGAGATGATCACAGCAGGTCATACTCGAAGACAAGCTGTTGCAGCGGCTTTGCATAAAGCAAGAAAAAGTAAAAGAAAGCGTAAGTAATGCCTAACAAAACAGCAGAAGATTGGTTAGAAGACATAGACTCAGGATTGGAGTATAGGCGTCAGTTTAGTATGGAAGCCGCTTGGCATAAGCTGACTCTTGCATTTATGCACGATCCTAGCGGTTTTACTGCTGTTGGGCCTAACTTAATTTTCGCGATGGGCGATTCTTTGATTAGCTCCCTGACTGTACCTGATCCTGAGTTTTTAGTTACACCGACTAGACGATCTGGTGTAGATAAAGCTCCAATTGTCGAAGCTCTTTCTAACTCTCTTGTTAAAAAACTTGGCTTAAAGAAGCATGTTGATTTAGCTTTGATTCACAATTATTTATACGGTGTAAGTATACTTAAAATAGGTTACGACAGTGAGTTTGGTTGGTCGCCTTATTACGACATCGGAGAAGGAAATAACTTGCTTGGTATGACGCTTACTCAATTCGATAAGCGCGGTCGACGCATTGAGTCACCTGAAATTCAACCTGGATGGCCTTGGGTTCGTCCAGTCGCTCCGCACGACTTTGTGGTTCCTTGGGGCGTGCGAGACTTAGATGACGCACCCTGGTGTGCTCATCGTGTCATTCGTCACATTGACGCCATAAAGGCTGATCCTAAGTATATTAACAAGCAGCGCTTGCAGCCTAGCATCAGTATGGAAGACTGGGTTAATTCATACAGTAAGCTCGGTACGTCTGTTGAGCATCTCAGTACAGGCGGCAAGCGAACTCGTGCTACTTACTCTAAAAAGCCTGAATTTGTTGAGCTGTGGGAAATTAGAGACAGAATGACTGGCGAAGTTATTGTCGTCACTCGTGATTATGATAAGGTACTTCGTAAAGCGCCGGATGCTATTCAAGCGGTCGTTGGTATGCCTTTCGTAGTTTCTCACTTTAATAAACATCCTCTTTCATTTTGGTCTACGCCGCTTGCTTACTATCTCGGTCAAATCCAAAAAACGCAATATGACATTGCTTTACAAGCTGAGAAGCAAAGGCGTATAAGTGTTTTGAAGTTCTTGTACAGAAAGAACGCTATATCAGAAGAAGCTTTGTCGAGATTACTATCGGCAGACGTCGGAGCTGCCGAAGGCGTGGAAACACAGTTTCCTCTTAATGAGATACTTACATCAGTGCAGACTGGGATGCAATATGACGCAATGGGGTATGCAGAGGCGAACAGACGCGATGCGAGAGAGGCAATCGGTTTCTCCAGGAACCAACTTGGCGAATTCGATGCGTCGTCTCGACGCACAGCTCGTGAAGCCGTTATCGTTGAAGAAGGTGCGCAACGTCGGGCTGGTAAGAAAGAAAGTTCTGTAGCTGATTTATACATTGACGCTATTAGTAAAGCAAATAATTTAGCATTTAGTTTTTGGAAAACGCCAAGAGAAGTTTTAGCTGACGAGCGTTGGTATCAAATAACTGGAGAAATGTTAGCTGGTGAATATGAGTATGATGTTACGTTATCTACGAAACGGTCGCTTAGTAAGGCGGAGCGGATGGTAGAAGCGCTGCGATTAACGTCTCAGTTCATAGGTATACCTGGCATTGACTTTGGTCAGTTGTTTGGATTTTTATCTTCGGCTATAGGCCATCCAGCGATCGATCGTATGTTAGAACCCGTTATTCGTTCAGCTAATATTCCTTCAACTGGACGGACTAGCGCTGGACAATTAAGTTCTGGACAGGATGAACAATAAATGGCTTTGTATGACTATTTCTGCAGTAATTGTGACGACACTTGGGAAGAGTTTGTTTGGAGCTCGTCAGATCCGGTATTTTGTGAAAAATGCGGCAAGCGAGCTAAACGAAGTTTTCCTAGCGTTATACATGCGCATGTATTCCCGCCTGAAGGTATAACGTTAGAGCATTTACCTGGCGGGCCTGTGAATTTTAAAGGCAAGACGGAAATGCGTGCGTATGCAAAAGAACACGATGTTGAGCTTGGTGCTCTTCTGTAAATAATCTTTGCGAGGCAAAGGAATGTAATTATGAGAAAAATAATCGTAGATTTACCTGATCATGGCCCGCCGGTATTCGAGTTTGTCGGGCCTTATATCACAAAACGTGAACTTGCCGTTATTCTTAGAGGTCTCAAAAGAGAGCATACTAACGTAATAAGGCAATACAGAAAACGCCGTATAATTGAAGAATATGAAAAAAAGAAAGCAGAGGTAAAAAATGGCACAATCGAGAAAAGCGGCACAAGCACAAGAAGCGTCGCAGTCGAATCCGCAGGATCAAAAACAGTCCGATCAGGATCAAGTAGATCTTCGGGATATACTGAAGCAAACACTGGCACCGTTAACACAAACAGTATCAAGTCTTCAGCAACAGCTGGACGATATCAAGCAAGGACAGACAGCCAAAGCGGATGAGTATGAAGTAGAACGTCTTCGTAAGAAGTCTGACTTAGACGCAATGTTTGATGACATTGATGATGATAAGTTTGAGCGGTTAACTAATAAGCAACTGATTGATGTTGTGGCTGACGCTGTTGATGGCGCTATAAAAGCCAGTAACGAGCTTGTTAAGAAAGACTTGATTAAGCAGTATCAAAAAGACATGCAACGGCTCGAAGGTCTTGAGAAAGCTACGATGGGTGTAATTGCGCATCTTGGCTTGTCTGACGTTCGGAACAAATTTTCTGATTTCGATGAGTTTAAGGAAGACATAGGAAAAGTTATGGAAAAGTATCCTAACATCGGATATGAGGATGCTTATTTCATAGCTAAGTCGAAGAAAGCTGGTGCTGTCCCTCCACGCTCAAGTGTGGAATCAGAAAGGCCAGATAGTTTTGGGACTGCGCCGACTGGCGGTCGTGCGTCTGAGAAGACTGCACCGCTTGGTGATGATGCTTTTGCAACTATGGCGGCACGAGGCCGTCAAGCTCGACAGTATCCTGAGAGCGATAGTGGAGAGCAAAGGTCTGGCATAGTCGGTTTTCGGGATCTTGTTAATCGCTCATTAGATCGATTACTTGAATCAGAATAATTATCGTAAAAAGCATCATATGGAGGTTGTACAATGGCACACACAATGCCGCAAATGCAGCGTACTATGGACGACGCATTTGTGAATACTTGGTATGAAATAAAACCAGACGTAGTTGATAACGTACTTGAAGCGACAATTCTTACGTTGGCTCTAAAAGAGCACGGATGTTTCCAGTCTCGAGCAGGTGGTACATATGGCTGGGAAGATACAACCGGCTATGGAGATAAAGACGTCAAGACACAGCGCTTTCAGAAAGGCTCTACACTTGATCAGCAGCCTGTTCCACTTGATACTTATGCACGGTTGGATTGGCGTTTCTTCTGCGTCGATATTAACCGTTCGTTTGTAGATGATCAGACTAATATGGGTAAGTATCAAATTAAGAGTTACCTCGCTCGTCGACTGGAGGCTGCTCGAAATGCGCTTGTTCGTGACATTGAGACGTATCTGTTTCAATGGGGTAATTATTATGCGGCGCCTAAGCAGCCAAATGGTATCTGGGACTGTGTTGCTCCTCAGACAGCCCTTTCAACAGCTAGTGACGGATCTGACAGCGATACGCAGGCAAGTGGTACGTCTAACGGACACATTAGTCGTGCAAATGCTTGGTGGAGAAACTGGGTTATGTACGACGGCGCAGGTGATACGAGTTATGCTGACTTTACAGCACAAACGAATCCTCCGTATTCGCTTAATTTAATTCCTGACATGCGTCATTTCTGGAACTGTATTACAGCTAATATGGAACCGCCTAACTTTATTATTACGACTCAGGATATCTATGAGGCGTATGAAGATGAAGGCGTTGATAGGATGCAGGTTGTGCGTACTGCGTTTAATCGAAAAGCGCTGGATCTTGGTTTCGAGAGTCAGACATATAAAGGCGCTACGTTCACGTATAGCAATAAGATGCCGGCTAATCACATGCTTATGCTTAACTTGAATTACCTTACTATGAACTATCATCCTGGAGCTTGGTTCGACATGACTAACTGGAAAGAAACAGCTAATCAGTTAGAGCGTGTAGCATATATTGTGTGTATGACGCCTGGCCTTGCAACTGCACAACCACGTAGACACGGCGTAGCTGTTTGGGCTAGTTAATAATGTAGTTGTTCAAATGTTGAACAAGTTAAGGTTCTTGTCTCCTCACTGAGAGAAAGGATTGTAAAATGGCTGATAAAAGGCTAATTGGTGTTCCGTTAGATCAAGTTAGGACGAACGATGAAGAGGTATTAGGCTCTCTTTACCCACATAAAGGAAAAATTTATCGTTGGGTAAAGAATGCTGGGTCTACTGGCTTAACTGCGAACGCTGTTTGCTTATCAGTGATAACATCTGTAGCTGATAACGCACTTAAGCGTGTAATTGCACCGTCTGGTGCAGGTTCGAGTACAGCAGTTGTTCACATGCCCGCTGGTATGCCTGTGACTGGTATTCCTGCTAGCGGATCGGCCACAGGCGATCACGGATGGATTCAGGTAAAAGGTGTTGCTTCAGTTAAGCAGCAACAACTTACGACAGCGCTTGTTGCTGGCAGTTTTAGCATTGCTAGCAGCGCGATTGACGATGCTTGGGCATCTAATACAGTACCTGATAGTGCTAGCGATGCGAAAGTTTACGGACGTAGAGTTCAGCTACTTGCTCCTGTAGCGACGACTGGAGCTGCGACTGCTGTGTCTGTAGCTGCTGACATTCAGTGTCTTTAACGAGTAAATAATAATAAACAGCTTTATAAGGAGTTGTTATGAGCGATAAGCGTATTGCTATATGCACGCATGTGTTTGATATAGTACATTTTGATTTGTACTTCAATCATTTATTCGCTATGGCGCATTGGTCCAAGAAGCACGATATTGTTCTTGTAGGTAAAAGCGGCTTACAAGCAGCTAGCGCTAGAAACAATATTATCGATAAGTGTTTAGAGCACGAATGTTCGCACGCACTGTTTATTGACGGAGATCACCTGATACCGTATCAAATGCTGGATATGCTTTTAGAGACCGGCAATGAGGCAATGGTAAGTGGGCTAGTGTGTAAGAAAGGCGAAAACTTTTATCAAGTTTGCTGGGATGTTATAGACAAGGGCAACGAGAGACAGTTCTTACAGCTCGAGTTACCGCTTGACGGCAGAGTATATGAAGTTGGCATATGCGCTTTTGGGTGCACACTTATAAATCTAGATAAGATCCAGAAACTCAAGAAGCCGTACTTTCGTGATACGTGTGAGAAGTTACCAGATGGTAGCTTTTCGAATATAAGAAGTGACATAAATCTCTGCTTGATGTTTCGTGATATAGGTGAGCGTTGTTGGGTAGATACGCGTGTTTTAGTCGGTCATTTTATTGATAAGCCTAGAGTTGTATATCCACAAAACGCGAAGCTCTTTGAAAAGTTAAAATCTATCGAACTTGACAGCACTGATCTCAAAAAAGACCAGAACGGGCATTTTTACGTGGCGGATGTGTCATGAGTCGCTTGTGTTTATTTTCTAACGGCTTGGGATCTGGCGAAATACGCGCTCGTCAGATCGCTGATTTCATGCCCAACGCTGTTCTTGACCCATCTGATGTATCGTCTGAAGATACGCTGGTTTTGGTAAAGTCGTATTGCTCAGATCATATCGCTAAATCGGTTCGCAAAGTTTATTTTGATGTTGTAGACTGTCACGGCGTTATTCCTAAGATTCGTGATAATACAGATGCGGGAATTATTAGCATAGGCCGATCTCATGAGATTTTTATGCGTATGCTCTTTCCGGATCGCGAAATTGTCTTAATTCCAGAGCATCATTGTAACTTTGATCGGATAAGGCGACCAGATAGGCCGGTTAAAGTTGTTGGCTTTATGGGCGACGCGTTTAGCTTAAATTGTGATATATGTAAGCTTTCGCAAGAACTTGCAAAGGCTGGACTTAGTTTTAAGTACTCGACGTTTTTTAGAAACAGACAAGATGTTGTTGACTTTTATAAAGATGTCGATATTAGTGTATCTTTTCGATCTGATGGTTTTAATCTTATCAAAGATCCAAGGGTGTTGCCTCTTTTGAAAAATCCGCTAAAGGTTATAAACGCTGGCTCGTTTGGTATTCCTACGGTGTCTTATCCAGAGACATGTTATGAATGTGAGATACCAGGCTTGTATATACCAGTGCTTAGCTTAGATGATTTAGTGCACAGTTGTAAATTACTTGCTTTTGACGTAAAGCTGTACAAGCAATACTCGGATGCGATCTTTAAAGTAGCTGAAGAATATCACATAGAAAGGATAGCAAAGTTATATGAGCAGCTTATCACGTGATGCGTTGCCCGTCAGGACTCGATTTGAGCTTAGTGAGCGTGTTGTGCATGTTTTGGATGATCTAGGTAACAGAGTGCCCAAGATTGTATGTGGCTCTGCTTGTACGGAAGTTGTGCCTCAAGGTATAGGTATAGGTAGATTAACTATGCAGCTTCAGGTTGAGTTAGCTAAGCGTCTTGGTTATGACTGTGTAGTCGGTTTTTGCGATCCTGAGCTTGTTCCTTTTTATAATAAGATCGGTTGGTTCGTTTATGAGCAGAAAAGTGGCGATCCTATGGTGGCTTCTTGTAAATTAAACGATCCTGTATATCACGGTTCTAATGAGGGATTTAGACAAAGAGGCTAAAAATGATACCTTTGTTCAAAGTTAGAATGTCGTCTAAGGCGACTGATCTTGTTGATGCTGTTCTTAAGAGCGGTTATATAGGAGAAGGGCCTGTCGTTCGCCAGTTCGAAAGTGCTGTTGGTGACTTTATTAAAAATGAGCG
>Ga0172377_10008627_pt1 | contig 10457 bp, 14 predicted proteins | sample Pumphouse3metaG_FD_119749 | JGI IMG/M metagenome (GOLD analysis project Ga0172377, IMG submission 119749) | Leachate microbial communities from a municipal landfill in Southern Ontario, Canada - Pumphouse #3 metaG | ecosystem: Engineered > Solid waste > Landfill > Unclassified | place: Canada... | reverse complement strand
TCATCCGTCCAGTTGATCTTGCTAGGCATCGCCAGCCTCCTTAAAAACGATCTTCCCGTCCAATATGCCGTCAACGATGGCGTTATACTCAGGGCAGTACACCTGGCAATCAACCCAGATACGCAACTCGTCGTAGTCATGCCCCTTGCGCTTGATAAATGTCTCCGCAGATTCTCTGGTAAAGTGAGCGCAGACGTATTCCCAATACTCTTCAAAATAGACCTTCTCCCAACCCCCAAAACTTCTCCCGTCATCATCCAGGGCATCCAGTCGACGAGCAGTCCTTGCATCAGCCTCGGCATTATCGTTGTCGCGGTCAATCCAGACATACTTGTCGCTGTATTGGGGATCGAAACCACACATGCGCTTCAACTGCTGCACAATAAAGATAGCGTCACGAGTGCAATGATCTGCCACGCCATCACCACGACGGTGGTAATGCAGGCGACGAACAAAGCCTTCAAAGTATTCCCTGGAAAGACCCATCATGCCACCCCCGCGAAGAGATCGCCCTGCTCATCCGGGATATGGCTATCCCGATCCGGAGTATCTGGACACTGTTCCTGGGCCTGACCTTCGGTGCCCAACGTCAACAACTCTTCGACCTCCAATCCCTCGATAAGACCGGCCACGGCCATGACGTCAGCAGGGATGTCCTCGCCGACGGTCTCGCCCCACTTCCGCACCTTGGCCGGCAGGGAATCGATGTTCGAGATGCCGGCCGCACGTTGCCGTTGTCTGGGGAGCACCTGGGCCTCGATCTTTACTCGGTTAGCCCCGGCATCCAGAAACCGCTGCTCAATGGCAGCACGATCTACGCACTGGCGGTCCTCGTCGGACACCGTGTAGCGGAACCGGACATCGGCGCCAGAGCAGTCAGCTACAGCAGCATCCAGGTCAGCGGAGAACTGATCTCCGGAACCCTCCCATGCGGTCTCGCCAAACACAAAGCGACGGGCCGGAGTGTTGACAAAACGGTACGAAGGCCGCTTGCCGTCAAACTCCCAGACGACAAAACCCTTCTCTTCCTGCTCTCCGAAATTCAACCGACCAGGACTACCGGAGTAAACCACATTGCCCCACGCCTGGTGCTTGTGAACGTGGCCGAGCATGATGGCATCGCACCTGGACGCCTGCAGATCATTGACGCCGAACTCCAGGTCTTCGCCAATCGCCATCTGCCCGGATGAGAACTGAGCACCGGTAACCATGCCGTGAGAAACCAACACGGTGGGGACATTAAACTGCTCGTTAAACAGGCCGAAACCAGCGAACAGGTCATGCACCAACTCGCGAAACTGATAATTGCCAGACTTGATGGACTCGGCCGGCAGCCGGCCCAGGAGCGCTGCCTTGTCCAGCGACGGGACCAGTGTGAATACCGCCTTGCAGTTGCCACCAGAGACCATATCGATCGGCGCAAAATCCCCGGTATCGAGCAAGGCCACTATCTCGACATCAGACGAGACATGCACCGGAAAGCGACCACGCAGGTGACCGAACAGGTACGGTGCCTCCCGGTCATGCGATCTGGTACCGCGGATGACCACAACCGGAGAGATATCGGCAGCACGCTCGATAAAAGAGATCGCCGCACGGGCACAATCGCTGTCAAGGCGAATGCGCGAATCATACTCGTCGACAGTGTCCCCTGCTATGACGATACAGTCTGGACGCTCCTGATAGGCAACTGCCAGGAGATGGTCGGTTACCCGAACCACCTCCTGCAGTTTGTCGACGTTGTTGGAAAAATGGAAATCTGCAGTATGGAGTATCTTCATGGTGTCCCCCTATACCATCCCGTCAGCAGCCGGCATCTGCTCGGTGCCAGAGATGTCCCGCACCATAGCCACAAAGCCGTCGGCATCCTGCCCCAGAGATTCCTTGACGTGCTTATACAGAGAGACCATCTCGCCACGGGACATCTCGTTGACATCCTCCCCCATGCCCTGGCTGGCAGCGTAGATAATAATCTCGTCCAGCGTCAGTTTGTGAGGCATAACGAGACCGGACAGCGACATGATGGCGGAACGGCGGTCAAATTCCTCTGCCGGCTTGGCGGCAGGCTCCGGAGACGGCATAGGCTCAGGCTGCGGGTCATGGGCCAGCCCCAGGTCTGCAGGCAGAGCATCGGTCTCCGGCTCTTCTGCAACAGGCTGCGGCACCTTGCCGGTCAGGAGCGAGAGTGCCTGCAGAGATCGGTTGGCAACCGCCTGCGGCTCGGCATAACGGGCCAACTCCATCGGGTCAACGGCCAACTCCAGGGTGACAATCCACTGCTGCTGTCTCCGGCCGTCCGGCGTCTTAACGGTCTCGGCCACCTTGCACAACTCAAAGAAGGCATTGCCGTTAAATAGGCCATCAAACCGACCAAGGATGTGTCGGACCCGGCGCAGGATGCTGACCGACTCCCCGAGACCGTACCATGACCGGGTGGGTATAACGATCTCGCCGGCCGACCGGACACCGGGGACGTAGACACGGTACATGCCGCCAAAAACGACCTTGTATCCACACGCCTTCGTGGCCTTTTCCTCGTCGTCGGTATCCAGAATCTTCCAGTCCTCCTGCTTCGCCGGGAGCTTGGTGTCCTTCGGCAGATACTTAAACTTCATCTTCGAGCCTTCGTAGAACGACACGCAGCGCAGATTGGCGCCACCATCAAACGCCCTGAAATTGTGAGGTATTGTCTTCTCAATATCCGAAACCGGCAACCAACAAGGAATGCGCCGGACCTTACCGTCAGGGTCGGCATAGTTCTTCCGGATGTATTCGGCATCGGCCGGCCGCTTGAAGTCCTCGTCACGGACAACAAAATAATCGCAGTTTGACGGCATCAGGCAGGTCTTTTTGGTGTACCCCTTCGGAGCGATCTTCAAAAGCTCGGCGTCGATAGCGTCGAATCCGTGCCCTTCGTTCAACATCTGCTCATAGAGCTTTTTTTGAGCATCGGTGGCGTCACGCAGCAGAACCTTGATGCCAGGCCGGATGACGCCGGCATGACGGATACGCTCACGGTTGCCAAGGATCATGGAAACTTCGTGCAGGTCGCCGGTCTCCACGATGGAAGCGATGGCGTTGGTATTGTCGAGACCTTCTTCGTGTTGATTGTCACTCATTTTGCACCTCCCACCGGACGGATAGAAACAGATGGTTCGCCGACTTTGCGGAATTTGAGAATCTCCGGCATTACCACCGCAACGCCTTCCAGCCCTTTAGAATCCCAGGACACACGGCCGGCAGCCCAGACGGCTTGCAGCGACGATGCCTTGACGGTTTTGCCACCAGAGGCAACAGCAGCCTTGATAGCATTCTCAAGCTCTACGGCACGGGCAGATAACGGTGCTATTTGTGCATCGTATGCGGATAGCGTAGAAGCATGACCATCAAGCAGTGAATCGATGTACGTCTGCTTGGCCTGGGCTACCTTCTCGATCTCTGCACGGATATCCGCCAGTCCGTCCAGCATCTGCGATACATCAGGCGGGACTACGACCACGTTCGTGGCGACGATCTGGGACACCGCACCAGCGGCGCCGAGTGTTTCGACGGGAGCGACGTGTTGTTGCATAACAAACCTCCAAAAATAGTGATGGTGGGTAATACCCAAACCAGTAAAGCCGACAACCCAAAATGATGCGATATACGCTACAGCAAGGACAATAAAAAACCAGAAGGGAGATGGCGGTCTCCGCTTCTGGTCGGGAACAGGCAGCGAGCCACCTGAACCAAGTCTTCATGCTCCGCCAAGCACGTTGTTCGTTTTTCTGGACAATGCCATCTTGCGAACAAAACGGCAAGTCAAAAATGAGATATGCGCTACACAGATGGTAAAGCTTTCACCACGGCGTCAAGCCTGCGACCGATACAAGACATCACCGGCACGGCCATTGAGTTGCCGAGCGCCTTGTAGCGTGGTCCATCTGGACAACCACTTTCCGACTTGCCACGCCACGGGATCAGTGTAAAATTATCAGAGAATCCCTGCAGACGTTCACACTCAACAGGAGTGAGACGGCGAACGGCATGTTGTTGGATATAAGACCGTAACGATCCGCCGCTAGACGCTCTCAAACTCGCCAACTCCGACATCTCAGGCATAGCACCACCTTCTCTACCACGCAGATTGAACGCAACCGCCACCTGCCCACCAGCATTCGCATGCGAACCGTCGTGTCCCATACTACGGAGAGTAGGACTTATGCTTCCTGCGTCAGCACCATAGTCCTTACAGGAGAACGCCAGTATCGGTGCCTCGTGGTTGCAAGTGAGCGATGGCGAACCATCGCTCACTACCTCGGCATTGCCTTGACCGTGCGCCATGCAGACAGGAATAGCGTAACCATTTTCCCAATCCTGTTGCCCCCACCCAAAGCCATGCTTTGAGGCTGTACCGCCACTGGCAGACATGACCCCGACAGTAGTTGGTATAATATGCCCAGCCTGGCCTTGGTTGTCATCTGCACCGCACGTCCCGACACCATTTGCGGTAAGCGCAGCTACAATGTGTTCTCCTCTGCTACTCGGCACACCCCCCCGGCCACCGCTTCTAAGGCACTCCGCAATGTCTCCGGCAACTCCCGACCTCTCGTCCCGGACCGACGCAATATTCCCTCGCATGCCTTTGCGCTCAAAAAGAACCGATGCGGGATTGAACCGGTCTCTAGCACTTGCGACAACGAAGATTCTACGGCGTCGTTGGGGCACTCCGAAATATTGAGCATCGAGAACTCGCCAGGCAAGCGCTCGTTTGGGGCCAGCAACCACACCCGCACTGGTCCACCCCCCCCCATTTGGCGGAACGAGTGGGGCATCTGCTCCCACGATTCCAGCGAAGAAGCATCCAAGAGCGTTGTCTTTGGTGCTAAGGACTCCGGGGACATTTTCCCAAACAGCGATGGCTGGCTGCTCTCCGATAGCAGATCGAACATCGTCAATTGCGTCGAGGATTCTGATAAATTCGATTGTAAGTTGTCCACGTTTATCCTCCAGAGAGTTTCTAAGCCCTGCAACAGAAAACGCTTGGCAAGGTGTGCCTCCTACCAATATATCCGGGGCATCAATATCACCGGAGCGTATGCCATCAGCAATCAAAGTCATATCACCGTGATTTGGCACATTAGGGTAGTGGTGGTCCAATACAGCGCATGGGAAAGGCTCTATTTCAGAAAACCAGGCTGCCTGCCACCCCAAAGGATGCCAGGCAGCAGTAGCCGCCTCGATGCCTGAACATACCGAGCCGTAACGCATACGCTACGCCTCCAGCCAGGCAATACGTTCGCCATCAAATGCACCGGAGCACCGGCTGTCCAAGAACTCCCGCAGCAACTCCCGCAGCAGCACGTCGCAGACCGTATTGAGCGACCAGACACGCATCAGCATATCGGCCTGCATAGCGTCGTCTTTGTCAGAGCCGGCATCGGCGATTGACAGCACGGGATGCTTAATAGACTTCAACCTGAACGTCTCGGTGTTCAGACCCACCCGCCACTGTTCGTCGTTCTGTCCGGAGACATACACGGTGGCATCGGAGATGGTCTTGCCTTCGGCCAGAGCCTGCCGGATAGCGGCAAGGTTCGCATCGATCGAACCAGAGTAGGCAGCCTTCTGGTCGTCGCCGGCCAGGACCAACTTGTTGTCGACATAAGCTCCGCCGTTCTGGGACTTCACCGCCATGATCCACAAGGCAAATTCTCGGCCCAACCACTTATTGGAAACGATCAAATCGAGCAGTGAATCCGAACCAGCCTGGTTGCAGCCAGCAAGATATTTCGACAGATGAGCATCACCAGCCACGGCCTTCCCGGCCAGACCGAACGGCACTTCCTCTACGATGCGGAACCCGTCAAAGGTCTTGCGGAACAGGTCGTCAAATAGGTCGATCTCGGACTGCGACGCAGACAGAATCAGTAACTGGGCAGAGTTGATATCCCACACGGCATCGAGCAGCTTCGGTACCGGCAAGGTCTTCGCCAGGAGCGACAGCTTGGCCGCATCTTTGATCTCTTCCCGCACCCGCTTCGGTGGGCGCTTCAACACGGGATGAGCCGTAAGCCATTCGTCAGAACGGGCCTTGATTTCCTGCTGCAGAACAGCGCCAGGAACCTTGCGAGTATCCTTCCTTACCCGCAGGAAGACGTAGTGATCGATCCAGACATAAGCCGGTGACTCAAATCCGACGGCGCTGGTGTCTTCCATCTGAACCCAACCGACCGATTGTTCGTCGTTCGACTCGGAGATATCCTTGAACCCGAACCGACGCAGCGACTGAGATAGCCAGCCAAAAAAGTCTTCTTGCTTCGTCGAAGATTCATAAACAACACGGTGCTGCGAAAGATTGGTGGAACTGGCGAACAGGGTAGACATATTGACCTCCAGGTAGAATTACATCGCCAATAACTGGCGAAGGGGAAACATTGCTTCTGCCTTCTCGCGGCACTTTAAAAAATCGAGACCGGACGCCTCAAACCACATCTTCGTGACGTTCTCATAAGGAGTTGTCCCGGTCAAAAACATCGCAGCGCAAACTGCATTCCGATGCTGCCCAGGCAACGGGGTCTCCCTCTGACAATACAAAACGTCTTCGTGCTGGATGGTCCCTATATCATCCAGGCGAATATTGTTGCGCTGCAAAGCCCTCAAATAAATTTCGAGATCGTCTAGTGCCTGCCGAACAACTGCACAGGCCAATGCAGCATGCTGACTCACGAATTCCTCCTTGCGATGGCAGCGGTCACCGATCGTGACCGACTGCAGCGGAATGATATGCCATATTCACAACACAACTCTTTCAGATAGGCTGGCGAGATACAGAGAGCGGCAGCCGCTGACTCCCGAGACATACCCAAATCAGCCTTCTGCTGAATCTGCTCACGAGATACGCAACGCTTCCGATTGCGAGAGCCGGCAGCAGATTTTGGCCCGACACCCGGAGTGTGAGATATAAACCACCGCTCCAGACCCTCCCTGGCGATGGCAGCATCCAACGACCGAACTCCGACCCCAAGGCGTTTGGCCGTCCGGACACGGTTGTGGTTGCATTCCAAGGCGGCCAGAGAGACGTCATAGAATGAAAGCCCAGCAACCGGCATCATCAATGGCGCATCAGACATACGCTACGAGACCAAAACACGACGTGCGCCAGGGTGACGGGCCTGAATAAGGCCAAGCAACATATCGGCAACCTCGGGGTGGACGACCTGAACAGGAATGAGAACCTTCTTGCCGAGCATAACCTTGCTTTTCATTTGCGGCCCCCACGAAAGATAGTGAGTAACGACTTGTAGGTATCATAAAACCCATAGGCCACAACCGCCAAACCACCGATAACAACTGCCTCCATAGAAACCTCCAAAAGTAATTTCCACATAGAAGCCTACCGTGCCGAATGATGCAGTCCGGACTTATCTAGGTGATGAACAGCAATCGCAAATGCTGATCGGCGGTCGGAATCACCCTTGAGCTTAAACAACGGCCCCCCTTTATTGTCCGAACCGAACCGGAGCAACAATGCCTGACGCAAAACGGAATCCGTCACCTTCTGCACGCCGGCAATGGCCCGGGCATATTCCGGGCGGGGATAGAGCACAAACGGAATGGAACACTGCCGGCACACCTGCCGGTATTCACCGATCCAGTAGGCCGTCTCGAACACCTCGCGCCCGACCGCGGCGCCATAGCTCTGCAGCGATTCTACAACGGCAACCGACGGGTTAAGTGACCGTATCAGATCACAGACATCGCCTGACGGCACCTTGCCGGCATCCAACACCTCGTAGTCAGGGCCGACTAGAGAAAACCCACTCTCGGTGGTTCCAGGGTCAACACCAAGGACTGTCACAGAAACCCCACCTCCCGCAGCGGACGGTCCAGCTTGTCGCCAGCCTTCGCCAAAACATCGGCAAAGGTGATCGCCTTCCGACGCTTGACACGGTACTGCTTCTGCAGGTCTTCTGAATTCACGATGTAGGTGCCGGACTGCTTCGCCACCACAGGGACCGAATTGCCGAACAGGTGGCAGAAGTGCCGAAGCGACATTCCATCATCCAGGTCCAGGGGCACCCAATCGTCACCACGCTTAAAACTGACAGTAACCTCAGACATACGCTACGCTCCAATCGTTAAAAATCAGGTAAATCGCCGCGAGACAAGGACGAAAACCGCTGAAAATGTCCCTGCCAGACCAATGGGACCGTTATATTGCGCTCTCCGTTACGCTGCTTCTCGATGATGATCTCGGCCTCGGCCTGGTGGACTACCGGATCATGATCGCTGTCGACGACTTTATCCTTGCACTTCTGGCAGTAGGCCGCCGGCCGGAACGGAAAGAGAATCACATCAGCGTCCTGTTCGATCTCGCCAGAATCCCGCAGGTCAGACATCGTCGGACGTTTATCAGGCCGGGAATCAACACTGCGGTTAAGCTGAGACAACAGCATGATCGGTATATCTAACTCACGGGCCAAACGTTTCAAACCACGAGACACTTCACCGATAGCAAGACTGCGACTATCTGCCTTGGGTACAGACATAAGCTGCAGATAGTCAACCATCAGAAAATCAAGGCCATGACGTTTCTGTTTTTTGGCCTTGTGCCTGATCTCACGTAGCGACACTGCAGGGGTGTCGTCAATCAACATCCTGAACGCAGAAATCTGTGCATTCACACGATCGAGTTTCGGCCACTCAACGTCAGCCAGGTCGCCACTCCGCATCCGACCATAGTCAATACCACCACGAGCAGAGATCATGCGATCGACCACATTCCCCTTGTCCATTTCAAGAGTAAAAGCCATCCCAGTCTTGCCAAGAGCACAGACATGCTCAAGTGTATTGCCGGCGAAAGCCGACTTGCCCATAGACGGGCGACCAGCGACGACGATCAAATCCCCGGGATGCATGCCACAGGTGGCAATGTCTAAATCAGCGAATCCATACGGCAGACCCTGAATGGTGCCCCTAGTCTCATAACGGCGCTTAAGCCGGACAAGGGCATCCTTCATCAACTCTGGTGCAGGCGACGGTTCAGACGACTGAGCGGACGCCATGCGACTGATAGTTGATTCAACCTTGTCAACCATGTCAGACAAGCTGGACTCGGCAAAATCAGACCTGAGTTCATTCGCCACGTCCAGCAGCCGGAGCTTGTTCGCCGTTTCCTTCAACTCGGAGCAGTACCGAGGCAGCAACGCAGAAGTGACCTGGGCATCCATCCAGCCAACCAACTCAGACGCGGAAACGTTGCTCTGCAGGGCATGGGTGACAGTGATGAGATCGCCGCCCTCTTTTTTCAGCAGATGGTTGTAAACGACACGGTACTTCTCGTGGTAAAAATCTTCGACATTGAGAACGGAGGCGACAGCATCGATCTCCTGCGGCCACAGCAGCAGGGAACCGATGATGGCCTGTTGTAACCCGTGATGGTCTAGCATTTTCCACCATCCAATTCTGCCAGCGTGCGGCGTATGGCATCGCTTCTATCGGGACTCGTAGCAGGAGCAAAAATAGTCACTGGCTGCTGGCCAGAAACAACTCTGCCAGATGGAGCACGGATTGCTGCGTCCTGCTGCTTCGAAAGCCAGTTATTGACAAACCGGCCTATATCCGACTTCTTGTGCTTTGGATTGCTAATCAGCCAGGCAGCCATACGCTTCAACTCGGCCATGACATCGACTGCAGGATATGCATCACACCAAACTTGATACTGACCGTTCATATTCAAAAACTTGCCAGTAGCATAATCAAAACCGACCTTGAGCGAAGCAACGGGCGGGGACTGATCCGCAGGATCGGTTTCCGCTGGTTTTTGTTTCTTAGATTTTGGTATTGGAGATGGAGATGGATTAGGAGATGGGGCATTGCTAAAATCAGCTACTGGCATTTTCGAGCATTGCTCGTTCGTGCTAGCAGCATCCATTTCCATGCTACGAGCATCAATATTATTGCTTATGGCATTCCGTTTTCCCCATCTCGCTTTAGCGGCGTGCTCGGCCTTTGCCTTACGAGCAGGGGCACTGGCAGCCCAAGGATTGTTGACCAGCCAATCATGGATGACATAGGTCCCTTCTACTAGCTCCAAAAACCCTACTTCAAGCAATGCTCCAAGCATGCTCTGAGCATCCCCATCCCACTGAGCAGCGATGCAAATATCGTCTTCATCCATACCAGAAAGCACGCCATCTGGCCTATTTTCGGCTGCAAATAGCCACAGGAAAATGAGAGCGCAAACACCATCTGGACCAAGCTTCCTTCGGAGCTTCTTGGTCTTATGGTGATGCGGGAATGTAGTTAAAACTCGAATATCAGTATTCACAGGAAACTCCCACAACCTGAGAAATCAAAAACCCCCCAAGGGAGAGGGCAGTCTCCACTTGAGGGGTTGTCCAAAAGCCGAGATAGCTCGACCAAAGGAATCATGAACAAGCTGTCTGCCCACAGCGTAGTCGATATGAAGTTTT
>Ga0172377_10008625_pt1 | contig 10458 bp, 7 predicted proteins | sample Pumphouse3metaG_FD_119749 | JGI IMG/M metagenome (GOLD analysis project Ga0172377, IMG submission 119749) | Leachate microbial communities from a municipal landfill in Southern Ontario, Canada - Pumphouse #3 metaG | ecosystem: Engineered > Solid waste > Landfill > Unclassified | place: Canada... | reverse complement strand
TTTCGGAAATTGTTTTATAGTAATCTGTTCCAATAAGTTTTACAATACCGGCATCCATTGCTTCGGGTCTTTCTGTAGTATTGCGTATCAGAAGAACGGGCTTCCCGAAACCTGGAGCTTCTTCTTGTATGCCGCCTGAATCTGAAATTAAAAATAGCGATTTTTTCATAAGAAACAGAAACGGAAGATAATCAAGAGGCTTTGTAAGATATACATTTTCAATATTCTTAAGTTCTCCGTATATAGTTTTCTGAATACAGGGATTAAGATGAACAGGATATACAAAATCAACATTTCTGTATTTTTTTGCAAGAGTTTTAACAGCAAGACAAAAAGTATCAAAACTTTCACCAAGATTTTCTCTCCGGTGTTTTGTCATAAGAATCATTCGTCTTTCCTTATTATCCCATTTTTCAATAAGTTCCTTATTTATGTTTTCTCCTGATAGTTCAAATAAAATTGAACTTTTTAATTCCTGATTTTTTTCAACTAAACTTATAGCAAGATGAAGGGCATCAATTACGGTATTCCCTGTTACAAAAATATTGCTTTCTCTAATTCCTTCGTCCATAAGATTTTTTTTATTCAGAAGGGTAGGGGCAAAATGATATGTCGCAATTTTACTTATCATCTGTCTGTTCATTTCTTCGGGCCACGGACTCTTTATATTGTGAGTTCTAAGGCCGGCCTCAACATGGCCAATGGGAACTTTTTCATAAAAAGCAGCAAGAGCAGAAGAAGCTGATGTTGTAGTATCTCCATGAACTAAAACCAGATCAGGCTTAGTATTTTTTAATATTTCTCGTAATCCCGATAAAATACGAATAGTAATATCTGAAAGATCCTGACCTTTAGACATAATGTTCATGTCATAATCAGGTATAATATGGAAAGTGTTTAGTACCTGATCGAGCATTTCCCGTTGTTGTCCTGTCACACAAATTTTAGTATCAAAAGCTTCAGGGTACTTTTCAAATTCTTTTATTAGCGGAGCCATTTTTATAGCCTCCGGTCGTGTGCCAAAACAAAATAGAATCCTTTTTTTTGTTTGAATCTTAGTTTTTTCCGGTTTTATCAGGATAGACTGTTCTGTAATTTTTCCCATATTCTATTTCACTGAAATTAATACCAAAGTTATAATTAATATTTGTTTTATAAAGATTTGATATTTAAATTACTAAAAGAACGATGGTTTTTATACTATTCAGATTTTGTTTGGTATATATGTGTTTTTCTATATCGCATTTATATGACAAAAGTCTAAAATCACTTTATTCTTTTTGTTTTTTAATGTTTTAAACTCCTTATGTGCTACAAGAAAAACTACTATGTCGGCTTTTTCCCAGGCTTCTTTATAATTTGTTAAGTTATAGATATTGTGTTTCTTTATATTAGGCTCAACAATCATAATATCAGCATTGTTATAATCTTGTATTATATTGCTAACTATAAATTTTGCAGGAGATTCTCTTAGATCATCAATGTTCGGTTTATAAGAAATACCCATCATTGCAACGGAAGGTATTCTGTTGTGTTTATTTTTAAAATTAAGGATAGTGTTTTTTATCTTTTCGGCACACCACAATGCTTTATAATTGTTAACTTTTCTTGCAGTTGCTATTAATTTTGATTCTTTGGGGAAATTATAAGTGATAAAATATGGATCTACAGCTATGCAGTGTCCGCCAACTCCACATCCGGGCTGCAGAATATTTACTCTTGGGTGTTTATTGGCAAGTGTAATAAGTTCGTAAACGTTTATGCCGGCTTTATCGCATATCATGGAAAGTTCATTGGCAAAAGCGATGTTTACGTCTCTGGACGCATTTTCAACCAGCTTGCACATCTCTGCTGTATGTGTATTCGTTTTATAAAGTTTTCCGTCAACAAATGCAGAATAAAATTCGATGGCTTTATCAGAGGATGCTTCATTAATACCACCAATAGTTCTGTCATTATGCGACAATTCATAAATAACATTACCTGGCAGTATCCTTTCGGGGCAATAGGCCATAAAAATATTTTCTTTAAGCTCGGGACGTTCTTTGAATATAATTTTTGCCATATTATCCAATGTTCCAACAGGAGAAGTGGATTCAATAATGAATAAATCTCCATTTTTTAATAATGGGATTATTGAACGGGTTGCACTTTGAACATATGAGATATCCGGCTGGTGATCACCTTTAAAAGGAGTAGGAACAGTTATGATATAAGTGTCACAAACATTGGGCTTTACAGAGGCTTTTAATTTTCCGCTTTTTATAGTTTCCTGGAGTATAGTCTCTAAACCTGATTCTTCGATATGAAGTTGTCCGTTATTTGTTTTGTCAACTATTTCTTTATTTGTGTCTACTCCGAGAATATTAAAATTACCTTTTTTGGCAGCAATTATAGCGGTTGGTAATCCTACATAACCTAACCCAATAAAACAAATATCTTTCATTCTTATTTTTTCTTCTGGTAATTTTAATTTTTATTACAAAAGTAATATAGTCTCAAATTTTTTATCTGTAAACTATATCCTTTTATTTGACGTAATCATCTCAAATAAAATATTAAAAATATTGAAATAAATAACGCGGCAAAGTTAATTATAAATATCAAAATAGGAAATAAATTTTATTTTCTTATCATAAAGTATGATAGTCTGATAAATATGTTTTGGGAGAATGGAATGATTGTTTATATGTTATAATAGATATTTATTTTTTGGATTTTAGGGATTATATTGTAAAAGGTTTTTGATTTTCAAATTCCTGATTTTTTTTGCCAAAGGTCAAAAAATTTGGAGATTGATAATCCGGCATAATATTTTGAATCTGCTTATGAAAACTACGATAATTTTTATTGAATTTTCCTCCGTTCCATATACGTTTTAGTGCTGCAGTGAACGCTCCGTTAAAGGTGCCGTCATATGAATACTGATTATCCTGACAGCCCGAAATAAGGATAATTTCTGATTCAAGATCATCAGCTCTAAGATGTTTTAGAGAAGACAATATTGGTTTGTAAAAATCAATGTTTTTAGAATATGTCGATAAAGCATGAGGACTATCCATACACCTTGGAGTGAAGGGTGAAAAAATCTGAGGAAGATAACCTGCTTCTTTAATTATTGTTCCGCTGTGACAGCTATCCGAAGTAACAAAAATTCTTACTCCTGCAGAAAATAAAAACCATAATTCGTTAAGCTCATCATCGGTAAATTGTCCGTCATAAAGACACCATGTTTCATCCTGCCCGTCAGGCTCATCACCGTTTAAATCGGGAAGCTGACCTCCATGTCCCGAATAAGAAAGATAAAAAATATCATCTTTGGATAATATTTTTGCAGCATAATTAATGGTAGAAATTACATTTTCTCTTGTTGCTTTACTACGTAAAAGTAAATTTGTTTTAAAACCCTTTGATTTGGCAATCCGTTCCATATCTCTGGCATCATTTTCACAGGCGCCTAATTTGCCATCCCATCCGTCATAATGATTACTGTCTACTTCATTAAGTCCAATGTGTAAAGATATTCCAATTGACATAATATTAGTTTTTAAGGTTTATGTTTTTAATTTACGGTAAAAACTATAAAAAGTCAATTTTTTATATTGATCCGTTTTTTCTGTTTTTAATACATTCAGCACTTGTTTAACTTGTTGAGGATGTTCTTTTTCTTTTTCAAATAAAAGACACCATCTTATAAAGTGTGTAAGTTGAATTTACACAGGGTTTTATATATCATAATAATACCGACAACTGACTATTAATATCGTGTTTTCCCTTATTTGATATACCAATCTGTGTTCCAGATTTATTCGACGTGACCAATATCCTGCCAAATCATATTTTAGTGGTTCAGGCTTTCCTTTTCCTTCGTATGGGTTACGCTGTATTTCTTTTATTAATTCATTAATTCGTTTTAACATTTTCTTGTCTTCTTTCAACCATGAAGTATAGTCTTCCCACGAATTCTTTGAAAATATAATTTTCATTTATCCTCTATTAAGTCTTTTTCGAATCCTTTTTTCTCTTTGAGTTGGTTTATAGATTCATATAATCTGTCAGCATTGGATTTTGAACTCAATAGATGAAGAGTTTCCATTATTGAATTATATTCTGATAATGAAATCATTACAGTTCCATTTCCTGTCTTTCTTTTTATTATCAAAGTTTCATTATTATCTTCAACACTATCAAGATATTTCTTCAGTTTGGTTCTGAATTCTGTAAAATTTGTTGCTATCATTTTTAACCTTATTAATTAAGTACAAATATAAGTACTTAATTAGTAACATACAAATTTTTTAAGACGTTCAATAAAGAGATTATCAAGCATATTTTCCGAGGCCAGATAAATATTTTTTATTCAAATATTACAGCAAAACATAACGATAAACAATGAATATTATCCACTGTTTGTCGTTATGCCTTTTTTGAAAAATGTAGCTTAGTATAAAAGCCTGAAATAAATTTGACTAAAAAGGTTATTTGTTTATGTCTTTTTTGTGCCATTCTTTTTTGAATGAGACAAGATAGTCACGTCCAAAGACGATGCCAAAGCCTAAAATTATACCAAGGAACGTCCATATAAAAAGGATCCTTATTCGGTGTGGTTTTGATCTTTCGTTGGGGACTGATGCGGGCTCTATGACTGTAAATACCGGGGTGTCTTTTTTTACCTGAATACGTGCTTGTTCAAGCTGCTCTGATATTGTTGAATATACATTGTAGGCCAGCTGGTATTTATTGTTTATTCTTTCCAGTTCTGTCTGGGCAAGGGCTGTAGATACATTTTGATTTCTGTCACGGAATGTGGCAAGCTCGGTTTGAACTGTTTCGTATTCTTTTTTTAATTCATTATATCTCTTTTGTATAAAATCAAGATTTATCTGAGCTTTTTGTATTCTGAAGGCCGTTACATAGTTTTGTAGTAAATCTTTGCAATGACGTGTAAGCTGGGCTGCCGGAAGGGCCTCGGGTTGTTTACAGGAGATTGTAATATAACCGTCTTTGTCATTTACCTCTATGGATATTATATTATCAAGTATTTTTTGTATATCTTTTTGATCTTTATTTAAATGTATTGGATTATTATTGTTTGTGGAATGTATCTGATTTTTTTCTTCTCCTCTGATTGCGTTTACAATTACTACTGGTAATCCCAAAGTGTATTTTATGATTGTTCCGGTTAAAGAAAATCCACCATCATCGTTTTTATAAAATTCCATAAGGGACACAGGATGATCAATTTCTTCGTATGTTAGTTTTGTGTTCATTAATTCTAACTGGAACGGGATACTCGAAACAATCTGAGGATATAAAGTTGGTGATAGCGTTGTTCCTCCTGATGAGGAGCCAAGGTTTATCCCTGCCATGGAAGCAAGGCCTGATAGTCCTCCTTTCATAGAGACACTTCCGTCTTCTGTCTGTGGAACTACTATAGTGGTAGCTGTAAATTCTTTGGGACTTGTTATGGCAATAATTAATCCAATTATTATAAAAACAATAGCTGTTTTTATAACAGTTCTTCTGCTGTCCCAAATTTTATGTGCAAGTTCTATAAGGTCAAGTTCCTCTTCTTCCTGTGTAAGTTCTTCTCTTTGTTGTTCTTCGTTCATAGATAGGTATTATAACAGTTAAATTAAATTTTTTTCTGAATTACTTAATTAATTAACGAAGTACTGCGGCTATGGCAACTGCAAGTGATGCAAATGTTGTGGCTATGGATAAGTATTTGGTTGTGTTATCTCCGGTTCTTTCGGGTTTTTTAGGTACTATAATCTGACATCCCGGTTTTACGGAAGGATACTTTTTCCAGAAGATTCTGGATGATGTGGCTTTACTTACCCCGTTACCGTAGACCACATATATTTTCCCTTTTTTGGCGTTGGTGCTTAATCCTCCTGAATTTTTTATATAATATTTAACTCCGCGTCCGGTTTCCCATGCAAGTCCCATTGGATTAAGTACTTCTCCGTTTACCCATATTTCATCTGATTTTTGTGGTATCGTGATATGATCGCCTTCCATTAAAAAGTAATCATAGGAAGTTCCGGGATTTTTTATAATATCAGACAATCGTAATTCCAGCTTAGGGTTGGTTTGAATCTTAATATCAATTGTAGAATCCATATCTTCAATATTTTGTATGGATTTTAACTGCTGTTTATATTTTTTTTGTGACTTGATATCCCTTTCAAGAGTGGCTCCTTCACTGAAAGCTGATGGCAATAATCCTCCTGCACGTATAATCAGGTCGGAGATTTTTTCATCCTTCCTGTTTATGCTGTATACCCCCGGATATTTAACTTCTCCTTCTATGGTAACATTCTGTTGTGCCTGATATGAGGGTGCACGTCTTACATAAACCTGATCGAATGGAAGCAGGATAAATTTCTTGTCTTTGTCTTTTATTTTTAGATCTCTGTTTATTTTAATTCTGTAAATAGATGCCATCTTGTTGATTACAGAATCGGCTGCCTGATAGCTGTTCCTGCGGGCAATTTCGATGTAAGAGTCGCTTGCTGCTTCTTTTAAACCTCCTGCTTTAAATATCAGATCTTCAATTGAGAGATTCCTGTTAAATGTATATTCTCCCGGTTTTATTACTTCTCCGTTGATTTGTACTGTCTTTTTTTCTCCTATACTGAATATGTCTCTTATTATTATTTTATCTTCTTTTTTTAGTGTTATATCTTTTGTTCCGTCCATAACTTTATCTATGTCAAATGGTATTGTTGTTGGAAAATATTGATCATCCAGACGAATTATTAATCCTCTGTGCTCGAAGTATTCAGGTAGTAAACCTCCTGCTTTTGTTATAAGCTCTGAAAGTTTCAGATTTTCTGTTAGTCCGTATGTTCCGGGACGAAGTACTGCTCCTGTTATTGTAAGTCTGTTTTTAAATTTGTTGAGTGATGATTTTGCATATACTATATCTCCGTTTTTTATTTGAAAAGAAGAGAATTGGGATTCTTTGAGGTCTATAAGATTGTATTGGTCGTCTTGTATTCTTGTGATCATTATCCTGTCAATGGATGCATTGGGTTTAAAGCCTCCGGAAAATTTTATTAACTGATTAAAGTCTTCATCAGATTTCATTTCGAAAATATTATTCCGTTTAAAAGCTCCCATTGTTTCTACTCGTTTATAGTAGGTGGGTATATAGATAATATCCTGATTTCTTAATGAAATATTTTCTGAAGTTTTACCATTTATTAGATAATCATATATGTCAATTGTTTTATATAATTTATTATCTCTAAGGATACGAATATTACGGAATGAACCATTATTGTTGGGACCTCCTGATAAATATAGAGCGTTAAATGCGGAAGCAGTTGCTGGAATTGTATATGTTCCCGGAGCATATGCTTCGCCTATTATGTTTATTTGAATGGGACTGGCTCCTATGACGTTAATTTCTGCGAATGTATTGGGCTTTTCTCCCAGCATTCCGTTATAAATTGATGTTAATCTTTTTTTGATGGTTCCGGAAATTTCTGAAAAGTTTATTCCTGAAACTCTTACAGGACCAATGTCGGGTATGTTGATGTTGCCGCTTTTATTAACAGTTAGAGTATAATTCTGCTGACTATCGCCCCATATATTAATCATTATATTATCTCCTGTCTCTATAGTATAATCATCGGGGACAGGAATGTTGGATGACGGGCTAAAAGTTAAATTCTTTTTGTTAAATAAATCGTATCCAAATAAATTGTTATTTTTTAGAGATTCCGGTAATTCTTTTTTTACAGAGATGGCTCCGATTTTTGTAATGGAATCTTCCAGAGCTAAATTTTTATTTGCTACATTAATTGCATCATTTGTCTCAGTTGAGTATATTCCATTGCTGTTTAGTCTCTGGATTAACTCGTTGATCTGCGACTGGGAGGCTCCTTTTGCTTTTGCCAGTTCTGCCGCCTGTGATATACTTAGTCCATTTTCACTTATTTCTTTTTGTATTTGTTTTATCTGTGCTTCGCTCAGACTATTTACATCAACTGATGATGCATTGGATGGTATGTTCTGTGAATATGATTGTAAATTAGAACAAAATAGAAGTGTCAGTAGTATGACAAAGGGATAAAAAAAATGGTTTCGCATAACTTTTTTTTCGAATATTTATTTTGTGCAAAGATATAATTATTTTGAAGTAATAATTTATGTATAGTCTTAAAAACAAGAAAAGACACGAATTTTTCAATCCATGCCGATAAAAATATTTAATGTTTTATTCTTCTTTATCCTTTGCCGATTCCTTTTACATCAAATCCGATGGCTTCAAGTTTTTTGCTGTCAAGCAGGTTTCTGCCGTCGAAGATGAATGATGGTTTTAGCATATTGTCGTATATTTTCTGCCAGTTATAGCTGCGGAATTCTTCCCATTCGGTTAAAATGGCTATGGCATGTGCATCTTTTAGGGCTGCATATGGTTCATTGTGAACATGTATAAGCTCGTGTATTAGTTTATCTTCAAGTTTATTGCCACTGCATGCGTTTCTTCTGTTTTCCTGCAGGTATTGAAGATCGGCGAATATACGTTCTTTTGTTACTTTTGGATCGTATATATGTATTTCGGCACGATCCTGCATAAGTTCGTCGGCTACGTATATGGCTGATGATTCTCTGGTGTCGTTGGTGTCTTTTTTGAATGCCCAGCCTAAGAATGCTATTTTTTTACCTGATACTGTATTAAATAGTGAATCGATTATTTGTTTTGCGAAACGATGTTTTTGATAGTCGTTTATTTGTACTACATGTTCCCAGTAGTCGGCTACTTCAGGAAGATTAAAATGATGACACAGGTATACCAGATTTAGTATGTCTTTTTGAAAACAAGATCCTCCAAATCCTACGGATGCTTTTAAAAATTTTGATCCTATACGTTTGTCTGCACCCACTGCACGAGCCACTTCATCTACGTTGGCTCCTGTTTTTTCACAGAGGGCTGATAGTGCATTTATTGATGAAATCCGTTGTGCCAGGAATGCATTGGCTGTAAGTTTTGAAAGCTCTGATGACCATAGCTTTGTTGTGAGTATTCTTTCACGGGGAACCCAGTGCGCATAAATGTTGGCTAAGGCTTTTATTGCTTTTTGTCCGTCTTCACATTCGTCGCCGCCGATTAATACACGGTCGGGATTTTGCAGGTCTGTTACAGCAGTACCTTCGGCAAGAAATTCGGGATTGGATAGTACCTGAAAATTAAGTCCTTTGTTGTTAGATGTTAATATTGTTTTTATTGACTGGGCTGTGCGTACCGGCAGTGTTGATTTTTCTACTACTATTTTGTCTTCTTCTGATATTTGGGCGATTTGACGAGCACATAGTTCAACGTATTTTAGGTCGGCTGCCATACCTTTACCGCTACCGTATGTTTTTGTTGGTGTGTTTACGGATATGAATATTATCTGTGCTTTACGTATAACTTTTTCTACGTCTGTGGAGAAGAACAGGTTTCTTCCTTTTGATTCTTTTACTACATCATATAGCCCTGGCTCGTAAACAGGCAATTGTTCCGGATCCGGATCATTCCAGTCTGCAATTCGTTGTGGATTTATATCAACTACGTCTACTCTTATTTCAGGGCATTTTTGTGCTATAACGGCCATTGTTGGTCCACCAACATATCCTGCACCTATACAGGCTATATTTGTTATTTTTTCGGGTATTGACATTTTAGTTTTTTTTGACTTTATTCAAATTTAGTGAAAAATTAAATAATTTTTACTTTTTGTCTGGAAGATTTTGACTTTCTCTAAATGTTTTGATTTTTTTTGATATTATTTTATGTATAATAATATAAATGGTGGTATCTACGATAAGAATGAAGTTTATATTTATTAATTGAAATAATAACCAGTTTAAAAGAATAAAGAATATGACTAATGATAATATCGTGACAAGGGTTTTTCTCTGGGATAGTCCTGCTGCCATAAGTTTGTGATGGATGTGATTTTTGTCGGGATGAAACATTGATTGTCCGCATTTTATACGGTGATACACGACCCTTAGTGTGTCGAGACATGGAACAACTATGGCTGAGGCTGAAATTATAAATGTTCCCTGTATAGAAAGTATATTTGAATTTCTTCCCAGCTGGCTGCCTGATATCGCAAAATAACTTAGAATGGTTCCTATTAGCAGGGATCCTGAGTCGCCCATGAATATTTTATATTTCATTTTGTTTACTCCAAAAAGGTTATAGCGTATAAATGATAAAAGCATCCCGAGCATGGTAAAGGCCAGTAATAATTTCAATTGTTGATCAAAAATATAAAATAGTATTATGAATGCTATGGTGATTATTATGCTTATGCCGGATGATAGCCCGTCGATGCCGTCTATAAGATTGATGGAATTTATTATGAATATTATGAATAATACTGTTAGTGGTATACCTAAGTATATAGGGATTTCATATAGTCCAAATATTCCGCACATATTCTTTATCCATGT
>Ga0172377_10008624_pt1 | contig 10459 bp, 9 predicted proteins | sample Pumphouse3metaG_FD_119749 | JGI IMG/M metagenome (GOLD analysis project Ga0172377, IMG submission 119749) | Leachate microbial communities from a municipal landfill in Southern Ontario, Canada - Pumphouse #3 metaG | ecosystem: Engineered > Solid waste > Landfill > Unclassified | place: Canada... | reverse complement strand
GAGGCCGATATGGTGCTGGCCGGCCTGACTATCAACGACGAGCGTCTCAAACAGGCGTCATTTTCGCTGCCCTACATTGACGCCATGCAGTACCTGATCATCCCCAGCACTGAGAACATCAAGGTGCTGGAAGACCTCGGCGGCAAAACGGTCGGCGCCCAGGCCGGCAGCACCGGCGAAGAGATCATCGCTAAAGCGATCGCTGATGGTGCCCTGCATAAGACCGGTTGTCAGCTGCTGGCGCTGGCCGATCCGGCCGAGGCCGTGGCGAAAGTCCTCAACGGCGAGCTGGATGCGATGGTGGTGGACGACACCGTGGCCCTGCAGCTGACTGCCGGCCACGCGGTCCTCAGCGCTACGCCGCTGTTTTCACAAAGCGGCGCGATGCTCTCCGAGCAATACGGCGTGGCCGTGTCGCCGAGCAATCCCGAGCTGCTCAGGACGGTCAACGAGGTGATCACCGAGCTCAAAAACAGCGGCGAGCTCAGCACTATGATCAAGAAATACGAAGCGATGGCACGCGAACAACCCGGCGCAGCAGCACAGTAAGCCGTGCCGGCAGAGCCGGGCGCCGGGCCGCACGAGGCTATGGCGGGGGCAAGGGTGGACCCAGGTGGACATAGAGGACGTAGAGGACGTAGAGGACGTAGAGGACGTAGGGAGCCCCCAGTGGACGTAGGAGCCCCCAGTGGACGCCCTCGACGCTGTTTTGGTCCACAATGTCCACTGGGTCCACAATGTCCACACGACGAGGAGGAACCATGCGAATCTTATATGTTGTGTTGATGTTCTTGGTCAGCAGCGCCTGGGCGACGATGCAGATATCAGACAAGGTTTTTTTCGCCGGTGATGAATACCAAATGGGCTGTGACCTGTATTCGCACCGTGAGAATTACCACGCCATGAGGAGCACGGAGTATCCCCTCGAAGACTATTTCGAAGCTCGCGGACTCAGTTTTTGGGAGGTTTTTATGGAGTGGTCTGGCAGCACGAGTACTGCCTGCCGGCGTGGCCATGTTGCCACCTGGGACATCCAGGATGGCGTGTTGCGCTTGATCAATCTGGAGCCGGAGCCCTTCTCGCGGAGAAGCATTGAGAGCCTGCGCGCAGCTTTTGGTCTCACTGGTGACAAACAGTTGCCTCAAGATATTGTTCTGCCTGGCAGCAGGATCAACGAGCCGATACCCATCGAGAAACTTGATCCGACCTGGCGCTATCCGGTTGTCGCCGATTGGTACAGCGGTGATTTTTACCTGACAAAGGAGAGCCACTTGATAAAATGGGGCTACCGGCCGTGGGAAGACATTGCCTTTTATCACCTTGTTTTCAGCAAAGGCCGTCTGATCGGCATGAAGGAACTCAACACCCTGCCGATCGACGTGATCCGCCATTCCAGAACCTTAGACAACCGCCTGGACTACTGGCCCAGCGCCGTGAGGAAAATCAACTACTGCAAACTCCTGGATAGAGATGCTCGCTATGAATTTCTGGAGAAGGTCCTCTCCCTCCGACGTGGCGCGCTGGTCGCGGCCGTCAACAATCTGCTGGGACTGCCCGACAGCAGTGATGCAACTGACGACGGCTTGCGCCAGCGCTATTACCTGGGCAGGATTGATCCGCAACGGGAAGACCCGCTGGATCTGGCCCTGGACCTCTTTTTTGCCGCAGATGCTCTGGACGCCATCAAGGTCATCATGGGCGATGAAGACGCGTTCATGCGCCCTGTGGACCGCGAATTGCTCCAAGCCAGCGCTGCCGGCGATTTGGCGAAAGTGCGTGAAAAACTGGCGGGCGGAGCGGACGTGAGCGCAAGAAACAACGCCGGTTACTCGGCGCTGACCCTGGCCATGAGTGAAGACGAATTGCCATTGTTCCGGCTGCTGGTGGAGCACGGGGCGCCGGTGGATGTGACTGAGCCGCAGACGCCACTGGACTTTGCGCTGTCTCAGCACGATTTTGGCCTGGCGCGGTACCTGATTGAACAACGCGGCGTTGATGTTAATGCGGTGGATGCCTATGGTTTTTCAGCGTTGCATCATGCAGCAAGACGACGCGATGTCAAAATGGTGCGTTTTCTTCTGGAGCGTGGCGGCCGCGTCATGGCAGACGGCCGGCCTCTGCCGAAACTGCTGGAAGAGGCCGTCGGGAACTTGGAAATTTTCAAACTGCTGGTGGCAGCTGGCGCTATTGACAAGGACGAAAATCGCCACCAGTACCTGCCCCTGGTCGCCGCCTGCGATCTCTATGGCGCTGACCAGGAGACCGTTCGTTATCTGCTGGCCCTCGGAGCTGATGCCAGAAACTCAGATGCTTTGGTAACTGCCTGCCGGCGGGCACCGGAGTTGATCCCCATTCTTCTTGAACATGGCGCGGACCCTAATCGCCGAAGCGATTCCTCTGGAATACCGGCATGGATGCAGCTGGATTTCGATGCGGATGAATGCGAACAGGCTCTCGCAACTCTGCGGCTGTTTGAGCAGCATGGCGCGGATTTCACGCTCCGCGATCAATGGGGGCGTTGCGGTCTGCATTATGCCGCTGACTGGAACTGCCCGGCCGCCATTGCTTTCCTGAAGGCGAAAGGCCTGAATATCAATGCCAAAGATCACGAAGGCGTGACGCCGTTGCATCTGGCGGCAGACGACTTGTTTGGCCAGAAAAGCATCATGGCGCTGCTGGCAGCAGGCGCCGATGCCGCAATCTGTAACGACGAGGGGGAAAACGCACTCCACGTGATCTTTGATAATCAGTGGCCATCCTTGCCGCTTGTGCAGGCGCTGATTGCAGCGGGAGCAAAGCCCCATGCCCGCAGAAAGAATGGCGACCGGCCAATCGATGTGCTCAATATCAAACTTCGCGAAGATATGGCTGAATTGGAACAAAGCCTATTGCTATGGTCACAAGTCCCAGTCAATGAGAAGCCGCGGGAAATGCTGAACGAGACGCAGGCCAGTGTCAACGCGCTGCGGCGTGTGGGCGACTACCTGGCGACATTGCCGCCGGAATAGGTGACCACCAAAGTGGACAGGGTGGACAAGGTGGACAGGGTGGACAGGGTGGACAGGGTGGACAAGGTGGACAAGGTGGACAGGATGGACAAAGTGGACGCTGTTTTGGTCCACAATGTCCACTGGGGCCACAATGTCCATCGCCAGCGCTGCTGCGGCGTCAATGGCTCAGCGGGGCGACAGCGTTTATCTGCGGGGCGGCGCGGGAAGCGGCTGGAAGCCGCTTCCACTCTGGCTGCTCGCGTAACTGAGTCCACCGGGTCCACCGGGTCCACCGGGTCCACTATCGTTAGTCCACTGCCCAAAGCGGCGTTTGCTGCTTTGGGGCGTGGAAAAAGACCGCTGCCGGGTTACGTTTATAGCTTTTCGTCTTGCAGCTGATCACCTCGGAGCCGCGCTTCATGGTCCCCTTGGCAGAACATCCCGCGCCGTGCGCAATAAAAAGACTCGGATTATTTGCGTTGTCGGGCGCGCCAGACCCTGTGCGCGCCGAGCGCGGCCAGGCGCGCCTGCGGGATTTCGGGGTGACCGTCCTTGCACCCGTGCCGACAACGCCCCGCCGCTATTTGGCGGGTGACGACCACGAGCGCCTGGCGAGCTTTTATGCCGCATTGACGCGGGACGACTGCGACGCCTGCATGGCCGTCCGCGGCGGTTTTGGCGCCGCCAGGCTGCTGGACGCCATGGACTGGGAGCGCCTGCGCCGCAATCGCAAGCCCGTCATCGGCTACAGCGACCTCTGCGCCTTGCATCTGGCCGCGCTTCAACACGGCTGTCGCGGGCATATCCACGGCCCGATGCTCTGCAGTGAATTCGGCCGCGAATTGAGCACGCCCGAGCAGGGCCGGTCGCTGGACCAGGTCTGGTCGTCACTGCTTGACTGCATGAACGGCCGTGAGGAACTCCTGCCGGCTTGGGCGACCAGCGGCGTGGAGATACTCAAGCCGGGCATGGCGTGCGGGCAGCTGCTGCCCACCAATCTCTCGCTGCTCAATTCGCTGTTGGGCACGGCGCATTTTCCCACGCGGGTTGATAATCCCATCTTGGTCCTTGAGGACATTGGTGAGGCTGCTTACCGCATTGACCGCTATCTCACGCAGCTACGCTCGGCGGGCTACCTGCGGCGCCTGCGGGGGCTGCTCTTCGGCCAGTTCAGTCAGGCCGACGACCGTGACTACATCCCCGATATTCTGCGCGAAGTCGCCTCCGAGATCGACGGTCCGGTGGCCTGTGGCTTGCCCTTCGGCCATGTCTTTCCCAGCATCAGCCTGCCGGTGGGGGCGGACGTGGTGCTGACGCTTGCCGACGCCGGCGGCATCCAGCTCCGGCGGGCCGGCGCTGGCCGGGCTGGCGCCGGGGAAGGGAGCCGCGCATGAGCCGCCCTCGCGTTTCTCCCTGGCTGCTTTACGGTGCGCTGGCGGCCCTGGTGCTGGTGGTGCTGGTGCTGGCGCCGTTTGCCGGTATCCGCACGATACCGCTGCGGGCGGTGTTTGCCGACGGCGGTCTGCCCCTGGAGCACCGCATCTTCTGGCAGATGCGGGTGCCGCGCGTGCTTACTGCGTTCATTGCCGGTGCGGCACTGTCTCTGAGCGGCATGTGTTTCCAAGGCCTGTTCCGCAATGTACTGGCGACGCCCTTTACGCTCGGGGTATCCGGCGGCGCGTCTTTGGGCGTGGCGATCTACGTCCGTTTCGGGGTCAGCGTGGGCATCATCGGCGTTTCCGGCATGAGCACAGCGGCTTTCCTGGGCGCGTTGTGCGCCATCGCCTTGGTCTATGGCCTGACGCGCCTGCGCGGCAACAGCTCCACGGCGGTCATGCTGCTGGCCGGCGTGGCCGTCAGCGCCTTCTTTTCCAGCCTCATCCTTTTCGTGCAGTATTTGGGCGATGCCAACGACATGTTCCGGGTCATGCGCTGGTTGATGGGCGGCCTGGACGCGGTGGACTATCCCACGCTCGGCGCCATGGCCGCGCTGTGTCTGGTGACCACGGCCGTCGTCATCAGCCAGGTCGAGGCGCTCAACCTGCTGGCTGTCGGCGAGGATTTCGCAGCCAGCCGTGGCGTGAACCGCGAGCGCAGCAAGCTGCTGTTTTTCTTCTGCGTGTCGCTGCTGGTTGGCGGTGTGGTGGCGATCTGCGGCCCGATTGGCTTTGTCGGCATGGTCTGTCCCCACATCTGCCGGCTGCTGTTCGGGGCCAACCACCGCGTGCTGGCGCCCGCCAGCGTGCTCTTCGGCGGCGCCTTCCTGGTGATCTGCGATACCTTCGGTCGCAGCGTCGTCGCGCCCGTGGAAATCCCTGTCGGCGTCATCACCTCGCTGGTCGGCGGGCCATTCTTCCTCTGGCTGCTGATCCACCACGACGTGTAGGCGAAAAGACTTGTTACGAACTAGATTAAGGCTCTGTGCGTCTTCCATCACGTCCTGCTGGAGTTGCTGCCACAATGTTTTTGGGAACAGCAGGTTCTTGGCCAGTGCTGGTATTGTGGTCGAGCTGGAGGATGATGCCGATCAAGCAACCGGGTGCCGGGATGGCCGCAGGTTCGCCAAGGAGTGTGACCAATGAGGAAATTGGAGAAGCTACAGATTGAGAACTTCAAATCAATCCGTCAGCAAACGCTGGAATTGGGCGACCTGAATGTACTCATCGGCGCCAACGGTGCTGGCAAGTCCAATCTCATGCAGGTTTTCCGTTTTCTGCGGGAGATTCGTCTGCAGAATCTGGCGCGTTATTCGCTTGAACGGGGCGCCGATGCGTTGTTGTACCGTGGCCGCAAAGTGTCGCCAGCGATGAGGGTTGCCGTGGAGTTTGGCGAGAAGGGCCGTCGCAACGGCTATCGCCTTGCTCTCATTCCTACTGACGAGAATACGCTGGCCGTTGATCACGAAACGGCGTACGTCTACGACCACCAGCCCAAGAATGGCCCGCGCACGGTAGAGCTTGGTGGCGCCAGCCGCGAAGCCCGTCTGGCTACCAGTGAAGAGAAGATAGCGCAGATTATCCGAACAGACTTGGAGAGCTATCGAGTCTATCATTTTCACGACACCGGCGCCACGGCGGCGCTGCGAGGGCCGGCGGAGGTCCACGACAACCGCTTTCTGCGTTCGGACGCGGGCAATCTGGCGGCGTTCCTGTACGGATTGCAACAGGCCCACCCGGAGCATTTCCGCAACATCCAGGATGTCTTTAGGCAGATTGCGCCGTACTTCGATGGCTTCAATCTCGCCCCAGCCAAGATCAATCCCGACAAAATCCGGCTTGAGTGGCGTGAAAAGGGCAGTGATTCCTATTTCAACGGCGTTGCCTTGTCGGATGGTTCACTGCGCTTCCTGTGTTTGGCCACACTGTTGTTGCAACCGGACCTTCCGGCCATCATCCTGCTTGATGAGCCGGAACTGGGGCTGCATCCGGCGGCAATTGGAGTGTTGGCTGACTTGCTGATTGCGGCGTCCATGCGCACCCAGCTGCTAGTGGCGACGCAGTCCGTGACGCTGGTTAATCATCTGGCGCCGGAACAGGTGTGGACCACCGAACGCAAAAACGGTGAAACCGTCTTCCAACGTCTTGCCAAGAGCGACTTAACGACCTGGCTGGAATCTTTTGCCGGAGCTGAAGGCTATGGTCTGGGGGATATGTGGGAGAAAAACCTGCTGGGAGCGCGACCGTAATGAAAAGGGCGCTGGTACTGGTTGAGGGCTATACCGAGGAACGCTTTGTCAAAGACGTTCTTCAGGAACATTTTTGGACGCTGAACCTTAGTCTGACCCCTACTCTGCTGGTGACGAAGACGGTCAAGGACGGCGCCGACTTCCGGGGAGGCGTGACCACTTTCAAGAAGTTCGCCAATGATGTCCGGCGGTTGCTTCAAGGCGCTGGGGATGCGTTGGTGACGACATGTCTTGATTACGATGGCCTGCCGGTAGATTTTCCTGGCATGGCGACTCGACCGGCAGACAAGGCCGGTGCTCACGTCGCACAGATTGAGCAAGCTATCGCGGCGCATTTTGCCGATCCACGTTTCCTGCCCTATCTGGCGTTCCACGAGTTTGAAGCGCTGCTTTTTGCATCGCCCGACGAATTGCCCAAGGCCATGACTGACATGAGCAAACAGGCACAATTCCAGGCCATCCGGGAGAGCTACCCGACGCCGGAAGATATCGACGAGGTCAATTGGCCGTCAAAGCGCATTGTCTCTTTGTTCCGGGCGTATCGGAAGGCCCTGCATGGCCCACTGGTGGCCAAGCGTATTGGTCTGGAACGGCTGCGGGCTGAGTGCCCACACTTCGCCGCCTGGATCAGTAAACTGGAAGATTTTGCCAGGCAATAGCATGTAGGTAATTCACTCGTTTAGCGGTTGCAGGCTGTTGCGCTTACGAGCGTGAATTGCTTGTCGGACCTTGCTGGCGACTAGCGTTCCTTGGCGCGGTAGGCGGCGACGGCGATGGCGGACATGCAGCCGGTGTTTTCGCCGAGGGCGGCGGGGACGATGCGGCACACGGCCAGGGCACTGGGGAGGGCTTCGCGTGCGAGTTCGGCGCGCATGGCCTGTTCGAGTAGATGTCCGGAGCGGGTGTAGATGCTGCCCAGGACAATCACTTCGGGATTGATGATGTCAATGAGGATTGCCAGGGCGCGGCCCAGGTAGCGGCCGCTTTCGGTCATGATCGTGAGGGCCTCGGGCACGCCGCGGTCGGCGGCTTCGGCGACGTCCTTGGCGCTGGGCTTGTCCATGCCGGGGAGTCGCCCGGCGGCGAGTTGGGCGATGCCGCCGCCGCTGCAGAAGCCCTCGAAGGACCCGGCTTTGTGATAGCCCACGGGGCCGTTTTCGGCGAGCCGGACGTGGCCGAGTTCGCCGGCGTCGCCCGAGCTGCCTTCGTAAAGCGCGCCGTTGAGGATGAGTCCGCCGCCCATGCCGGTGCCGTGGGTGAGGAAGGCCATATTGCGTGTGCCTTTGCCGGCGCCGAACTGCCATTCGGCCAGCGCGCAGGCGTTGGCGTCATTCATCAGGTAGGCGCGGCCGCCGAAGCGCTCTTGGAGTAGCTGGCAGATGGCGATGCGGTCCCAATCGGGCAGATTGGGCGGCGAGAGGACCACGCCGGCTTTGGCGTCGAGGGGGCCGCCGCAGGCGATGCCGAAGGTCTGCTGGCCGTCCGGCCGGAGATCGTGCACGGCGGCGAAGATCGCCGCCAGCGTGTCGTGGACCTTCGTGGTCGGAAAACGTATGACCCGGCCCATATTGCCCTGGTCGTCCGCGGCGACCACCGCGCATTTGGTGCCGCCGATATCAATGCCGATGATCATTTTGCTGCGTGCTCCCTGGAAATCCGTGGCTGCTTTAGCGCCTGTGCGGTCAGACTTTGGGCAGGGCGGTGGGCGTCGCGCGCAGGACGGCATAGGCCTCCTGCACCAGCGCGCTGAGGGCGCTTTCCGGGGCGATGCCGGCGACGGTGGCGATGGTTGCGGCCACGCCTTGTTCGCGCAGTTGCCGTTGGAGTTCCTGGGCGCTATTGTCGTCGGTGGGTGCGAAGAGGAGGGCGGCGGCGATGCCCCAGGCGAGATGCCGCGGGCGCAGGCCGGCGGCGCAGGCGAGATTGGCCGCGCCGGTGAGGCGGTCCTCGGCGGCCAGTTTGCGCAGCGGGTCGCGTCCCAGGCGGTAGAGCGTGTCGCCGAGCTGGCGGTTGGCGAAACGCAGCAGGAGGTCGTCGACGTGGCTGTAGAGCCAGGCGGGATCGGCGCCGAACTCGGCGCAAATGCCGTCGACGCTTTCGCGCAGGCCGGCGAGCATGAAAGCGCGGATTTCGTCGTCAGCCATGGCTTCATAGCTGAAGGTGTAGCCGCGCTGATAGCCCACGTAGGCCAGCAGTGCGTGGCCGCAGTTGTGGACGTAGAGTTTGCGGGCGGTGTAGATGCCGAAGTTGTCTTCCGCGTGCATGGCGCTGATGGTCGGAATGGTGCCGACGAAGCCGCTGCGGTCCACCGGCAGTTCCTTGTAGGGCTCGACCTTGATGAAACTGACGTCCGCCGCGCGCATTTCCGGCGTGGGGGCCGGGACCATACGGCCGATGACTGTGTCCACGAAGCCCACGCTGTTTGCAAGATAGTCGCGCGCAGCCGGCTCGCTGCTGCGCGCTGCCGTCAAGTCCCGCAGGTGCTGCGCGGCGCCGTGGAGATTCTCGCAGACGATGATGTTGAGTGGACCGGCACTGGCTGCTGAGCGCAGAGCCAGGCCGGCAGCGAGATTCGGGGCGACAAAGCGCAGCGCGTTGGCGCCGACCGCCGTCGCGGCGATGCTCGCGCCGGCAATGGCCTGGGCGACGGCCGCGCTATTCGCGCCATTCACGGCCGACACCGGCCCGATGTGGTAGTCTTCCACGCCGGTGTTGCTCACGGTCTGCAGGTGGTAGCGGTGGTCGCGATTGAGGGCGGCGATCAAGTCCTGGTCGACGTCCACAAAAATGACCTCGTAGCCCGATTCGGAAAACAGCTGGCCGATAAAGCCCCGGCCGATGTTGCCGGCCCCGAAGATGACTGCCTGTTCTTTCATGATTCTCTCGATGATGGTGGTCGTAGTGAGGAACGCACGATATGCGACGTATATGGGTGGCAAGGACGGCTTGAAGGGCTCAATAGCGAAGAGTGATGGCGCCTTCACATGTTCTCAAGCCGCCATTATTGATTCTTTTCAGCGTTGCCGGTAGGCGCGGCGGCTTCTGCGGGGGCTTTGGTGTTGGCGGTGACGACGACGGTGGTGGACTGGGCGATGCTCAGCGTGGTGGTTTCTCGCATGTCGAGCGTTTTGCCGCGATAGACCATGGTCAGCGCCATGCCTGCTGGCAGGTCAGCGGTATCCCAGCTTAGCTCGATGGGCTTGCCGGTGAAAGGCTGGCAGTTGAGTTCCCAGGACTGTGGCAGTTCCGGCGCACGGACGTCCTTGTAGAGGGTGGGCAGTTTGCCGCCGGGCGAGGGCATGGTGACCATGCCGGTCTGCATGCCGGGCGGGGGCGCAAAAATATCCTCGCCGCGGTCGTATTTCTTTGATGCGCCGGCCTTACAGCCGAGCCAGACGTCTTCGGTGTGAGAATTGACCAGGACAATGCGCAGGAGAAACTCCTCGGCCAGCAAAGCGGAACAGCCTAACAGCATGGCACAACAAAGCATCTTGGCGTACATGTGATGAACTCCCCGGGTTATGAATTGTGAGTCAGAATCCGTTCGTAAGGTCATTTTCGGCGAGTTCCATTGCCCTTTTACTCCCAGTCAGCTTCGCCGACTGGGAGTAAAAGGGCCGAGGAACCTGGACATAGAGTGCGTTGTACCCAGGGCGGCGCGCGCCTTCAGCGCGCTTGCCCTGGGCTGGTATGTTTCGCGCTTTCAGCGCTTCTGCCGCTTCGCGGCTTTGGGAATGTCGGCCGGTGATATGGTAGCGCATAAAAGAGTGTTTGTAATGCAGAG
>Ga0172377_10008623_pt1 | contig 10460 bp, 9 predicted proteins | sample Pumphouse3metaG_FD_119749 | JGI IMG/M metagenome (GOLD analysis project Ga0172377, IMG submission 119749) | Leachate microbial communities from a municipal landfill in Southern Ontario, Canada - Pumphouse #3 metaG | ecosystem: Engineered > Solid waste > Landfill > Unclassified | place: Canada... | reverse complement strand
TACCCAAAGTTTTGTTGTGGAGAGAGAAGGTTATAAAAACAGATCATTTTCTGTTTCAATTTATTCCGGTATGACCTCAAGTTCTGATGATGTTTTTATCGAATCTAAAAGTTTTGACTATAGCGACATCGTCGTTGATAGCGTATCTTCAAGCCATGCTGTGATAAGTTGGAAAACAACAGACTACACTTATGGGATGGTTGAATATGGAGAGACACAATCATTTGGCTCTGCAGTAAAAGAAAGCGATCAACTTTACTCAACAACACACAGTGTTAAATTGCCAAATTTGTCTCCGGAAAAGCTTTATTACTTTAGAATAGTATCAAGCAGACAAAATCAGCCGGCGGAAACTTCGGTAACAAAGACATTTTCAACTATAAGCGTTTTAGAAGACAACAGTCCGCCCACCACTCCCAACGGAGTTGACACAGCCCTAAACGGTGAACCCGGCAAGGCAGTTGTCTTTTGGTCTCCGATTTTCGACAGCGATTTAAAAGGCTACAAAATTTATAGAAGTGAATACAAAAACGGTTCTTACCAAAGTCTTGAAAACAGAATAATACCCAAAGGGCAAGAGAGGTATACAGACAGCACTGTTATTCCGGGTAAAAAGTATTATTATCGGGTCACTTCAATAGATCAAGCGGGAAATGAAAGTGGTTTTAACTCTAATTCAGAGGGCATAGTAATACCCGGCAGAGTTATAAGCGAGATAAGATGGACTGTTGCAAATAGTCCCTATATTTTAAAGGGAGATATTACCGTTACTGAATTTGGTATACTCAGAATTGACGACGGTGTAAAAGTTTTAATAGACACAACAGATGCTGTAAATACCGGAATCAATCCCGATAAAATAGAAATAACCGTAAGCGGTTCAATTATTACCTCTTCCGGCCCGGCCAAAGTTATATTTGCTTCTAATACTCCTAATCCGAATAAATCATCTTGGCAAGGAATAATAATAGATAATTCCAGAACCAAGGAAAATATTTTAGAAAACATAACCATAAGCGATGCCACTGAAGGTTTAAAAATCAAAAACTCCGATTCAGGGGTTTATTCCGGAATCGAGATACAGAACTGCAACAAAGCATTTGTGTGTCAAAGCAGCACAAATATATCCGTGAATAACCTAAGAACAAAAAGATGTTCTGTTGGAGCAGAATTATTAAACAACACTGACATTAGCATTTCAGAGAGTACCTTCATACATCCTGAGATCGCATTGAATTCTGAGGCAAATAACGGCATAAGTATTTCTGGGTGCAATTTTCTTGAGTATACACAGCATGGTATTTCTTCAAATGAATCCGGAGGGATAATCAGCTTTAACAACAATCTTTTTGTATCTCCGACAGCGACTGCTATGCTCATTAAATCAGGAAATGCAGTTATAGAAAATAACACCTACGATTCTCCATATGCCATTCAAATTGTGAAAGACCTGCCTTTGATTAGAAAAAATCTTATAATGGCAAAAAGAAGTGTTTTTGGAAGCGGAAAAATTGGAATTGAGTATCAATATAGTTATACGGCACCGGAGTTCGGCCCCAATAACATTCAGGATTTTTCCTCGGAAAATGCTTATGTCGGGTGCACTCCAAGTATAGACAGCACTCAAGCGGCTGTTTTACTCATGAAAGATTATAATGGCGAGCCATATGATTATCGCCTGCGACAAGATTTCCCGACTTCAGACGATGTATGGGGGATTCAAAGAGATCAAATTATAAGCATTGACTGAACTTTGTTTGAGCTCTAATTGTCTTTCTTTTCTTCAACGATCATGCCGGTTTTTCTTAAGACATTTACTCTAGATCCGCACAAGCTACAAAACCTAGAGCGATGAAATGCAATAGATCCGCATCCGGGGCACCCTGTCAAGCAAAGCACTTTTTGCTCATCCATTTTCATAACAGATATCCAAGCTTCATATATTCCCAGCAAAAAAACAAACATAATGCTCAGCATTATTCCGTTTAAAGCAACAATTTCGTAATAAAAAACCATGAAATTAAAAAGTCCGTGTATAACAGATGCCACAAGTATTCCCGCAATGATTCTAAGTGATATTTTACAATCAGATCTTTTTTTGGCATAAGCTTTTGCTATTATAACCGAGCATACTGCCGCAAAAAACAAATGTGCGGTAGCGCTTATCAAAACTCTTGGAACAACAACCGAAGCCCCGAAATTAGTATAGTAGTGAAAGTTTTCTATGAGAGAAAATCCTAATGCGCAACCGACTAAGCTGATAAAAATAACCGTTGATCCTCTTTCTGAATCTACTAATGTCGCAACAACCATTCCTACGGCAGTTTTTATAAATTCCTCAATCAAACCCACCACGCATATGCTTGCCATCAAAAGGTATTGCCAAGAATGGTTTCCTGACAAAAAGCTTCTTAAATCATATCCAAGAAAAAATTCGACCAAGAGATACGCGAATCTTGTCAAAAAGACTGCACCTACTCCTGCAGGCACAGCAATCCAAAATGTTTTTTTCAAAGTTTTATCAGCCCAATGTTTTTTAAAGATCTCATAAAAGACAAAAATCGGTGCAAATAAAAACAAGAAAAAAATAAGGCCGTATGTTTGATTCAATCAGTTTTTCTCCCGTATAAATATAGCCCGATGCAGTGATCTTCCGGTTTTTTTAATACTGTGAAAAACAAAGCTCATAGAATCGGCAGCCCAAATTGGCCGAAGATTTTCCGAAGCATGGTCTAATTTTAAAATTTCTTCACTTCCATTTTCAAGTTCCCGTAAAACAATTGAATTTTTACTTCCGTTTTGTCCCTCAGATCTTGTATATGCCAGATAGTTTCCGTCTGGCGAAACATCTGCAAGCCAATTTCTTCTCTCGGTTGCAACAAGTTTTGTAATAGTTTTTTCGGGGTAAGAAACCTTAAGAATATGAGATTTTTTGAGGTTTTCAACAATTCGCGTGAACACAATTGCTTTGCCGCCATCGGCCCATCGAGGCTCTCTGTCATCATATGCGCCTGATGTCACAATTGATTGTTCGCTTCCGTCGATGTTCATAACCCAAATACTATTTCTGCCCTTTTGGTTTGAGACGAAAGCAATTTTTTTGCCGTCAGGCGAGACAGCGGGCATCATATTTTTACTTTTTCCTTTTGTTAAGGCCATTGCTTTTTGAGTATTTCGATCAATCAAAAATATGTGTTCAGGAGATGAACTGTCAGAAGAAAATACTATTTTGTCAGCAAAAGGAACCGGCTCAGGCGTCCATACGTTTCCGGGCCAATCAAACAATTTGACAGCTTCTTTCTCACCATCTTTTTTAGCATAACATTGATAAGTTAACTTACCGTTAACTTTGTCTCTGTTTGAGGCAAAAATAACTTCTTTTGATGCGGCATCCGGTATGCCGTGATAATTATTCCCCTTACTTTCTTCGATTATCGCTGATTTTGCAAACTTTTGTTTTGGCAGTTTTACATTTATTGCAGTTTCAATTTCTTTAGCTTCATTTTCATTAGGGAAATAGGCAATGTCAGCTTCTGCTGATTGCTCTGATTTTACAGGCTCAATCGCCGGAACAATAACAGATTCAATTGCCGGCTCAATGGCAGGGGCAATCGCCGGTTCAAAAACCGGTTCGGCTGCCGGCTCAATCACAGGGACAATAGGCTTATCTTCAGGGGTCTTAGCAGCTTCGAGAGCAACAGGTGCGATAGTTTCAGTTTTTTGCTCAACCTGAGGCGCTTCTTCTTTTACATCAGTAGGATTGTTTCCGAAATCTACAAGTATTTCTGTCTCCGTTTTTTTGATTTCGGAAATTTTATCATTTGGGAGTAAAGAACTGTTTTCTGTCAACATAATGCGCTCAGTGAAAATACCGGTAAATATCCCTATAAAAAAAATAATAATCCCGAGAACCATTCTTGTTTGAACTCTCCGGCGTTTTTTTGCAGGACTATTGCAGTTTTCGCAGCTATTAGATCCTTCAGGTATTTCATGTCCGCATTTATAACAAAACATTTCTCTCTTCTCCTTGAAAAATTACCTGTTAGATTATACAGTAATATTAGCAACGTTTAAACATTTTTATAAAAGCTGAGCAAAATGCACAAAAAACAAATAGGCGAACTTTTCGTTGTGGGCTATCACGGGGAAGCCCCCTCTTACGATTTTCTTTCTTTCGTTGAAGAATGGGGAATTGGCGGTGTGATAGTTTTTGCTCGCAATCTTGAAAACCCGGAGAACCTGCGCAAAAACTTAAAAATCATTGAAGAGGCTTCCGGCAAAGAGATTTTTACCGCGATTGATCAAGAGGGTGGTTTAGTTTTACGAATCTTAAACAATGGGAGCCTTTTTCCCTCAGCCATGGGCATTTCAGCAACCGGAGACCTGCAATTGTGCGAAGACATTTATTTTGCCATTGGCAATGAAATGCAAAACTTTGGTTTAAACTTTAATTTAGCTCCAGTATTAGACATAAATCACAAAGATAATCCCGGTATTGGTGCCCGTTCATTCGGCGAAACCCCTGAAACGGTTGCAAATTTTGGTGTCAGAGCGATTAAAGGCCTCAAAAAGAGCGGCGTAATGTCTTGTGCAAAACATTTTCCCGGCAAAGGGCACGCACAGGTTGACTCACATCTGACGCTGCCAATTATCCCCTACCCTGTTGATCGCCTGGAATCCTTTGAGCTTTTTCCGTTTATCAAGGCAATAGAAAGCGGTGTAGATGCCATAATGACATCGCACGTATTTTTCCCTGCGTTTGAGCCATGTGCTAACTTACCCGCAACTCTTTCTAAAAATGTATTAACCAATCTGATAAGAAACAAATATAATTATGAGGGGCTTATTATTACAGACGACCTGGAAATGGGTGCCATAACCGAACGATACGGCATAGCCAACGCTTCGGAATTGGCCTTTGACGCCGGCGCAGATCTTTTATTAATCTGCCACACTCTTACGGAACAACGTCTTGCCGCAGAAAATCTATATAAAAAGGCGCAAAACTCTAAAGAAACTTCAAACAGAGTTATCGCCAGCTTACAAAGAATCGAAAAAATGCGCACAATGATCGGCACTTTCCCAAAGACTTCTTTCAGACAAACTGAATTAATTGATAAGCATCGAGATTTAATTGAGACTGTTTCTGAAAAATCGATAAAATTTTTAAGATATGAAAAAAGCGCAATACCGGCAGGCAAAGATAAGAAACATTTATTATTTGTTTTACCGATGATTTCGGCCCTTGTCAAAGTTGAAGAAGAGCACGAATCAGCCGGACTCACTAAATTATGCTCAGATTTTTTCACTCATTCGAAGCAAGTTATTTATAACCCAACTTGGTCTTCAAGAGAAATAATTAACGCAGTATCGGTTTTTAATAATTCAGAGACCCAGATTATTTTTTTCAGTTACAATTCGCATATTTTTCGAGGGCAAAGCGAAGCCATAAAAACCTTAAGCGAAGGCAGAGATGATTTTATTTTAGCAGCAATAAGGAACCCCTACGACTTGCTCGAACAACAGCAAGTGCGCACATTGGCCGCCACCTTTGGATTCAGAACGCCGGCAATTTTAGCGTTGCTCAGAGTTCTTGCGGGCGAAAAGAGTTTTAGTTGTGATGGATGGCCGATAAGGGTTTAGATTAAGTTTATTTGCCAAAAATGCCGATACCAATATTAGACAATAATTAGGAGGAAGCACTATGGCAAGTGTCGCAATAAAAATTGTAGGCTTGACTTTAATTTATTTCGTCGGATGGTATATCTGCGAAAAACTATTCAAAGCTATCAAAGATAAATTTGGTAATCAGGTTAAACAGCCGAAACAAAATGTGCCGAGCAGAAAAAAGGTAGTGCCTTTAGCAAGCATAACGCCTATTGATCAAACTTGGCGTTATATTAAGAGTTTAAAAAGCCCTGATTGGCGCGTCAGAAAAATTGCCTGCGTTCAGCTGGGAGAACGACGTGGCACAGCGGTTGTGCAAGCCTTAATCGAAGCTCTTGACGATTCAAAAGAGGATGTAAGCCTTGCGGCTAGCGAGGCCCTGACGAAGATAGGCGATCCTGCAGCAATCGAAGCTTTGGCTCTTTATTGCAAAGAGCTTGAATACAGCACGAATAAATATTTTGAGTCACACCGTGCCGCTTAATTAGGGGCTATAAATATTGCGCGAGATTCTCAATAAAGTTAGTAAAAGCAAATATTGGCTGATGATAATATTCATCAGTCAATTTCTTGTTTTGCGAAATTCTGATTTTGAATGGATCAGCAATGTAATTACGTTTTTTGTGGCGCTTTTATTATATTTAAATTTAACTAAAATATTTGTAATGCCAACCCAAGAATACGCCTCGAATATTTATGTTTCTGACAACTCATTAAGAAGCGAAAGAGCTGAAAAATCGTTGTTGTTAGCTACAAACCAGTATTTGAACACAGAATCTATAGCCAAAGTTCACTATGCGCTTCATTTAATAAACCCTAAGCAGTCATTAAAAGCAAAACTGGATTTTGCCTTAGGTTTTTTAAATGAAATATTACCGGATAAAATTTTATCGTTTTATTATTGTGAAAAAACACAAATAAACTTTATTTCAGCGACAAGAACTAATGCCGACAATCAAGTAATATCTGTTGAGCAGCAAGATGAAACCATATCCGATATATCAGCAAAACTGAAATTAGTTTTAAATGTTAATAATAACTCTCAGAGATATAACTTCATTCGTGAAATCAGCATAAAAAGTGAAGATAATGACAAGAAAAACCTTTTAATGCCGGTGCATTTTTTCGGAGAGTTAACCGGAGTTTTGGGTGTTATTAATACGACTTTTAAAGACTTAACTCAATTTGAATTAAGCCTAATTGAGTCTTTTTGTGAGGGATTAGCAATTTTGCTTCATAATCATGTATTGTTCAATGCTCCCACTGTTTATGAACAAGAACCTGAGAATCAAATTGCCAAACGTATCGTAAAAGAGCTATTTCCAAAATCGCCGCCAATATTAAAAAAATGGGAGACATCATTTTTTGTTTCAAATTATGAGAATTACAACGGAGACTTTTACGATCAAGTATTTTTACCGAATGACGAGCTAATGGTGATAATAGGCAAAAGCACTGCAAATAATATAAGCGGAGCGCTTTTCTTCGACAGATTGAAAATTATGATAAGATGTTTAACTCAAAGCAACCTCAGTCCGTCAGAATTATTAAATAAACTGTCATATAACTTGAATTTTGATTCAACATGCGATACTTTTGCAACTGTTAGTGTTTTGTTGCTTTCAAAAGACGGCAAAATGGCGACAATATGTTGTGCAGGCTCTCCGCATCCTATAGTTATTCGTAGCAGAAGCGGTTTTGCAGAGATCATACAAACAGACGGAGGAATACCTTTAGGGCTTTTTGACCGAAGCGGCGAAACATATAAAGACATAATATTGCATCTGATTCCCGGTGATGGTATTTTTCTTTACACCGAAGGTTTATTAAACCATGTGAATAAAAAGAACGAACATATGAACAGTGAGACTATAAAACTAGAATTGGAGAAGATGCCGGAACAGAAATGTGAAGATATTCTGAGCACTTTTTCTAAATATTTACAATCTGAAAATGATTCAAAAGGAAATAGCGAGGAATATGTTTTGTTCCTTGCTAAAACGGAGCAGTTATGAATAGTGAAATACTTGAGCAGCATGTATTTTTTGGAAATCGCAAAGATCGAGAAATTTTTCAGACTGTATTAGAAAAAATCTTTACCTTTATAGTCCGTGATATAGAAGTTGAATACCTCGATCGTCCGAGCGAGATTTATTCCACAGTAAATGATCGAACTCAAAAAATACTATTCAGTATAGACAAACCGGAAAAAATAAGCACATTTTCGGGAAAATTTTCGGACGGAGGATCATTCAAGCTTATTGGCGGCAATTTATATGTAAATATGTCAGAGGAAGAATACAATTACGAACTTCTTGACAGTATGAAAAACTTTTTGTGCCAGGTTTTTCCGCTTTGGATGTTTAAAAGCCCGTATATATGGGGTGCAACAGTATATGAAGATTATGAACGACAGCATTTTTTTGAGGTCAGAAAATATTCAGAACGCTCTTTAAGCTTGGACTTACCTGAAATAGATATTTATCGAAGAGACAACGGTATCATACATAAATACAGATTTTTTCCGAAAGAAGAATTTGAAAGCGTCGAAGATGGCTTTAAAACATTGGGCCCAATTTTTGAATCCCTGAGAGCCGGTCTATTAAAAAGAAACTATGAAGGGCTTGAAATATTCAGTCTCTACTGTACAAACAGACCATTGTTCAGAAAAACCGAGCCCAGAACAAAGCTTGGTAAAGAAATGAAATCAATTTTGTCACCCGACAAATAGAACGGGGGGTTATCAACTTGTCTGAGAGCATTTACGGCGATGAAATTCTTGATGAAGTTATTGATGCTTGTATCAAGCACTTGCGTGATCACCCCAATGACCACGAAAAGTTATTTTATATGGGCAATGCCTTTTTTATAAAGAACCAGTATGACAAGGCATCATTTTGTTATATAAAAGCAGTCAATAAATCACCTAAAAACGCAGTTTACTATGCTCATCTTGGACATGCCTACCGTGAATTAGGCGACAAAGACCAGGCTGTAGCTTCATATGAATCTGTTTTAAGACTAAACCCGCGATTTGCAGACGCTCATTTTAATATTGGGCTCATATTTTTTGACAATAAAAACTATGAAAAAGCTCTTGCAAGTTTTGTAAATGCTATATCAATCAACAACAAATATGCCGCTCCTCGCTATTACATCGGCAGAATTTATGAAGAGCAGGGTTTTACGGCCAAAGCGATGAAAGAATACCGACAAATAATCGAAGACTTAATGGGAGACAAACTTGAAAAAAGTAGCGTAACCATTGACCTTGGAGCGATTTTTTCAGATTTAGGTTTGCTTGATCAAGCAGAAAACGAATACCGAAAAATGATCAAAATCCACCCCGAATACGCCGATTTGCATTTTCATTTGGGAGTTATTCTGAATAAAAAAGGGAAGCCTGATGACGCGATGGAAGAATTTCATATAGCCATAAAGCTTAACCCGCACTACATGGAAGCGCGCAGAAAATACTGGGAATCAGCTCAATGATCATTCTCTTTTGTTTGCTGTGATTTCAGCAACGCCACCTCTTGGGCCAGTTTTCTGATTTGATCAGATTGTTTGCTAACGACAACAGAAAATTGTATAAGTACAAATATAACTGCAATAATCAAAAACAAAAGCAACATAGCCGGTGGATAATATATGCCTACAATTTTAGCAAACCAATCAACTCCGTCTTTCCACAAAGAAATAAATAAAAATAAGCCCCCAAAAAACAACCAGAGAATTGAATAAGCCTCTTTAATTAAACATTTTTTAATTAATTCAACAATAAAAAACAAAAATAAAACACTTCCAATTATTGAGATAATTTGGATTTTTTCCATAATTAGTCCATTTTCTTATGTTTTCTGAGAGCAATAAAAAACATAGCCAGCATGACTTTTATCATATAATACACTGAACCTAACGCAGATATTGAAGATTTACCGGCAAATCGTTCTCTCATTTTTACGGGAACCTCAAGAACTTTTAGGTCATTTTTAATTGCTAAAACCACTTCTTCAGGTTCGGGATAGTCAAAATTCGGATAATTCACTGCCATAAAATTCATAGCTTTGGAACCATATGCTCTGAAACCTGAGGTAGGGTCTGTAATAACCTTTCCTGTAAGTATTTTCGTAAAAACCTGTAACAACTTAATTCCAATTTTTCTAAAAAACGAAGATTTAAAACCGTCAGGTTCTTCACTCAAAAACCTTGACCCAATAACAATATCGGCTTCATTTTGCAATATGGGTTTAAGTAAATCTTTAATATATTCAGACGAATGCTGACAGTCTCCGTCAAATTTCACGGCTTGGGTAGCGTTAAGACGCAGTGCTTTAAGAATTCCGGTTTGAACAGCTCCTCCTACCCCCAAGTTTATTGGCAAATCTATTACAAATGCTTTATTTGTTTCTTTTGCTTTTTGGGAAGTCAAATCTGTTGAGGCATCATTTACCACAACAAGAATGGTATCAGAATTAAGCAGAGTTAATTCATCCAGTACTCTGCCAACGTTATATTGTTCATTATAACAAGGAATTATCACTGCCAGCATTTTGAAATTGTCTCCCGGAGCAATATAGCATGTTCTAGGACGTAATTAAATAAAAAACATAACACTTGCGTTATTTGTAATGATTTGCTTTAATAGAAGTGTAGGTGCAAAATAAATTTCTGTGGAGGAAAATCATGGAACTTATCAGACGTTTTGTAAAAGAAGAAGAAGGACAGGGTTTGGTAGAATACGCTCTCATTATCGGGCTTATCTCTATCGTAGCTATTGCTGCATTGTCAGC
>Ga0172377_10008620_pt1 | contig 10461 bp, 18 predicted proteins | sample Pumphouse3metaG_FD_119749 | JGI IMG/M metagenome (GOLD analysis project Ga0172377, IMG submission 119749) | Leachate microbial communities from a municipal landfill in Southern Ontario, Canada - Pumphouse #3 metaG | ecosystem: Engineered > Solid waste > Landfill > Unclassified | place: Canada... | reverse complement strand
GTTGGTATCGTGTCTATCTCAACGGTTCAGAGCTTGTAGAAGTTGAGGAAGCTCCTGAAACTATACAAGCTGACCAGCGTATAGCTATTACCTCATATGACAAAGTAGGCTAAAGACTACTGGTTACACAGCAAGAAAAAAGGAGGAAGCTGTGATTAAAATGAGCCAGTAGTCTCTTCTTTAGGTAGGGAATCTATGCTATCTGCTTATGATGAAGCCCTCAGCATCTGCATTCATAGATTCCTTACCTCTTTTATTTAAGGAGAAATAATATGGAAACAACAGACTCTTTAACCCTTGGAGAGGTTCTTACTTCTCTGGAAAGAAACAATATCTCTGTTGCTATAGACTTGTCTGTTCATGCTGGGTGTCATATAAACTCTAACTGTCCTTATGCTATACATCTCCGTAAGATTATCAGTGATGCTGGATTAACTATTATTGATATAGCTAAGGGAGTTATTACTCCTACAGTTGAAGAGCCTGAATTTCTTAGGCTTCTTCCTGATAGCATACATGAGCTTGTAAACGCTGAATTGATATTGAATATAGCTGGTAAAGAAATAAAGATTCCATTTGAGGAGGCACTTACAGAAGAACTTCAAAAAGCAGTCAATCAGAAAATATACTATATCAATAATGAGCTCAAAGAAGTCAGGAACTTAGGCAGGTCTCTTGCTTACTCATACCAACAAGCAGTAAGAGAAGTAAGAAGAAGTAAAAAGCTAGAACAGCTCTCTTTCCCTGCTAGAGAAATGATGGAACATAAGTGCTTTGTTACCTGTAGTCCTTCAGAGGGACACTATATAATCTACTTTCCTTTTATCTATCAGCCAGTCTCTCTTGTAAATAATGGTACTACCTATTCTCTGCATCCCTCAGATATATCCGCCATAAGAAGAGAAGCAATACTGGTAATCACAGCTAATGCTGATAAGGTTATTATAAACGCCAGACTGTTAGATAAACATATGGAGAAGCTTCTGCATTATCATGGTAACAGAACATATGATTGTTGGGGTACTGTCTCTATAGAAGAAAGATGGGATGGTAACTTCCAGAAACTTCTACGGTATCAGCGGAGTCTTATAGGAGCTCTGGCAACTATAAACTATAACAGCCCTCTTTTGAGACAACCCCCAGGTATGCCTGACTTAAGAGAGCTTAAAGACAGAGCTACTGTTCTTGGAAGAGAAGGAGTTTCTGGTGATTCTTCTTCAGGAGGAAGACCCCCAGCAACAAGAGGTTGGGGTAGAGCCCAAAGAGAACAAAGGAGATAAAAATAAAGGACTATACAATCCTAAAGAAGGAGGAGAATAAATGGAAGATGAGCTTTATACTAGGCAACAGTCTTTAGGGCTCTCAGTACCCAATACAGTGGCTGTGGTAGGGTGTGGCGGTATAGGCTCTTGGGTAGCTATCTTCTCAGCTATGTCTGGTGTACCTAACCTCTATCTCTTTGACCCAGATAATATGGAAGAATCTAATAGAAATAGATTACCTTTCTGTCAGGGTAGTTTGAATAGAAAGAAAGTAGAGGTAGTATCTGAGTATATCAGAGCTATAAGACCTGATTGTAATGTAGCTGCTATACCTGAGAAACTAGAACCAGGAGTGCTGCTTAATGTACTCTTTTCTGCAGCTAATGTTCTTGTAGAGTGTACTGACTCACCACGTAGCCAGATAAGACTCTATAAAGAGTGTAAAGGAAAGATTCCTTTCATAAGAGCAGGCTATGATGGAACAAAGATAACTGTAACATCTCATGTATCTGGATGGATTAAAGATACAGAAGTAGAAGCCTATACTTTTAATCCCAGCTGGGTAGTTCCAGCTGCTACTGTTGCAGCTCTTGCTGTAGCTAAGATGATGAAGTTCCCTAATCATGAGACCAACCTAGACCTAACTGAGATAGGAGTTCCTGTCTTGGAAAGGCAGAAAAGATTAACAAAGAGGTGTGCATAATGGCTTGGAAAACCAAAACAAAACCGAAGATAGTCTGTTCTCTAACAGAAGAAGAAACAGCAACACTGTCTCTTACAGTACAACAGAAGATTAAGTTACTTATGAAAGCCTATCCGTCTCAGGAGTGGCTATCATATCTGGTAGGCTCTTATAATTCTGAGACAAGAAGTTATGATATAAGAGATATAGTTGTACCTCCACATGCTTCTGTAACCAGTACCCATGCTGAAGCTGAACCTTTCCATGTACCTGAGAATTGTCTTGGTGTACTTCACTCTCATCATAGTATGGGAGCTTTCCATTCTACTACAGACCATGACCATGTTGACGCTAACTGGCCATTGAGTATTACTGCTGCTATTCATAATGGAGATTTAGAGTTCGATGCGGTATCTCAATCTAATACTCCCTGTGGTAAGAGTATTCTTCTCAAGTGTAAGATTATGCTGGTACTACCACAGACAAGCTTCGATGCTCAGGCTTTCCTGAAAGAAGCTAAGGCTAATATTGATAAAGGAAGAAAGGTTGGAGCTCAGGTTAAAAGAATAGTACCTCAAAACTTTGAGGACTTTAAGAGCAGCAGTAAGTACATTGTAGCTCCTTCAGGAGAAATTATAGGAAAGCATGACCTTGAGCCTATAGACTCAGATGGCTTTGACCCTAGATATGCAGGCTTTTATCATGCAACTGTAAAAAGAACACCAGATAAAAGGAGAATATAGTATGGAGAAATGTATAGTCTGTCAGAAAGATACCGAGGAAGTATTTGCTCTTAGGCCAGTATGCCCAAGATGTAAAGAGACCATTATCTTTGATGCAGAAGATACCCTTGACTTGGTAATGAGAGCTTACCATGCTGGTTTTGCTGATGCTCTTAGGAAATCTAAAGAATAAAGTTTGCAGGGCAGGGGAGCTGAAAAATTATTAAAGTAGGTTGTTGTATCCCTGCCCTGTATCTCTATAAAGAAAGGAGAATAAAATGTCAGACAATATAAAACTACATCCTAAGTATGGGCTTAATCCCTCAATCTCTCAGTGCATTATCTGTGGTAAGGACTTTGAGATTGTTCTGTTTGGAGGGGCTATAAAAGAAGAAGCTCCTATGCATTGTGGAGTCAGAAGTCCTGAACCTTGTGAAGACTGTAAGAAGAAGTATCTGAAAGAAGGGGTCTTGCTTATAGAAATTGAGAACGAGAATGAAGGAGTCTTAACAGGTCGAATAGCTGTTATAAAAGATGAGGCTTTTAACAGGGTATTTAATACCAGCCTCCCAGAAAAGAAGATTGCTTTTGTTGAGATTGGAGTTCTTGACCAAATAGGAATAAAGAAAGGAGGAGACAATGCCTAAAGAATGTCCATTTATAAAAGGTTTCTGTAAGAGAGAATCTTGTCAGCTCTGGATACCACAAGTAGAAGATTGTGCTTTCAAAGTTATTCCTCTCGTGCTTGTTGGCAAGGATGCTCTCTCACAGAACTTTTCTAATAAAAATATCAATTAGTCCTTGACTTCGTAAACCAGTGAGGTTATTATGGGAACATGCGTTTATTGTGGGTTCAGTCATAGTGATAAGGCTTGTCCTAATAAGCCTGCTTTCGACCCACTAGGTCTGGTTAAAATCTCTATAAAGAAAAGGAGTTCTAATACTTATTGTGCAGTCTGTGGTGAGCCTATACTACCTAAATCTATTGTCTGTACTAAAGCTACTCGTAATAGAGGAAGATTCTCTCGGACACAGTATGCACACCTAGACTGCTTTCATAAAGAGATTATGCGTATATTCTATCAGTACTTGGCTAATGATGATATACGGAAACAACAGTACAAAGAAAGGAATAAGAGAAAAGCCAAAGAACGCTACCAGAGGATAACAGATGCCAACAGAAATACATGATGTTACAATTTACAGGCATAGAACTATCCCTCCACCAGACTTCTATGTTACAGACCTGCTTCCTAAAGAGGGATTGATGCTGCTTTTTGGTTCTCCTAAGATAGGGAAGAGCTGGTTAGGACAGCAACTTGCTTTCTGTATTGCTACTGGCTCTCCCTTTCTTGGTTTCTCTACTATAAGAGGTAAAGTACTGATTGCCCAATTCGAGATAGCAGTTCGTGCTTATCAATGGAGACTTAGAACACAGATGATGAATCACTTCCCTCAGCTCGAAGCTGGGAGTCTCTATGAAATGTCCCCAGGTCAGATATATCTAGACGACCCTCAAGTCTTTGCTCCCTTTGCTGCTCAAGTAGCTTCTTATAATCCAGATGTAATCCTTATTGATTGTCTGCAAGCGTGCTTCGGTGGAGATGAGAACAACAGCCGAGAGGTAGGTAGGTTTATACATAACATAGAACAACTGAAGAACCAGAACCATGCCAGTATAGTTCTAATTCACCATAGCAGAAAGAATCCATCAATGGGTTCTTTTGCTGATAATGCAAGAGGGCAGTCTCGATTGGCTGGTTGGGTAGATACTCTTGTCAACTTAGAGAAACAGCCACAAGGAGTTAAAGCACAGTTCATGTCTCGTCAAGCTACAAGAGAACTGGATGATATAAGAATACGGTTTGTACAAGATATCTTTGAGAGAAGATAGCAAGCTGTATTGCCTATACTGAAACTAAGAAAGAAAAGGAGGTGTCTAAAGGAGAAGAAATACTGGAGTCTATACCCAAGCAAAATAATTTATATTAAGGAGAAAGTAAAATGCCTGTTACAGACAGAAGTCAAGCAAAATCTGGTGGGTGGCAGCAGGTTCGTGCAGCTATCCAGTCTTTTGAAGCCGATGTAACCAACGCTGAGTTCGGTGAATGGGGACAGAGTGTCTTTGAAGGAGAAAGAAAGAAACCAAAGGAGTTCTTTGAGATTACTACAACTAACGTGAATGTTCTTGAGGTATCTGAACCTCTTGCCTTTGAACCTGAAGAGTTCAACTTCCGTATAAACTGCTCTGACTACAACGGTAGCTTCTGGATTGATGCTTTCCTTGGTAAAGCAGATGAACTGAAGCTTGCTATACCTGATGATATTATTGGTAAGAGAGTACGCTTTAAGAAAGAAGCTTTTGCGTACGAAGTTACCGATAGGCAGACCAAAGAAAAGAAATCTGGTACTAAGTTCGATTGGGTTATTGATGCAGTCCTTGGTGATGCAGGTAGCCCAAGCTCTCCCTCCCCTGTTAGCTCTTCGGGCTCTGCTCCTACTCCTACTGCCTCTAATGTAGACCCGATGATAGAGATGTTAGAACTGGCTGTAGGTAAGACTGAGAACCAGTTCCGTAGTGCCGTAGGTCTTAACCCTGCTTTCCCTGATTATCTGAAGAGCCTTGCTAAGGCAGGAGCTATTACTGAAACCTTTATCAAAGAGGGAAAGCTTACCCTTGTTAAAGATGGCAACAAAGAAGTTTACCAGAAACCCTAAAGGATATTAAAGGAGAAGGAAATGCCTATAGCAACTGGATTTCGTGTTATATGTTATGACTGTACTTGGCAGGGCTTATGGGAAAAGACTAATAAAGGTCTGACCTTTGTTGCTAATGAAGACGGAGGCCTAAAGCTTTTCCCTACACATCTCTGTCCTGCTTGCAACAGTACTAACATTCATTCTCTGATGAAGCCTAGCTAAAGTTAGGGTGGGATAGGTAGCTAGGAGGGGCTTCCAGTCTCCTGTTCTCCCCTATCCCACTCTCCTTCTCCAAGCTTATATTAAGAAAGGAGGAATCTTATGGATAAGGAAATACCACTCGGTGATGAACAACTTGCAGAAGACATAATCAAAGCTTCTGATGCAAAAGCTAAAAGGAACTTCCAAGAAATGCTTGCAGAACTCCCAGTATCCTATGAAAGATGGGAAGTAGAGAGAATACCTGTAAACTTTTCTAAGCATGAACAGGTACAAGAGCTCAATGGTGAACCTGTATCGGTACTTCAAGATGGGACTGTAACTTATATCTTTGTAAAGAGGAGAAAAGCAGATGCAAATACTGTACATGCCCAGACTAACAGCCTGCAAGAAGATAGAGGAACTAGCCAAAGAACACAGACACAAGCTCCCAAGAAAAGTCGCACTCGAAATAGTTAACTGGATAAGAGAGGAAGAAAAGAATGGAGATAACTAAGAACATAGAACTAAGAAAAGAAGTTCTGGACAATATAAGACAGACTATTACTGGCCATGAACGAGAAGGAATACATCTCTCAGACCTTATTTACTGCTCAAGGAAGTTTCTTATAAGGAGAGCTGGTCTTGCTCCTGAACCTAGTGATGAACAGTGTATGCTCTTCATGACTGGCTTTGCCTTTCAGGCTTTTATGTTTCCCAAAGATAATGAGATTCCCTATATCTATGACAACATTATATGTACTCCTGATATACCTACTGGTATAGAAGTAAAGAGTACAAGGCGTTCAATGGGTAAGTTCTCTGTATGGGATATGCAACATTGGCAGAAGCAAATCTTAGGTTACTGTAAAGCCTTAGACAAACTTGAGTATGACCTTGTAGTTCTGTTTGTCTGTGGAGACTATAAACCTCCATTCCCTAACATGGATTGCTGGCATATACAAGCTACACAAGAGGAAGTCAATGCTAATTGGGCTGAGATTACAGCAAGACGAGATAAGCTTTTAGCTTTTATAACATCAACAGACTCTGTAGGGATAACTGATGTTGAACCTGACTGTGCTGATTGGGAGTGGGAGTTCTGTGAGAATTGGCGGTATTGTCCTGATACTACATGCTACCAGAAGAGAAGATTAAAGGAGTTGAAAACAAAATAATGGCTAGAGAAAAGATTTTACTATCGGGTGAACCTAATACCAGTAAGACTGTAAGTTTACTAAGCCTCGTTAATTTCTTTCCTGATAACAAAATTGTTATCTTTGACCCTGACGATGGAGTAGCTAAGGCTATAGAAGAACTTGGTCTGGAAGGGACTTCTAATCTTGTACTGGAAAAGGTAGGGAATAACTGGGAGGAACTCATTGAGAAATACAAAGCCTACAGGGCTTCTTTAGTTGAAGGAGACTGGCTGTGCTTTGATATGTTAGGCAGATTCTGGGACTTAGTACAGAGCTACTATTCTTCTGCTGTCTTTGGTGAGTCTCCTATTGAACATCTCATGCAACTCAGGAAGCAAGCTAAGAATGTTTCTTTTGGTGGCTTTGAAGGGCTTACTGATTGGGTACTTATCAAGAGACTACATAACGAGATGATTATGGATGATGCTGTTCTCAATGCTCCCTTTAATGTAATGGCTACTACCTCTGTAAACTCTTATCTTCCTGTTGAGACTGTTCCAAAGACAGGTGTCAAGGGTATATATGCTACAGAGTTTGGTATAAAGCCTGAAGGAGAGAAGCACAACATCTACCGCTATGATACCCAAGCAGTTATGTATCGAAAGAAAACAGGAACATATCATTTCAGACTTATGCGAGACAGAGGCAGAGCTATAGATGTTAAACAAGAGTTTGATATTACAGGCAAAAGCTTTTGGGAGGTCTATTCTGAGTATAGGGGGATATAATGACTATATACTTTTGTCCTATCTGTGGTTATACATTCAGGTATAACTTTGCTTTAGTTCTCAACAGGCATCCTGACTATACAGTACGCTGTCCAAACAAAGCCTGTTCTACTGAGATTGTACCACTAGCTTTAAAAGGAGTAACTGATGATAATAGTAGACGACAGAGAGATGTTACAACATCCTGATATACCAAGCTTTCTGGAAGGTGTTCCTCTTGAAGTCCAGAGACTAGAAGGAGGAGACTTTGCTTTCATAAATATCGATGGAGACCCTATAGCTATAGAACGAAGTGAGATAGGTAATCTTAGACAGAAGCTACATACAGGTGAATTGGAAGCACAACTAAGAAAGTGTGCTGATATGTACTCCAGAGTCTATCTGATTGTTGAAGGAGTCTTTGACGCTACATCAGGTCTTGTAGCTGTTCATAAGCATAGACGAGATGCTTACTACTATAGAGCTCATATATATCCTAACACTAGATATGACTATATAGCTTCAGTTCTTGTTAGGCTCTCTATGATAGGGGTTATAATCTTATCAGCTCCTAACTTAGAATGCACACTACACTTCGTGAGAGCCATATACAGCCAAGAAAATAAGACAGAGGAAGAACATACCCTCTTCAAGAAAAACAGGGTTCTACGTATGCCTAGTAAGATAACAAACAATCCAGCTATCCCTAGACTTATGGGACTGTGTGATAGAATGCCTGAAAAGACTGCTTTGAGATTGATAAACAAGTTCGGCTCTGTATGGGGTGTACTTAATGCAAGTGATAAGGAGCTTCAAGAGACCGATGGGGTAGGTAAAACTCTTGTCAAGAAGTTGAGAAGAGGAGTAGGACAATGCGAGGACTAATCTCTAACTTTGCAGATACAGAAGAAAAGACAGAAGAAGTTCTTAGAGCTCATAGAGGAACTTTGGCTTTAGATATAGAGACTGTCTCACTTGAGAATAAGCTGCCAGTAGGTATTGGTATTGCTCTGGATGCTGATAGAGGGGCATACTTCTGGGATATCTTTGACCCTCTCTTGAAAGAAGTTCTGGATAACTCAGATAAGCTTCTGCTTCACAATGCTAAGTATGACCTGCCTGTTCTATACTCTTATGGGCTCATAGGTAGAGATAAACCTTTTGAAGATACCATGACAACAGCCTATGCTCTTGGGTATCTGGAGAACTCCTTAGCAAGCTTATCTCAGGAAGTTCTAGGTAGAGATAACCCATCTATTACTGAACTGTGGGAGAAGAAAGAACAGGGTAATATAGGAGTCAATCACTTTGATGTAGGTAGAACCTGTATAACTCATGCTACTAATACCTATGGGCTCTATAATAGCTTAGAACAAAGCTCTCTATATAAAGAAATAGACAGACCATATGTTAGCTGTCTTATGGAGATGGAAGAATGGGGCTTATATGTAAATCAAGCTCAACTTACTAGGGTAGAATATGAGACTGTTCTTAAAGTTACAGACTTAAAGAACAAGCTTAAACAAGACTTAGGGGATATAAACCTTAACTCTAATCCACAGGTAACAAAGGCTCTACAGGCTATAGGTGTTCTTGGTACTCGTAAGACAAAAGCAGGGGCTACCTCAGTATCAGATGAAAGTCTTGCTCCTCTTAATCATCCAGTAGCTAATAATCTTCTGATGTATAGAAGTGAGATGAAAACAATCTCTACTTATATACCAGCCTTTAGGACAGTTGATAATAAAGGAAGAATGCATACTGACTTTGCTTATACAAGAACAGGCAGACTTAGAAGCAGAGACCCTAACTTACAGAACATTACAGGTAAGGGTACAGGTGCTGGGCTTAGAAGAGCTATTGAGGCTGAGAAAGGCTATACCTTTGTAAGCTTTGATGCAAGCCAGATTGAACTAAGAGCAGCTGCTTATCTTAGTGGAGACCCTGCTTTGCTTGAGGATATTCAGACTCAGGACTTGCATATGGCTACTGCTAGTCGTGTCTTTGGTTGGGTAGATGATGAAGATGAGATGAAGCTAAGAAGATATCAGGCTAAGCAACTTAACTTTGCTGTTCTTTATGGGGCGGATGCTTACAGGATATCAATGATGGCTGAGTGCTCTCTTATGGAAGCAGAAGAACTAATCTCTGCATACTTTGATAAGTACTGTGTGCTCAAAGATTGGATTGATACTAAGAAAAGGGAGGTAATACGTACAGGATATACTGTTAATATGTTCGGGAGGAAAAGACCTATACCTGAACTAAGTTCAGGCTCTTGGAAAGTAAGAGAAGCAGCTCTTAGAGAAATTGTAAACACTATTGTACAGGGAACAGCTGCAGACATTATCAAGATGATGCAACTCTGGCTCAGGAAAGAAGTACCTGAAAGCACAAGGTTTGTCCTACAAGTACATGATGAGATTGTTATGGAAGTACCTGACTCTTGTGTACAAGAAGTGCTCGAATGTATACATGAGATGTCCTATGCTTTCCCTTATTACCCTGTGGTAACTAAGATAGGAAAGAACTATTTAGACTTAGTAAAGGAGGAAGAAAATGCTTAATGTAATTCTGGTAGTATCAATTGCTAATCTCATTGTCCTTCTCTTACTTGCATGGTTAGTACAGGGAATTGCTCAAGCTCTAATAGAACTATTAAAGGAGGACTAATATGTACCAGATAAGTGATAAAGAGTTTGCTCTGGAAAAGGGAGATACTATTACCTTTGTTAAAGATGGAGGTGGTACTGTCTTTGGGATTAAGGAAGATAAGGCAGGGATATCTTCAAGCTTCTCTGCTGAAAAGGTAACTCTCTCTATTAGCAGAGACTATGATGATTAGGTTTATTCTTGGCTTTATCTGTATAGCTCTTGCTGTCTTTGGGGCTCTTGTCTTTCCCTATGGACTAGCTATTGGTGTAGCCTGTAGTCTCTTGGTCTTTGGTATTATTAAAATAAGGAGGAATAAAATGTCTCAGATAAGTGAAG
>Ga0172377_10008619_pt1 | contig 10461 bp, 8 predicted proteins | sample Pumphouse3metaG_FD_119749 | JGI IMG/M metagenome (GOLD analysis project Ga0172377, IMG submission 119749) | Leachate microbial communities from a municipal landfill in Southern Ontario, Canada - Pumphouse #3 metaG | ecosystem: Engineered > Solid waste > Landfill > Unclassified | place: Canada... | reverse complement strand
TCGACGTCGCTGCAGACGCGACGGACGGCCTCACGTTCGCGGACCTCACGGCCTCGCAGGTGGTCGCCGACTTCGGGCGCGCGGCCGAGGACCCCGTCCCGGCGGGCGGCAGCGCCGTTGTCGCGAAGATCGGCGCGGGTGCCTCTTTCGGGGATATGGCTTGGAAGGCCGTGAACCTCGGCAAAGACAGGGTGGCGGGGTTCTTGTGCGACGCGAATGGCGTCGTGACGGCGCACTTCCGCAGCACGGGCCTCGCGATCTATATCCGCTGATCACTGGGGCGTCGACGGACAGGGAGCGAAAGCCGGATGATCGACACGCGGCTCGCTGCAAGCACGATGTTGCCTGCGGCGAGCCGTTCTTTTCAACGTTCAACTCTCAACGCCTCAAGTGTGGATAAAAACAGAACAGAGCTTTTACACTCGCCGTTGCGATCCACTGCGTGGGCGCAACAACATCCACGCGACTCCGATCCCGACAGAGTCCACCTCATCTCTCGGCGCGAGGATATCGGAAATAATCACCGACCAGGGGCTTTGGGCGGGTATTTTTTCTGTCAACGACCAAGCTGAATATATTTAACAGCTTGATGCGCAAATAGTTGCGATGAATAACCGCGATGCGTGAACGTGGGATTTGGCATTGACTTACGGTGGGGAAAGGTGTTGAATAATGTCAAAAAGGGTCAAGGTATGGCTTTTGCGGGTGGACAGAGTGTGGCGGCGGCTGCCGGACCGGGTTTGCTGGTCGGGCGGTTTGACCATGCTTTGGATCCCAAGAAACGGCTGACCGTGCCCTCGGGCTGGCGCGACCTGATGGGGTCGCCGGCCTACGTGTATGTGTTTCCCGACCCGAACGAGCGGTGTCTGAACCTGATCCCTCCGGCGGAGATGGAGGGGCGGCTGGAGAAGTTGCGGCAGCGGTCGCTTTTCGACCGGCGCGCGGGTGAGGCGCTGCGGGTGTTCGGCGAGAACGCCGAGCAGGCTGTGCTGGACGTACAGGGACGGATCCGCATCCGGGACCGGCTGCTCGCCTTTGCCGGCCTGAGCGGCAAGGTGGTGATGATCGGCGCGATGAACCGCGTCCAGCTCTGGTCGCCCGAGTCGCGGCCGGAGGCCGAGACGGTGGATCAGGCGGCGCTGGCCGCAGCGTGCGAGACGCTGGAGTTTTAGCGGCGTCCGGCAGGGGCCGGCGCGGGGTGACATGTGATTTGGATCGCGGGCATGGCGGATCCGTCCGGTGGACGGACGCGTGTTCCGGACGGGGCCGTGATGCCGCGCGATCATTGTTTGAGACGGATTCAGTCTGGAGGGACGATGCACCTGCCGGTGTTGTTGCAGGAGACGGTGGACGCCCTGGCGGTTGTCCCCGGGGGCAGCTACATCGACGGAACACTCGGCGGCGCGGGCCACGCGGCGGAGGTCCTGAAGCGTGCGGGGCCTGCCGGGCGGTTGCTGGGGATCGACAGAGACGTGTCGGCCTTGGAACGCTCGGCGGCGCGGCTGGCGGTGTTGTCTGGCGAGAAGGTCTTGGCGCACGGGGCTCACGGCGAGCTGCGGCGCCTGGCCGAGGCGAACGGGTTTGCGGCAGTGGACGGCGTGCTGTTGGATCTGGGCGTGTCATCCGATCAGCTCGACACGCCCGGGCGGGGGTTCAGCTTCCGGTTTGACGGGCCCCTGGACATGCGCATGGATACGACTCGGGGGGAGTCGGCGGCCGACCTGCTGGCAAGGCTGGACGTGCAGTCCCTTGCAGACATTTTTCGGAGGCTCGGCGAAGAGCCTCACGCGCGGCGGATCGCGCAGGCGATCGAGCGCGCGCGGCGGCAGGCGCCGATCGTCATGACCGGCCGCCTGGCGGAGGTGGTGGCAGAAGCCGCGGGCGGACGCAGTGGGCCGCGGCACCCGGCGACACGCGTGTTCCAGGCGTTGCGCATGGCGGTGAACCAGGAGCTGGAGGATCTGGAGCAGGCGCTGGAGGAGGGGCTGCGGCTCCTCAAGCCTGGCGGACGGATGGCGGTGATCACGTTCGAGAGCATCACCGACCGCGCGGTGAAACAGCGCTTCGCGGCCCATGCCGGGCGCTGGGTCTCTCTACAGCAGGGCGGCGAGCGCTGGGAAGGCGAGCTGCCCGCTGTGACGCGGGTGACGCGGCGTCCGCTGGAGGCGGGGCCGGACGAGCTGGAGGCCAATCCGCGGGCGCGTTCGGCGAAACTGCGGGTCGTGCAGCGCTGCGAGGCGCCGGTGCGCGGCCGGATGGATGTTTGAGTGGCAAACGGTTTGATTGATGAAAACAACCACAGCCCACAGGAGGGTGTGAGATGAGACGGAATCGAAAACGACAGGTGTACGCGAAAGTGCTGCCGCGCTCCGTGGCCGGCTTAATCGTGTTGATGGTGACCTTGGTGCTGGTGTACTGGGTGATGGATTCCAAGTGCGCCCAGCTCGGTCAGGAAATCCGGAAATGCGAACAGAAGATCCAGACGCTCAACGCGGAATACGCGCGCGAAGAGTCGCGCTGGAGCGAGAAAAACACGCCGGAGAAGTTGGAAGAGGCGATGCTGCAGCACGGCATCGCGATGTCGTATCCGGCTGCCGACCAGGTGGTGCGCATGGACGCGTCGGGACTGCCCATCGAAGGACAGCTCTCGCTGGCCCGTTTCAAACGCAGTCAGAGTGCGACCGAACGTGTCGTGAAGACGCTGCCGAAATAGCGTGGGCGGAAGGTGGCGGCGCTCCATGCATGAACGCGGTATACAGATTCGCATCTGGTTCATTGCGCTGTTGCTGCTCGTGTCCTTCTGCGGCCTAGGGGCCAAGCTCTGCTACCTCCACCTCTCGAATCATTCGAAGGTGACGGGACGCGAGTACAAGCGGACTCTGCTGGGGCTGCGCGGCGGTATTTACGACTGCAACGGCAAGCCGTATCCGATGGCAGTCAGTCTGCCGGCCCGGCTCTTCTACCTGGATCCCAAATCGGTCAAGAAAGAGCATGACGTGGGGCAGATCGCCCGGACGGTGTCGCAGCATCTCGGCCTGCCCGAAGCGGAGGTGCAGGCGCAGTTCAGGCGTACGGATTCGCGCTACATCAAACTCGGCTACAGTCTGGACGACCGGGTGTTCGAGGCGCTTTCGGATCCGTTGACGATCAGCGGGGTCGGCGCGGAAGAGATGGTCATCCGGCGTTATCCGCAAGGGCGGCGTATGTCACATGTGTTGGGCTTTGTGAACAACATGGGTGTGGGCGGGGCCGGCATCGAGCAGCAGTACAACCGTTACCTGACCGGCACGCCGGGGCTGATCGAGGGCGAGAAAGATGCCGGACGCCGCGAGATTTTCAGCCGGCGTAAAGTGTATGTGCCGCCGATCGCAGGCTCGGATATCTATTTGACGCTCGACCACCGCATCCAGTTCGAGGTGGAACGGGCGATCCAGGAGGTGGTCGAGAAGTTTGACGCGCTGTCGGGATGGGCGATCGTGCAGCACGTGCGCACGGGCAAAATCTTGGCGATGGCATCGTTCCCCGACTTTGAGCCTGAGAACTATACCGAGACGACGCTGGATGTCTGGCGCAACAACGCGTTGGCGATTGTCTATGAGCCGGGCTCGATCATGAAGGCGGTCACGGTGGCTGCGCTGCTCAACGAGCGGCTGGCCACGCCCTCGACAGAATTTGAGGTTGGCGAGGGGGTCTGGTTCTATGCCGGCAAGCCGTTGCGCGATCACGTCTACGGGCGCGTCACCGTGAGCACGGCTCTCAAGAAGTCCAGTAACATCGCCTGCGCGAAAATGGGGCTCCGGCTCGGTGCCCAACGGCTTGAAAATTATCTGCGGGCGTTCAATTTCGGCAGCAAACTCGGCATCGAGTTGCCGGGTGAGGAGAACGGGATCCTGGCGCGCGCCAAGGACTGGGACAAGCTGAAACCGACGCGCATTCCGATCGGCCAGGGCATCGCGGTGACGGGGCTTCAGATGATCAACGCCTACTCCACGCTGGCCAATGACGGACGGATGATGCGCCCGTATCTGGTTGACCGGATCGTGTCGCCCAGCGGCGAGACCGTCTTTCAGGCACGGCCGGAAGTCATCGGCCGGCCGGTGCGCCCCGAGGTCGCGCGCGTCGTGCGCGAGATGCTGACGGGCGTCACCGAAGAGGGCGGCACCGGCAAGCGTGCCGCCGTCCCCGGTTTTTCGATCGGCGGCAAGACCGGGACTGCGCAGAAGGCCGTGCCCGGCGGTTATTCAAGCACCGATTACTACGCCTCGTTTGTCGGCTTCGTGCCGGCGGGCGAACCGGTCTTCAGTGTTCTGGTTTCGGTCGAGCGACCGCGTCCCCAGCATACCGGCGGATTCGTTTCGGCCCCGGTCTTTGGCAAGATCGCGGCGGCGACTGCGCGCTATCTCGCCTTGGACCCCGATCTGCCGTCCGACGAGGAGGATGGACTCGACGTGGCGCAACCGTGACCGCGGGCACCGGCCCGGCTCTTTGACCGATGAGGAAACAGCGATGAAATTTTCGGATATTCCAGAGTTAGGGCCTTTTTTCAAAGAGAAGCCGGCTCCGCTGGTTTTCAGCGGCGTGCAGTGCGATTCGCGTCGCGTCAGGCCGGGCGATCTTTTCGTGGCGCTGACCGGCAGCCGCGACGATGGCGCGCGTTATGCCGCGGCCGCGCTGGCCAAGGGGGCGGTCGCGGTGCTGGCGCAGACACCGGTGCGCGACGCGCCCAAACAGTCGATTGTCGTCCATGACGCGCGCGGCGCGCTGGCCTGCCTCGCGGCCGCGCTGAACGGCTGGCCCGCCCGCGCGCTGCGCGTGACGGGCATCACCGGCACGAACGGCAAGACCACCACCGCCTGGCTGCTGCGCGAACTGCTGCGTGCCGGCGGCCACACGCCCGGCCTGCTGTCCACCGTTCAGGTCGAGTACGGCGGCCGCACGATTCCGGCCACACGGACCACGCCCGACGCCTGTGAACTGCAAAGGCTCTTGGCCGCGATGCACGGCGCCGGCTGCGACACGGCGGTGATGGAGGTCTCCTCCCACGCGCTGGACCAGCAGCGCGCTGCGTTTCTGCGCTTCGAGGCCGCCGCCTTCACCAACCTCTCGCAAGATCATCTCGATTACCACGGAACCATGGAGGCGTACTTCCAGGCCAAACAGCGCCTGTTCACGCAGCTTGCGGACAGCCATCCGGGCGCGTCCGCGCTCTGCTGCCTCGATGCCGGCTACGGGGCGCGCATGGCGGAGTTTGTCGCGACACTGCCTTTGCGCCGCGTCACCTGCGGGTTCGCGCCGAGCGCCGACCTGCGCGCCGAAGAGGTGTCGGTGACACCCGACGGCAGCCGGTTCACATTGGTTGCGCCGGACGGCGGACGCCGCGCGCTGTGCGTGCACCTGGCCGGCCGCTATAACATCGTCAACATGCTGTGCGCGGCCGGGCTCGCCCTCGAAGCGGGCGTGTTGCTGGATACGGTGGCCGCGACACTGGAGCAGGCGCGTCCGCAGTGGGGGCGCCTCGAACGCGTGCCCACTGCCCTTCCCGCCGCGGTGTTCGTCGATTACGCGCACACCGACGATGCGCTGCGCAACGTGCTCACCACGCTGCGCGAAATCACGCGCGGGCGCCTGCTTGTCGTCTTCGGGTGCGGCGGAAACCGTGACCGCACCAAGCGTCCGCTGATGGGCCGCGCCTGCGCCGAGTGGGCCGACCGGCTGGTGGTGACCTCGGACAACCCGCGCGGCGAGGAGCCGATGGCGATCATCGGGGAGATTCTGGCGGGCGTGCCCGCCGGCGCGGAGGTGACCGTCGAATGCGACCGGCGCGCGGCGATCCGGCTGGCGCTGGCCGAGGCCGGGCCGGACGATGTGGTGCTGGTGGCCGGCAAGGGGCATGAGCCGTTTCAGGAGTTGGCGGACCGCACCGTGCCGTTCGACGATCGGCAGGTGGTGGCGGAGGAGGCGCGTACGGTGGGCGGTGCGGGTCGGCAGGATCGGTAGCTCCGGCTGGGCCGGGCCGTAGGGGTGGATGTGAACATGTCAAACGGGGATCCACAAGTTTTTGACGCGGCCGCGTTTGCCGTCTGGGCGGGCGGCGACGCGCAGGCGCTGCCGGCGACCTTCCGCGGTGTGACGCAGGACACGCGCCAGGTGACGCCGGGCTGTCTCTATGTCGCCCTGCGCGGCGAGCGTTTTGACGGGCATGATTTCGTGGCGCAGGCCTTTCAGAACGGGGCGGCCGCGGCGCTGGTGGAGCGGGCGTGGCGCGCGCCGGACGCGGCCGCCGGATGGCCGCTGGTCCGCGTGCCGGACACGCGGCGCGCGCTGGCGGACGCCGCGCGCGCGTGGCGGCTGCGGCAGTCTGCGCGCATCGTGGGGATCACCGGCAGCTCCGGCAAAACCACCGTCAAAGAGATGGCGGCCGCGCTTTGTGGCGGCGGCGGCCCGGTCTGCGCCACGCGCGGCAATTTGAACAATGAGATCGGGCTGCCGCTCAGCCTGTTGACGCTGGGCGCAGAGGCAGCATACGGCATCTTCGAGGCCGGCACCAACCATCCGGGGGAGATCGCAGGGCTGGCCGATGTGCTGCGCCCCGATATCGCGATCATCGCCAGCATCGGCTGCGCCCACATCGAGCACTTCGGCTCGCTGGAGGCGATCGCCCTTGAAAAGGGTGAGCTGCTGCGCGTGCTGCCGTCCGGCGGCGCGGCGGTGCTCTGCCGCGAGACCGCCTGTTTTGAGCGGCTGGCGGCTTGCGCGACGGCACCGGTCGTGACGACCTCGCTGGTAACGTGCGAGGCGGATTTTTACGGCGAGCCGCTGGATCTGTCAGTCGGCCGGATGCGGGTGTCCGAGCGTGTGACCGGTGAACAGACCGAGCTGCGCAGCGGGTTGCCCGGGGAGCACAACGCTTCGAACCTGCTGCTGGCGTTCGCGGCGGCCCGCACGGCGGGCGTGATGGCGGCTGCCGCGGCGGAGGGACTCGCGCGGTTGGTTCTCCCCGGCATGCGCTGGGACGTGAGCGAGCGTGACGGCGTCACGGTGGTGAATGACGCCTACAACGCCAATCCGCAGAGCATGTGCGCTGTGCTGCGCACCTTCATGCAGGTGCCGTGTGCCGGGCGGCGGATCGCGGTGCTGGGCGACATGCTGGAGTTGGGCGTGCACGCCGAGGCCCTGCACCGCGAACTGGGAAGCGTGGTCGCGGAACTGGTGCCGGACGAGCTGATTGCTGTGGGTTCAGACACCGTGCGCTATGTGGCGGACGAGGCAGTCAAACGCGGTTATCCGGCGGCACGGGTGATGTGTTGTGCGGATGCGGCGGGCGCGGCGGAGGTGGTGTCGGCGTTGGCGCGTGCCGGCGACAGCGTGTTGCTAAAGGCGTCACGGGGCATGAGATTGGAGCGGATATTGGATGCGTGGACCGTATGATCAGATGAATGCGCTCGTGTTGGGTGCCGGGGCCAGCGGTGAGGCAGCGGCGCTGCTGTTGGCGGCGCGCGGCGGACGTGTACGGGTGCTGGACGAGGGCGACGGCGCGGCGTGTGCTGCCGCGGCCGGGCGGTTGCGTCAGGCCGGGATCACGGTTCGCTTCGGTGCCGGCGGCTTGCCGGATGAGACGTGTGACGTATGCGTCGCGAGCCCGGGGTTTGCCCGCCAACATCCATGGATCGCGGCGTGCCGCGCGCGCGGCACGCCGGTGATCTCCGAGTTGGAACTGGGCGCGCGCTACTGGCCCGGACGCGTGCTGGCCGTGACCGGCAGCAAAGGCAAGAGTTCCCTGGTCAAGCTTTGCGCGGACACGTTGAACGGTGCGGGCGTGACGGCGTCGCCGGCCGGCAATTACGGGATTCCGCTCAGCCGGCTGGCGCTGGAACGGCCCGAGCTGGCATGGGCGGTGACGGAGGTCAGTTCCTTTCAGATGGAACACACGCGGACGTTCTGCCCAGATATTGCGATCCTGCTGAATCTTCAGGCGGATCACCTCGACCGCCATGCGGACATGGCTGAGTACAAAGCGCTCAAGTTGTCGCTGTTTGCCGCCATGCGTCCGGGGGGGGTCGCCTTGCTGCCGGCCGGGCTTTCACACGAGGGACGCATTCCGGAAGGTGTCGACCTGCTGCGTTTCGGGGCGGACGCGGGCTGTGATTGGGCCTATGCGGATCATGCGGTGATGGGCGTGCTGAGAGGACGTGTCTGTAAGGTCGAGCTGCGCGGGAGCTGGTTTGACAATGCGGTCTTGGGCGCTGCGGCGGCGGCCGGCGTGGCGGCGCTGCGGCATGTCGGGGTGGATGATGCGCGGATCGAGAACGGATTGGCCGCATTTGTGCCGTTGGCGCATCGCCTGCAGACGGTCGCGGTCAGTCGGCAGGGGGTGCGGTACGTCGACGATTCCAAGGCCACCAGTCTAGCGGCGACGGCTGCCGCGCTGCGGATGGCACAGGGCCCGGTCCGTTTGATCGCCGGCGGACTTCTGAAAGAAAAGGACCTGGACGGCGTAAAAGAGTTGCTGACACAAACCACAAAAAAAGTGTATCTTATCGGGCAATGCGCTGAGCAGATGTTTCAGGCGTGGTCAGCGTCGGTTCCCTGCCAAGTGTGTGGCACGCTCGAGCGAGCTGTAGAGGCCGCCCGGCGCGATGCGTTGCCGGGGGATGTCGTGCTGTTGTCGCCGGGCACAGCCAGTTTTGATCAATTTACCAGCTATCGGGAAAGAGGAGAACGTTTCACAGAACGGGTCCGTGCGGTTGCGGATCTGGATGAGCGTTTCTTTTCTGAGGGCAAGAAGGACAAGGAGACACAATGAATCGTCAAATCATGCGTGTTGCAGTAGGCGCGAATCTGGTGGCGGGATGCCTCCTGCTGCAAGGATGCGGTATGTTTGGAAAGCCGAAGGATCACACCGTGACCCAGGTGCCGGACGGCGATTTGCCGCCGGTCGAGGTTCAGACGCTGGAGCCCGCCGCCCCGGTCGAGACGATGCCGGTGGTCGAGACGGCACCCGCTGTCCTGCCGACGGTGCCGAGCACGACGCCTTACACGATTCAAAAGGGCGACACGATTTCCTCTGTGGCCTACAAGTACAGTCTGCGCTGGCAGGATGTGGTGGCGGTGAATCCCGGCATCTCGCCCAACCGTCTGCGTATCGGCCAAGTGATCCAGCTCCCGGGGCAGGTCGATTTGGGCCATGTGCGCCAGGTTCCGGTGGCGACGCCACGGGCGCCTCGCGTGAGCGCACCGAAGGTTTCAGCACCGAAGACGGCGACGAGCACAGCGGCCGTGTCCGGGCCGGCGATAACCTATGTGGTCAAGCCGGGCGACTCGCTCTCCGTGATTGCCTACCGCCACGGTATCAAGACGGCGGATCTGCGCGCGGTCAACGGACTGAAGAGTGACAAGATTGTGGTTGGCCAGAAGCTGAAGATCGTGGGCGCGACCAAGAAGCCTGCCGCGACGGCCAAGGCTGCCGCCACCGCTGCCGCGCCGAAGATGGCCGCGCCCAAGGCGACGGCCGCTGCGCCTAAAGCGTCAGAGGTGAAGCCGAAGGAGACGGTTGTTGCGCCGCCGCCCGCGCCCGCGCCGGCCCCGGCTGCCGTCGAGACCGCCGCGCCCGTGGCGCCGGTCGAGAGTGCGCCGGTGAAGATTGATGCACCCGCCCCGGCTGCCGCGGCTGATCCGAATGTCCAGACCTATACGGTCAAAGAGGGTGAAGATCTCTATGCGGTGGCAATCCGCTGGGGTGTCAGCCCGAGCGACCTGAAAGCGCTGAACAATCTGACCTCATCTGAGCTCAAGGCGGGGACGGTCCTGAAGATCCCTGGCGGCGTGCAGTAACACGAGACGGCTCCATGCGCAAGACGCTGACTACTCTGGCACTCACCGTCGTCGCGCTACTGGGTCTAGGAATTGTTCTGCTGGCTACGGCCAGCGCGGTGCGGGCTCAAGGCTTATATGCCGACCCGCACTTTTTTGTTAGACGTCAGTTGATGTGGCTCGGCGTGTCGTTTGTGGTGGTGTTTGCCGCCACCCGCTTTGATTACCATTGGTGGAAGGAGACACCGGCGCTGAGCGTCGGCTTCTACCTGATGGTGGTAACAGCCTTGCTCTTGGTGTTCGTTCCGGTGATCGGCAGCAAGGTCAAGGGCAGTTACCGCTGGCTCAATCTGGGCCCGTTGCGCATGCAGCCGAGCGAATTCGCGAAGGTGCTCACCGTGGTGGCGATGAGCGTCTGGATGGACCGTATCGGACGGTGCGTGCGCCAGTTTTGGAAAGGCGCCGTTTTCCCTGCGCTCGGGCTCGTTGTCATTGCCGGGCTGCTGGTCATGGAGCCGGATTTCGGCGCGACGATGGTGGTGTGCGTGGCTGGCGGCGCGTTGATGTTTGTGGCCGGCACCCGCATCATCTATCTGCTGTTTTTCGGCGTGGCGGGCGTCTCGGTGGTCGGGGCCTTTGTGATGGCCAACG
>Ga0172377_10008618_pt1 | contig 10462 bp, 9 predicted proteins | sample Pumphouse3metaG_FD_119749 | JGI IMG/M metagenome (GOLD analysis project Ga0172377, IMG submission 119749) | Leachate microbial communities from a municipal landfill in Southern Ontario, Canada - Pumphouse #3 metaG | ecosystem: Engineered > Solid waste > Landfill > Unclassified | place: Canada... | reverse complement strand
GTCTCACTTTTGAAAATTTAAGGAGCATCCCGGCCCCTTCTTCGAGCGAACCCGCCCGGAACAGAGCGGCACAGGCCTGCTGCCTGCTGTAATGCCTACGCTGCAGGGCTTATCGTCGTGTGGTATAATGACATGGAGGTTTATCCCCTATGAATTTGATCAAGACAACTATCGTAAGGCGAAGAATGAAGTATGGCGCACTCAGAAAGAATTCTGTTCATGAGTCAAGCTCAGATGCCTATCTTTGCCCCCGCTGTCATAAACTGATCAGCTACGTCCCTGTCCAGTCCATCAAGCGCTGTGTTTATTGTAATCAGGAACTCGACTGGTCGCTCCCTTTTGTGGCGCCTCCGCCAAGTATGGAAGCGGATGTGCCTGATCAAGCCTGAGTGGCCTCCTGGCACATTTCTACAAAAAATTTAAACAATTCCGCCATTTCAGGTTTTGTTTTGGATAATCCTTCGGGATGCCATTGGACACCTATAATGGCCGGTGCAAGAGGATCGGTTGACTCCACAGCCTCGATCACGCCATCCGGGCTGGTAGCTGTCACTTTCAGGCCCGGCGCCAGGACCTTGATGGCCTGGTGATGAAAAGAATTAACCTGCGCCTCACTTCCCAGGACCCGCTCCATGATGGACCCCTTTTCGATGGTTACACTGTGCGTCGTGATGTAGCGGCTCTCTTCCTGCCGGTGCTCATGTTTGAATTCAGGTATGACACCCAGATGCTGATGGAGTGAACCGCCAAGCGCGACATTAATCAGCTGCATGCCCCGGCATATGCCGAAGACAGGGATTTTTCTTTCCACCGCCAAGCGAAAGAGCAGGAATTCATGGCGGTCGCGTGAATCGGATACCAACTGGACCTCGGGCAGCGGCTCTTCGCCATAAAGCAGGGGCGAGACGTCATCGCCGCCGGTCAATATCAGCCCGCTACAAGAGTCAATCATGGAAGACAAGGCTTCCGTGTCCTGGATGACAGGAAAAAGAACAGGGGCAGCACCTGCTCTCAGTACCGAATAGATGTAGGAATTGTTCACCTGGCATCGACCGGCTTCCTCCGGGCACCCCTCGCTGACCCCATCCAAACTACACGATAAAGCGATCCGGATCATGTTAAGTATCCACCCTCCAAGCGTACAATAGATATTCTGTCTCCATTGTAGACCACTCAGGGCCCGATGATGAATGACAGAACCGTAAGGAGTGCACCGCAAAACGCTTTGCTCCACATTCCGATTTGCTCCAGCTGCCTTGGGGACAGATCTTGCCCGTCAATCCTGGTTCTGGAACTGAGATCATCGTCGAATTCATGGGAGCTCATTAAAAATATAGGCTTATTCAACTTGAATTCCCTGGGTTTTTTGAGATAGAAGGGTATTTTACCTCCGGTGACCGGCAAGCCGATTTTCGGCACCCGCACTCCCTGCGATCTCAGATAATCGAACCAGCTCAGCATGATACAAATAGCGCCCGTAAGGGCAAGGCCATAGTGAAAATGAAGCCGGTCCCCATAGAGGCCGCCGGCAATGGCGGATAGAACGAGACAAAATGACAGCATCCTGAAAGTTTTGTGGTATATCACTCTCCTTACCCTGTTGGGTGACTGCCCTGTCATTGGCTCATCAGCTCCTTTCGATAAATATCGAGCTCGTGTTGATTTCCATAAACGAAATGACCGCTCGCCAGTTCTTCCCAAACAGGTTTGTCCTTCTGGTAATTATGAATGGCGGGGTTGTAAACCAGCAGTTCCTTGCTTTTTTCGAAATCAGGATCAGGGTAGGGAACGGCGGAAAGCAGCGCCTTGGTATAGGGATGCAGAGGATGTCGGAAGATCATCTCACAGGGGGCCAATTCGACCAGCTTGCCTTCGTAGATTACTGCGATCCGGTCCGAAAATAACTTGACAACACTCAAGTCATGGGCAATGAATAAATAAGTCAGGTTTCTTTCATTTTTCAACTTGTTCAGCAGGTTCAGCACCTGGGCTCTGATCGATACGTCAAGCGCAGAGATAGGTTCGTCGGCAACGACAAAATCCGGATCCATGACCAGGCTTCTGGCAATCCCGATACGCTGACGTTGGCCGCCCGAAAATTCGTGCGGAAAACGGCTGACGAAGTCCTTGTTCAATCCAACTTCTTCCATGATCCGCTCAACTTTGCGCTGGCGATCCGCCTCATCCTCAAATAGTTTATGATTGTATAAACCTTCAGAAATGATGTAATCAACCTTGGCCCGTTCATTAAGCGAAGCCATAGGATCCTGGAAGATCATCTGCATTTCCATTCTCAGATTCCGCAAGCGTTTTCTATCCAGCTTGCCTGTAATCGGGTCACCCTTGAACAGGATCTCCCCTTCCACGTTCTGGTAGATCTTCATCAAGGCACGGCCGATCGTTGTTTTTCCCGAACCGGATTCGCCAACCAGCGACAAGGTTTCGCCCTTATAGATATCGAAACTGACATCATCCACTGCGCGGAACTCCTTATTGTTCAGCTTGAATTTTACCGTCAGATTCTTCACCGACACGAGGACTTCCCCGCCTGTCCCATTCCTCCCCTCGGGGCTTGCGGTCTCTTGCCCCTGATCCTGTCCTGCTGCCTCTTCACTTTCCACCGCTTTCAAATAGTCCTGTGCCATGGGGTGCAACAGCCAGGACTTGACGTAGTGGCTGTCCGAAAGTTTGTAAAGGGGCGGTTCCTCCTTGAAATCAATCAGCATGGCCTGTGGATTGCGCGGCGCAAAGGCGTCCCCCTCAATCTCTTTATACAGGTTGGGAGGTGTGCCCTTGATGGAAAAAAGATCCCTGCCTTTGATACCCAACTGAGGTAAAGATCGAAGCAGTGCCTTCGTATAAGGATGAAAAGAGTTTTTGAATATATCGTGGCTGTTTCCGTATTCAATTATCTGGCCCGCATACATCACGCCAACCCGGTCGGCGATTTTGGCCACAACACCCAGATCATGCGTGATATAGACAACAGTCATCTTGAGTTCTTCCTGTAAGGACTGGATCAGTTCGAGGATCTGGGCCTGCACGGTGACATCGAGCGCTGTCGTCGGTTCATCACAAATAAGAATCTCAGGCCTGCAGGCAATGGCGATCGCAATTACAACACGCTGGCGCATGCCGCCTGAGAACTGCTGGGGGTATTGCCCGTAACGGAGCTCAGCATCACTGATACCTACACGCTTAAGCAGGTCAATCGACTTTGCCTTTGCCTCCCCGTGAGGAACATTCAGGTGCCAGGAAAAAACTTCGGAAATTTGTTCGCCAATGGTTCGCACCGGGTTAAGTGATGTCATCGGATCCTGAAAGATCATGGCGATTTTTTTGCCGCGGACTTTCAGCCACTGATCTTCCGTTTCGTAACCGGTCAGATCCTCTCCATGAAAAAGCAGCTGACCTCCGGTTACACTTCCGTTTTTGTCGGTCATCCCGATGAAAGATTTTGTAAATACGCTCTTTCCCGACCCTGATTCACCGACGATGGCAAAGGTTTCACCTTCGAATAAATCCAGCGACGCCTTACGGATCGCTTTCAGGCGTTTACCTCTCAGACTGAATTCGATCTCGATATCCCGGGCTGAAAAGATGATCTTGTTCTCCATACAGCTGGCTCTCTTCTAAACGTGATTCTTGGGATCCGACGCATCGGCAAATTTATTGCCGATGATATAAAAGGAAATGGTCACCAGGCATAGAATGATGGTCGGGAGCAACATCTGGTAGGGATGCATGGTGAATGAACTTCGTCCATGGTTGACGATGTTCCCCAGAGTGATGGCATCGACCGGCATTCCAACTCCAATAAAACTCAAAAACACTTCGGAACTGATCGAGTAGGGGACACACAAAGCTGTTTCCATGATAATCAGGCTGATGATGTGTGGAATGATATTTTTGGTCGCGATTCGCCGCAGCGGGGTACCAAGGCATTTGGACGCGATATTGTACTCATTGTCCCGGATGGAAAGAATCCGGTTTCGAAAAAACCGTGCCTCGACAATCCAGCCACGGGACGCCATCGAAATAAAGAGCGTCAGGTAACTGGTGCCCATGATGTAGGCCAGCAAGACCAGGTATACGGTTGAGGGGACATTGGTAATCACGTTGTAGACTTCCACCATAATGACATCTGCCTTTTTGCTGTAGCCCCACAGGGCGCCCATAATGGCCCCGAATCCTATGTCCGAGCAGGCAATGACAAAGGCCAGCAAAACTGAATTCCGTGTACCGTACCAAGCTCTCGACCATATATCACGTCCGATCGTATCTGTCCCGAACCAGTGATCAGCGGAGGGACGCAGATTCCACATCGCGGTATTTGTTGTAAGCTCTTTTGGATCCACTTTTGAGAAGACGGGATACAGGAAACTCATCAAAATGATGGCGATAACCAAGACGACCATGATCCGGACCGTCACACTTTTAAAGAAAGTTCGGATGGTACTGCGCCAATAAGAGTAGTTGGTAAAACCAATGTCTTCGCTGGAGATATCATCAAAAACGGCTGCCTGGAACATGTCCTGTGTAAGTGTGAAGCCTGACTGCCTGTTCATCTCATTCGTACTCATGGTCTAAACCTCGTCATCTGTCAGTTTGATTCTGGGGTCGATGAAGGCGACTAACAGATCACCCAAAAATGCCCCCAAAACGGAGAGTACCGCGTACATGAGGACGATTACCTGAACCAGATTATTGTCTTGTCTTTGGATCGCCTTGGTCAGTAACCCACCGGTACCCGGGATGGCGTACAGGCTTTCAATCACCAAAGAACCGGAAATAATAAACAGAATGTCCGACGGTAAATAAATGACGATGGGGATAATCGCGTTACGGAAAATGTGTTTCCGCATAATCTCTTTCTTGCTAAGACCCTTGACCTGGGCAAACTTGACATAGTCTTTATTCTCTTCATCGACCATGAATCGTCGAAGCCAAATAGCATACCAGGCTATACTCCCCAAAGACAGGCAAATGGTTGGCAGTATCCAGGAAGCCGGACGCTCGCGGTAATACACCAGCGGCAGATTCAGTAAACGCGATACCCATACCTGAATAAAAAACAGATAGATCAAACTGGGAATCGCCCTTACAATCAGCACGTAACTTGTCCCGACACCGTCACCCAGCCCATCCTTGTGTTTGACCATCCACATGCCGAGCAAGAGGCCAAGCACCATGCCTAAAACGAGACTGGCGAACCCGAAGGCAGCGGTCACCGGTATTTTCTCAGCGAGGATTGTCTTGATTGGGACCTTGGGGTAGATGGTAAGGCTTCGGCCCAGGTCACCACTGAACAGCTTCTTGACAAACCGCCACAGTTGAACGTAGGACGGATCCAGGAGACCTTGATTACGCAAATAAGTCATCCTGGTCGCCGGATCGGATTCTTTTAACATTTCTGTTGTGAAGTAGCCATTCATGGGCATGAAACGCAGCAACATGAAGACAACCACAAAGACAACGATAATAGTTACGACGGAACGTACGATCCGTTTCAATATATACTTTGTCACAAAGTCAGCACCTCTTACGGTATGAAAGAATTGCCCGTATCCATCCGGGCAATTCTCTCATAATCAGATATTCAGATACCGGTTTAATCTCCTGCCAGTGCAGCTGCCTTCTTGAGTTCGTAGTCAGCCTTGATTTCCTCGATTGTTTTCGCAGGTACCACCTGATCGATGACTTTCATTCCCTTGTACCGCGTATTCCCGAACAGAGTCAATGGCTCTGTATAGGGAATGCTGCGCGTCATGTAGTAGCCTCGCAAGCTTGAAATCATGGGAATGACGTAGGCACCGTTGATCAGGAACGCTTCCGCCTCGGCGAAATATCCGTACCGTTCGCTCAGGTCGGAAGTTTCCAGTGCCTTTTCGATCAGTTCATCAAAGGGAGGGACTTCGTAAAGGCCAACATTCTCAGCCCCGTCGGTTGTCATCCTGGCAAGAATGCAGGAAGGATCCGAATAGGTCACGCTCAAGGAGTCGTAGTAAACATCGTAATTGAGGGGATCGGCGACCGTGCTGTAGAAGCTGCTGGTCGCAAATGCCAGCTGGATATCGATGTAGTCGGGCCCAATGGCCTCTTCAATCATTTTTTCCAGAAGCTGGGCCATGATGATCTCGTCTTCATCGTCTGTTCCGACATACAGCACAGTCACCGGCAGCTTGCCATCCACTTTATAGGAAGCAACCGGCAACATATCCACCGTCGTTTCTTCAACGCCTGTGATATTTCCCTCAGCGTCGCAAAGCTCGGCCACGGCTTTTTCCATGTACTGCCTGGCCAGCTCCTTGTTGAAGTAATCTGTCGCTTTAATGGCCGCAAGTGGCTCATAGTCCGTGTAATCTTTTCCTTTGTCATCATAGATAATTTCTTCCGCGCAGATTGTATTTCTCACCAATCTTTTTGGCGTAACGGAATCACGGAGATAGGCGATTGACTCGCGATCAATCGCGTACTGAAGAGCGCGGCGGAAGTTTTCGTTCTGGATGAAGGTCTTAAACTCCGGATTGGCCGACTCAAAATCCAGCCACAGATAATTGGTACTGCTGCTGTGCTCGGTCGGAGCCAGCGATTCCGCCCACTCTGTTCCCTGTAGTGAGGCATATTCCTCGGACTCAACAACGCACTCGTCGATTTCACCACGTTTGAACATTTCCAAGGCTGTGGTGCCGTCTGGCATTTTCTGATACTCAATGGTTTTGATGGTCACGCTTTCGGCGTCCCAGTAATGGGGATTTTGGGTCAATACGATCTTTTTATCACGCTCGTATTCGGAAATATAATAGGCACCGCAAAACAGAAGATTTTCATTATCAATTCCGAAATCTTCGCCCAGCTCGACTGCAAAGGAATACTCTACCGGGAGCAGCAGCATGCTGCTTTCGATCAGTGACATGAAGTAGGGCGCGCCGGTGTTGAGCGTATATTGGACCGTATATTCATCCAAAGCCTTGACACCCACTGTCTCGTCAAATGACGCAACCACTTCATCCCGCTCAAGATCGGTATCAACGTCGGGATCGTCGATGTCATCAAGATCCCAATAATAATCGCTCAGACCGGATATGAGGGATCGAACGACTCGCATGCCATAGGCATCATTCTGCGGGTCTCCGATGTAGCGTATGGCATCGACAAAATCATCCGCTGTCACGATGAACCCTGTGTCCTCCCCTTTGCTGTTAACCCACTTGACGCCTTCACGAAGATGGAAAGTCCAAACCGTGCGTTCGTCATTGACCTCCCAGGATTCGGCAAGTGAAGGCTTGTAAACACCGTATTGATCCGGCTCGATCAAACCGTCGATACAGTTTGCCATCAGGCCGCGCACACCGGCGTATACAGTTGAATAATAGTTGAGTGACGGGTAATCGGACGAAAAGTAGGTCCGATAGGTGTCCTTGTAAACAAAATCGCCCATACCCGGCAGCGCCGGTTTTTTCTGACAACCCACACACAAACCCAACAGAATGACCAGTACAAGTAACACAGAGAATGTACGTTTCATTACAATACCCCCTTTAAGACATAATTCCCCTGAATGACTGAAAGTCTATTCAAGTACAAGCTAGCACCATCGGAGACTAAGCTCAACGGATAACTGGCATTCTTAACAGAATATTAACGGACGCGAGCGGTTTATAATGCATATATACACATAGATGTATCGGAGACGGCCATGATGATATGATAAAACCGTGTGAAGAGCGGTTAGATGGAATGGTTGTAAAAAGAAAAAAAATCAGCGCCTGTACCCGAATCATCCTGATCACAATTCCTGCCGCCACCGCTTTGTTTACCGCCTTGTTTTTTATGACAAACGATTATGCGGCTGGTTTCTTCGCCATGCTTTTCATGGTCTTCGTCAATACATCCAAGCACCCCGAACTCGGATGCCGGCTCCTGGTCGCCTTTTTATCGTCTTTGACCTGCTCTGTCCTGTCCATCTTTCTCGGCATGCCAATCACTCTGTACAGTGTTTTCGGACTTCTTTTCATCATCTGCCTGACCTGTGCCGCAACAAGCTACACCCATGGTCTTTTTCGAAAACTCAAGGAACAAAGCCTTCATTCACTCCAGAGGCTGAGCGCAACGGAGCTTGTAACCAGTGTAAACAACCGGCTGCTTACCGAACGCGGATTAGAAAAACTGCAAGAGCTTACACTCTTCTGCGTATATGAGGTGAGCGGGAATCACTCTGTCCTCTACACTCCCGACGGTCAGGGTTTGTCCTTGAAGTACAAATATCCGCCTGGTTTGCTCCTCTATCCTTCGGAATCCGAAGCAGCGGCTACGGCGTACGAGATGGGAATACCGGCCGGTTACGGAACAGACCATTGTGCCTATACTTCTTTTCGTCATATACCGCTATTCTCCAACCGGGAGGTGATTGCGGTCGTGAGTATTTTGTTCGATCCAAAAAACCGGAAAAATGACGAGATGATCGGCATTCTCGACCAAATCATGGTCAGGGCGGCCGTCGCCATGGAGCGTCAGCAACTCGCGGACGAACAGCAGAAGATCACCATGGAAAAAGAGGCCGAACGTATCCGCAGTGATTTTTTGAGGGCCATCTCGCACGATTTTCGCACACCGCTTACAGGAATTATCGGTGCCTGTTCTGCCTTGACATGTGACGAGACCCGTCTTAATGAAAAAGAAAAGAAATCCATGATGGTGGACATCCAGGAAGAAGCCGCATGGCTGCTCCGTATGGTAGAAAATTTGCTATCAGCCACCCGCGTGGGAACGGAGGGGCCGAAACTCGCCAAATCGCTCGAACCCATTGAAGAAATCGTGTCCGAGGCACTCAATCGGTCCTTCAGACGATTCCCCAATCTCGAGATTCATACCGATCTTCCACAGGAATTCATCATGGTATCCGTTGATTCCACCCTCATCGTACAGGTACTCATGAATCTTATTGAAAATGCTGTCAAATACAGCGACAGACAAAAACGCGTCGATATTTCCGTCAAACAAGAGCAGGGACAGGTCACTTTCGCTGTATGTGATTATGGGAGAGGACTGCTTGCTGAAGAACTGGACCATTTGTTTCAACCGGCAACGCGCAAGAAGGGGGATTTTGGACACGGGCTCGGCCTCGGCCTGTCCATCTGCAAGAGTATCATCAGCGCGCATGGAGGCACAATTGAGGGGAGAAATAATGAATCGCGTGGCGCGACATTCTGGTTCACCCTTCCCAATGAGGAGGCACATGAGCATTAAGAACACCGTTTTGCTGATTGAAGATGAAGAACATATTTCCCGCGTCATTGAAACTGTTTTGAACGCCAATGGCTACCATGTCATTGCCACACGAAGCGGCATCAGCGCCAACTCACTGATCCCCTCCCATATCCCCGACGTGATATTGCTGGACCTCGGGTTACCCGATCTCGATGGAATGGAAATACTGAAATCGCTGCGGCAATGGTCCGATATTCCGGTCATCGTCATCTCCGCCCGGGACATGGATAAGGACAAAATCGCGGCCTTGGACCTGGGCGCGGACGATTACATTACCAAACCCTTCAGCACCCCCGAGCTACTTGCGCGGATCCGGGTTGCCTTGCGGCACAGAGAAACGAAACACTTCCAAAGCGACTCGTACACGGTTGGCGGATTCCATATCGATTTCAATAAACGACAGGTAACCGTTGACGGCGAACTGATCCACCTGACGCAAATCGAATACCGGATTGTCGAGCTGGTCGCCAGACAACCCGGTAGTGTGCTAACTTACGATTCGATCATCAAGGCGATCTGGGGGCCTAAGTCTCCACTGGACAACAATCGGATTCTGCGGGTCAATATGTTTAATATCCGGCGCAAGATCGAAAAGAACAACATTTCCACCCGCTACATCCTGACAGAAATCGGCGTTGGTTACCGGATGGCCGAGCAGTAAATTCTCCTTCACCAACCATTTTCAAGTCAGTCAATGATAGCTGCCGTCCAGGACGGCGTCCAAGCTGGCGTCATCGAGTTCAACTCCGTAGAAGAGACTAAAGAATTCCGCGACCTGCCCTTTGACATCCGATCCATAGACCTGGGGATAGAAAAGCGGCCCCAACCAGGCCAGACCGGCGTAACGGTTGACAGAGGGTGGATCTGCCAGAAAGCCATAAGGCGCTGAGGGTATCACGATAACCCTCCCCTCCCTGACAGCTGACAGGGAGCTCCAGGCAGGATCTTCCCGCATCTCATCCGCCAGACTGGCTCCATCCACAAGAATGTAATCAGGCTGCCAGCCGATGATCTGTTCCATGGAGACCTCGCTGCCACCTCCCCGGTTGGCTGCTTCCACATCCGCAACGTTGATGACGGGCACGTAGTCGAGAAGTTCGCTGTGAAAAGAGCCGACCGCATTGGTGTTAAGGCCGGCCTCCCCCATGGCCCAGTAGACGCTGACGCGTTCTGCTTCGGGAATGGTCTCCTT
>Ga0172377_10008616_pt1 | contig 10462 bp, 9 predicted proteins | sample Pumphouse3metaG_FD_119749 | JGI IMG/M metagenome (GOLD analysis project Ga0172377, IMG submission 119749) | Leachate microbial communities from a municipal landfill in Southern Ontario, Canada - Pumphouse #3 metaG | ecosystem: Engineered > Solid waste > Landfill > Unclassified | place: Canada... | reverse complement strand
GTGTGCTTTTGAAACAGCTTCCTTGAGTATATAAATCCAATTCAGATCTCCAAACTCGCAACCTGCAACCCGAAACCCCACATCACGAATTAACCTTCTTATCAATCAACCCATCCACGGAGCATTTTCCGCCACCGCCTATCATGCCGATAATGGCGAGTCCGAGTAACATGATGAAGTATTCAATACCTTCACCAGCTTGGTTGCCCATCCAATTCATGAAGAAACCGTGATCGGCGTGACCACCAAGGAACATGGCACCAAAGAAGGTTACAAAAATTGAAAAAGCCATAAAGCGTGTGCCCAATCCTAAGATCATGCCCAAGCTGCCGATAAACTCGGCAGATATTACCAATACAGCCAACAGCAAGGGCATACCCATGCTTTGGAAATGTCCGATTGTGGCGGCTAATCCATGACCATCAAATAAACCCAAAGCCTTCTGGGCACCATGAGGTAAAATGACAACACCAAGAGAAATACGTGCAATCAATAAAACCCAAGATTGCGTGTCTGTTTTGAAAAATCTTTTTACTAATGTGTTCATACTTGTTTTAAATCGCATTAATAGTTTCTTTTAAATCTGTTATCTTCACAATCAATTATTGTTTGAGCAAAAGATTGAAATTTAACATACATCTCACCTGTTAGGGTTCTTGGCAAAACTGGCAATTATAACAATATAAGTCGCATTTTGTTCTCACTATTTATGTAATTTTTGAATTAATAGCTGCACGTTGATATTGATTTTATCCTGTTAAATCCATTAATTCGGTGAGCATCATGGCAGTAGCTCCCCAAATGATCGTACCGTCTATGTCAAAATAAGGGGCTTCGGTGCGTTCTTCGCTGTTGTAGGTTGCAAATGACTTGGTTTTGATGATGGAGGCATCTCTGAATCTATCTAACTCAAAAGCTAAGATCTCTTGTACTTCGCTGGGTTGTGGTTGAAATTGGGGTAAGCCGGGCAAATAACATATATAGGCTCTGACTATAAAATTGCTGGGGGGCACATACAAATCGGTAAGATGCCCCAACACTTCAACCGACTCCGGACTGATTCCAATTTCTTCCTGCATTTCGCGTAAGGCAGTAACTTCTAAATCAGCATCTCCTTCCTCGTATCTGCCTCCGGGAAAAGAAATTTGACCCGGATGCATGCGTACATTTTCACTGCGACGAATAAAAACAATTTTTGTCTTTCCTGCTTCAGTATATAACAAGGCAACGACGGCACTCAGTTTTGGTTTGAACTGCTCGAAATCGGTCTGCATCAATCCCATCATGCGGTGTTTGGGTGCCATTTTAAGATGAGACTTGTAGCCTGGAAGCGGTTCTTTGAGCTTGCGCTTTAAGTGTTTTATATTCATTTGTAATGATTATCAATATTTGATGAGACAAATTTACATGCAAATTTTATGTTTTACAAACTCAGGCTCAATATTGATCTTAGAATTCATCGTTCATCTCTTTGAGTATTCAATTTGGTAGAACGGCTTTGTAAACATTGCCCGGTAAACATTTCACCAAACCTTTAAACTCCATCTGAAGCAGCAGGGCTGTGAGTTTGCTGTAGGGCATGGCTGACAGGATCGACAACTCATTGACGTGTATGCCGTCGGGATGTTTTCTGATAACTGTAAAAATCTGCATTTCTTCATCACTCAAGTTGATAAAAAGTTCGGTTTGCACGATTTGTTTTTGGGGTGAAAGCGAGTCTTCCCATCCCATCAATCGAGTAAAGTCATCTGCCGAATGAATTAAAGCTGCACGATTTTGCTGGATGAGCTTGTTGCATCCTTTCGACCATTCATCATGTACCCTGCCGGGAAAAGTAAACACATCACGGTTGTAATCATTCGCCAATCCGGCTGTGATTAAAGCACCACCCTTTATGCCGGACTCAACGACAATCACAGCGTCCGAAAGTCCGGCGATGATGCGGTTGCGTTGCACAAAATTTGGACGGTCGGGATTGGTATTGCTCAAATATTCAGTTACCAAACCACCCTTGTCAAGCATGCGGACAGCCACAGACCGATGAGTCGGCGGATAGATTTTATCCAATCCGTGTGCGATGACGCCAAGCGTGGGAAGATGGTTGTCAAGGGCTGCCTTGTGGGCACAAATATCAATTCCGTAGGCTAATCCACTGACGACTGCAAGGTTCGGGACAGCAGCCAGTGTTTGGATGAAGTGATTGCAAATCTCTTTTCCATAGGCAGTTGCATTTCTTGTTCCAACAACACTTACGAATTTACCGTCATTGAGGTTTCGGGCAGTTTTGGTGAAAAGAATCAGGGGTGCATCCGGACATTCTTTGAGGCGGAAAGGATAGTTTTTATCCGCATAATAAAGATACTGAATCTTGTTTTTCAAGATAAATTCAATTTCTTTTTCAGCCCTTACAAGTGCCTCTTTGTGATTGATAATTTCCTTGGCAAGAGAAGAACCGATGCCGGGAATTTTAGACAAAGCTTTTGGCGTTTCCTTAAAAACAGCTTCTTCGCTACCAAGATAGGCAATTAAGTTTTTGGCTAAGTTGTTTCCAACGCCATTAATCAGCGTGATGCCGATTCTAAATTTTAATTTTTCAAGATCCATAAACAAACAAATAAACAGAAGGTTAAATCATATACTTTAGGTTTTAATTTTCTTTTTATATACGGTAAAGATGCCCCATCCGGCAAGTACCCCCAAACTGTTGCTGATTGCATCATAAACATCACCGTCTCTGTAACAAACCAATATACCTTGAAGTATCTCTGTAAACAAACCCATCAACAATGGAAATGACAAACCTATCAACAAAAAGTTTCGCTTTGATTTGTCTGATTTGGTATCACGATGGTAATCATACATAAGCACGATCGTCAGTCCAAAATACATGATAAAATGAACAATCTTATCCATATGAGTAAGCTTGGGCGCCGGTGCTAAGCTTGGGAATTTAGCAAAGGACAGCACCAGGATCACTGTGGTTACCAACATGGTTTTCCAATATTTTGAGACGAAATGCATGGTACTAAGAAACAGAAATAAAAAAATAAATGAAAACAAGCTGCAAAGGTATCACTAATTTCCGAAACTTAATACCTGAAACTGCTGCCTCCCATAAATTCTCTGAGTAAGGAAGTGGGGGGTATTTCTCTGTCATAGATAGGGGCAAAGAAATCTAAAAATTCCATCAACCGATGTGCTTCGGCATATTCATCACAATACTTAGGTACCTCTGAAAGAATGGGTTCTGCGTATTTTTTCAATACCGCCAATTCAAAAATCAATGCCGAATTAAACATCACATCCGCATCTTCCTGGTAAGGAAATATCCATTTATCTTCCCCCCTCCTGATGCTGGACCAGCGGGCAATAGTGTCCTGAGCCGAATAGTTCCTGTAACGATGGTCGCGGATGATTCTTCGCAGCAGCCGCGTATCGGTCGTGGGAATCCAATTGTGACTATCAATGGCGATGGTTGTCAGAGCCGAAACATATATTTTAAAAGTATTTTCTTTTGGAATATTGGACAGTAAAGCGGGATTGAGCGCATGAATGCCTTCAATGATAAGGATGGATTCCTTAGTCAGTTTAAGTTTTTCGCCCCTATATCCCCTTTTTCCGGTTTCAAAATTGAAAAAAGGCAATTCAATTTCTTCGTGATTGGTTAATTGTTGAATCTGTTGATTGAAAAAATCCAAATCCAATGCATGGAGATGTTCGTAATCATGCTCGCCATTTTCGTCCAAAGGCGTATTTTCCCGATTTACAAAATAATTATCCATAGACAACATCACAGGCTTTAAACCACTCGCCATTAATTGCACAGATAACCGCTTGCTGAAAGTTGTTTTTCCCGAAGAAGAAGGTCCTGAAACCAAAATGATTTTTATAGATGTGTTTTGTTCTATTGTATCAGCAATATGAGCAACTTTTTTTTCATGCAAAGCTTCGGCAATTTTAATCAAATCGAATGATTTTTCACTTCTGCAAGCCACGTTGAATTCACCGATTGTGCTTACATTGATGATTTTGTTCCAGCTGACATATTCGTTGAATATATCGAATAGCTTGGGCATTTCTTTGAATTCTTCTAACTGGGTTGGATGATCCTTGTTGGGAATGCGCAACAGCATGCCATCGTAATAAGGAATCAGATCGAAAAGGTGCAGCTTGTCGGTGGAAGGCAATAACACACCGTTGTAATAGTCCACGTAATCATGAATTCTAAAGTAGGACATGTAGGGCGTACTGATGGTCTCGAAAAGAGACATGTTTTCATATCCATTGTATTGTTTTGCAAATATCTTTTTAACTTCTTTGACCTGCTTTTCTTCTTCAATGATTTTCTCGCCCGCAGTAATAATTTTTCTCATTTCTGCTTTGATAAGCTCGATATCTTTTTCAGACATGGCGTGCCCCAAATGTTCAATGCGGCAATAATATCCTTTTGAAATCGAATGAACAATGCTGAGGACTGCTTTCGGAAACAACCTTTTGGTTGCATAAGCCAGCACCATGCTTAAGGTGCGCACATACACCCGCATGCCTGAATGGCAAGTGATGTCAATGAATTCTATATCTTTCGGCTTGTATATCGGAAAATTCAAACCTTCTACCTTGTAATTGACCCTGGCTGCCACCATATCGTGTTTCAAACGAATATTCAATTGGGTAGAAATATCAAGCAAGGTAGTGCCAATTGGAAAATCATGGTAAGAATTCGTGTTTTTACAATAAATCGTGATATTTTTGTTCATGCTCTAAACGGTTGCAGGTGAATGATAAATAAGAAAAACTTTCGTAAAAATAATATTAATAATTCGATAGTATTGGTGTTTTTACTTATTTAAAGTATTTTTGCATCACTTTTCGGAATGTCTTGTTCAAAACAATTGTGCAACGGCTTTATGATTTTTTTAGTTCCAACTCAAATTTATCACATTAAATCAATCACAGCATGAATTATTCTTTTTTAGATTTCATGATGTTGATTGGCGCTTTGGGTTTATTCCTTTTCGGAATGAAAACCATGAGCGAGGGCTTGCAAAAAGCAGCCGGTAACAAACTGAGGTCGGTTTTAACGGCTATGACTAAAAACCGCTTTGCCGGAGTAATCGCGGGTTTGTTGGTAACAGCTATTGTGCAGTCATCATCCGCCACCACTGTGATGTTGGTGAGCTTCGTTAATGCGGGCTTAATTAACTTAGTGCAGTCAATCTCCGTAATTATGGGTACCAATGTTGGTAGTACCATTACGGCGTGGGTAATTGCTTTATTTGGCTTCAACCTCAATATTAGTGCTTTTGCAATACCGTTAATTGCGATTGCTACGCCAATGATATTTTCCAAAAAAGGATCGTATAAGTCCTATGGTGAATTTATCATCGGTTTTGCTTTGTTGTTTTTGGGTTTGGATTTCATGAAAGACTCGGTTCCCGACTTGCAAAACAACCCGGGTATGTTAGAGTTTCTGACACAATTCACGCAGCCCGGATTTTCATCTGTATTTATATTCTTTATTGTAGGAGCGGCGCTCACCGTTATTGTGCAATCCTCTGCTGCCACCATGACCATCACCTTAGTGATGGTTGCCAAGGGATGGATATCTTTTGAGTTGGGGGTAGCGATGGTGTTAGGGGAAAACTTAGGGACAACCATCACTGCAAACTTAGCGGCTATCCCTGCTAATATTGCAGCAAAACGAGCGGCTTTTGCCCATACCCTGTTCAATATCATCGGCGTCATCTGGGTGCTTGTCTTGTTTTATCCCATGTTGAAGCTGACCATCAATTTTTCTGAATTAATAGGTCTCGGCAATCCTGATACGTTTACGCAGGAAATCAATTCAAATCCCAATGCAGTCCACATTCTCTCTGCTGATGTGGCTTCTTTGGATGTGAAAGAAATTGCATACCGGGAGATGTTGTTGAAATATCAGACTTCAACCGCTTATGGCTTGGCGCTTTTTCATACAGTATTTAACATCACCAACATCTTGCTCATGGTGTGGTTCACAAAATCCATTGCCAAATTTGTGTCTTTCGTGTTGAGAAGTAAAACCACAGATGATGCGGAATTTCAATTGCGTTATATATCCATGGGCTTGCTGTCCACGTCTGAACTTTCATTGATACAGGCATGGAATGAAATTAAATCTTACAGTCTGCGGGCACAAAAGATGTTTGAGATCGTCAGAAAATTCTATCATGAACAAAACGAGAATGATGCGGTCAAGCTCTTTACCCGCATCCAAAAATACGAAGGCATCAGCGACAGGATGGAGGTTGAAATCGCATCTTATCTTACTAAGGTTTCAGATGGCAGATTAAGTCCGGAAAGTAAACACCAGGTGCAGAAAATGCTCCGCGTGGTGTCAGAAATTGAAAGTGTTTGTGACGGAAGTCATAACATCGGACGCACGATTGTGCGTAGAAATGAAAATAAAGTTGCCTATACGGAAGAGATGGACAACAACATTCAACTCATGATGAATCTTGTTGATAAAGCCATTCAGCAAATGGTTGATGCACTCGAAAATGATGATGTGAGTTATGAGGAATTAATTCGTTCTAAAAACACAGAAAACGAAATCAACAACTTCAGAAACAGGTTGAAGACGCAAAATATCTTAGACATTAATTCGAAGAAATACAAATACCAGATCAGTGTGACCTACATGGATATCATCATCGAATGTGAGAAAATGGGAGATTATATCATCAATATTTTGGAAGCCCTGCATCAAACCCCTAACTTGCATGTGTAAATTGACCAAGCTAATTTTTTACGCCCCATGATGGATTTTATTCTCATAGTTGCTGGATTTATACTGTTGATATTTGGAGCTAATACTTTGGTAGATGGCTCTGTCGGCTTAGCCAAGAAATTAAAAATATCAGATTTAATCATCGGCTTAACGATAGTTGCTTTTGGTACCTCGACACCAGAATTGGTCATTAACTTGGTGGCAGTAGGAAAACATGGCTCTACCGATATTGCTTTTACCAATATCATTGGCAGCAACATGATCAATGTTTTTATAGTGTTGGGTGCAGCGGCTGTCATCTTCCCGATTACATCCCAAAAAAGCTCCAGAAGATTTGACATACCTTTAAGCATCTTGGCTCCGGTGCTGCTTTTATTGCTCACTGCCAATGGCGTTCTTACAAGAATTGACGGCTTGGTGTTGATGCTGTTTTTCTTGTGGTTTTTGCATACTACCATCAGGAATGCTGTCAAGTTTCCTGAAAAAGAACAAACGGGGGATTTTAAACCCATGAAAATATGGAAGGCGATCTTGTTTATCATCGGTGGACTTGCAATATTGATCGTTGGTGCGCGTTTGATTGTACCCTCAGCAGTAAATGTAGCCACGAAATTAGGTGTTTCTGAAGCAGTTATCGGTCTCACTATTGTAGCCCTCGGTACCTCTCTTCCGGAGTTGGCTACATCAGTAGTAGCAGCATTTAAAAAGAATTCGGATATCGCTCTGGGCAATGTGATAGGTTCCAATATCTTGAATATTTTCTTCATTTTGTCAACCAGTGCTATTATCAAGCCTTTACCGGTTTATCCGAATATTACCACCGACTTGATTGTTACGACACTCGGTAATCTATTGGTCATTTTCTTTATTTTTTCCAACAAAGAAAGAACCATCAAAAGATGGGCTGGCGCATTGTTTTTAATAATATATGGTGTTTTTCTCGGATTGCGGATTGCAACAATCTTATGATAAAATCCATCCTCTAATTTTGTCCGACTGAACCGGAATAATTTGGAATTAATGGACACTTTGTCCTTCTAACTGACTAAATATAAAACTATAAATATGAAACCTTTTGATGTATATCCGTTGTTTGACATTGAAATTGAAAAGGGAATCGGGTGTAGAACATATGATAAACAAGGCATAGAATATCTTGATTTTTACGGAGGACATGCTGTTATATCGGTAGGTCATTCGCATCCGTTTTTTGTACAAAAATTAAAAAGCCAAGCTGAAAAACTTATCTTTTATTCCAACTCCATCGTTAATAAATTTCAGCATGAATTGGCTGAAAAACTCGGTAAAATCTCAGGATACGAAGACTATGCACTTTTTCTGGTCAACTCGGGCGCTGAAGCCAATGAGAATGCTTTGAAATTGGCTTCTTTCCATAATGGTAGAAAAAAAGTACTTTCATTCAAAAATAGTTTTCACGGACGCACTTCCATCGCAGCACGAATTACTGATAATCCTAAGATTATTGCTCCCATAAACGAAGGTTTAGAAGTTGAGTTTTTCGACCTCAACGATATTGAGGGAGTAAAAAGTGCTCTATCCAAACAGGATGTTTGTGCAGTAATTATCGAAGGCATTCAGGGTATTGGTGGTATTCAAACTCCTGATGCTCACTTTCTGAACCAATTGAGTGATGCTTGTAAAGCTACGGGAACGATTCTCATTCTTGATGAGATACAGTCGGGTTACGGCAGAAGCGGGAAGTTCTTTGCCCACCAGCATGCCGGCATTCGTCCCGATTTAATCACGACCGCCAAAGGCATGGGTAATGGTTATCCCATCGGTGGCGTGTTAATCAGTCCGATGTTTAAACCTTCGCACGGTCTTTTAGGGACTACCTTTGGGGGTAATCACTTAGCATGCGTTGCAGCCATTGCTGTGTTGGATATTATGAAAGCGGAAAACCTGGTTCAGAATGCTGAGAAAGTAGGTAGCTTTTTAGTGTCGGAATTGAAACAAATCCCTGAAATCAAGGAAGTTCGTGGTTTGGGGTTGATGATAGGATTAGAGTTTGAAGAGCCAATAAAAGACATCAGAAATCGCTTGCTCTTTGAACAAAAGATATTCACGGGCGTTTCGGGAACAAACATCATCCGACTGTTGCCTCCACTTTGCCTCCCTATGGGAGATGCCAAGTCATTTATTGAAAAATTCAAATCAGTTTTGCAACATGAAGTTGCAGACATCAGCAATACACTTTGAAATAGGGTTGAATCGAAATCCTAAAGTATCTTTTAGTTTTTGAGATGAATAATAGGAGCGATTGGTAGCTGAAACGCCCATACTTCTATCTAAAAGTGGGGTGTATCCGAAAATCTTTCCGGTAATTTCAGAAAAGAAGCCAACTACCATAATCAGTCGGCGTCCCACTCTCATTATTGGTTTACGCTTCTTAAACCCCGTTGACATCCAATTGAGTATCTCCTGATTAGAGTTATTTTCGCTGACGAGAATAAATCTCTCAGAATGGATATCGCTGTCCATCAACAAAATCATGGCTTTGGCTACGTCTTGTACATCCACATAACCGGATCCGCCCAAGGTATAAAACATCATTCCTCTTTTCACCTGATGAAAAAGCAAGGCGCTGCCGGATTTGGCTCCTGAAACGCCTAAGATAACGCCCGGATTGACTATAACGGCTTTTAAGCCTTTTTCTACTCCTTTCCAAACTTCCTGTTCGGCTTCGTATTTACTAACCGCATAAGGCGTTCTGTGTACTGAGTCTTGGAAAGGGGTTTCTTCGTCAATCAATTCACCTTTGTGACTGAAGCCGCAAGCTGCGATTGAGCTGACAAAGCAAAACTTCTTCACTTGGTGTGTCAAAGCCAATTCAACCATATTTCGGGTTCCGGACACATTCACATCATTGATATTTACGCCTTGTCCGCCTAATGATACCACCGCCGCACAATGATAAATTTGTTCTATGTCCGACATAGCTTCATGCAAAGCGTGAAAATCATTCACATCCGCTATCCTCCAAATTATCCTTTTCAAGTATTCATCGGGATTTTTTGTATAAAACTTAAATACGGTACGAATGGTATTCGTATTGCTTGATGCCCTTTTGATCGCAACAATTTCCTCATGTTGCTGCAATAAATGCCAAAGAAGATGTCCGCCTACTAATCCTGTTGCTCCTGTAACTAATATCATTATAAAAAAATTTTGTGCAAAAATACAGAAAATAACGTACTTTTGTATATTTAATTTAAAAACGACGTAGCGGATGTTCGGTATTTATGATGTTTTGAGTGCGCAGGTCTATCCTCAGTGTAGAGAAACTTTCCTTTATATTCAAAGTGCATGGGTGGGTTTAAGACCTTTGCCCGTCAGCTTTCAAGGAGATTTGTTTACGCAAATGCCTCACATGCAAAATTGGATATTCGGAGTTGTGCTGCTCTTATTCATACTTTTCGTCTTTTCCGTCAATCGTTCTTATGGCTGGATTATGGATTCACTGCAAAATATCGCCAAAGTCAAAATCCGTAAAAGTATGTTCAGCCAAACAACCACAGAAGGATATCAATCACGTTTCTTCTTAATTATTTTTGCTGTAGGCGTTTTGAGTCTGTATGTATATCTCGGCTTCTACCCGAAAGTGCAGCTCAGCTTTCCAACCTATTCCCTGCTATTTTTATCCGGTTTAATTTTTCTGATCGTCAAACATTTCCT
>Ga0172377_10008615_pt1 | contig 10463 bp, 9 predicted proteins | sample Pumphouse3metaG_FD_119749 | JGI IMG/M metagenome (GOLD analysis project Ga0172377, IMG submission 119749) | Leachate microbial communities from a municipal landfill in Southern Ontario, Canada - Pumphouse #3 metaG | ecosystem: Engineered > Solid waste > Landfill > Unclassified | place: Canada... | reverse complement strand
GCGCACTACGCGGAGTTGGCCGTTCCATGGTACCGATGCTAGTAACTTTGATCTGTATGTCCGGCTTTCGTGTATTCTGGGTTTATGTCATACTGCCATTGAATCGCACCTTCGATTTCATGCTCTTGGCTTATCCGCTTTCCTATGTTTTGACCATTATCGTTTACCTGATCTACATGAAAATGGTAGATTGGTTACCTAAGCGGGAAGAAATAGAGCCGATCGAAGAAATTGAGAACATTGAGGCGAACGCTTAAATTTTGAAGGAGTAATATTTGAATGGATAAACAAGAGCAGAATTTATCAGTTTTGAAAAAAGAATACCGCGCAAAAGGCAGGGAGATACGCGCAGCTATTGATGCGGAGACACGTCTGGAAAAGTCTAGAGCAATTGAGCGACGCTTGTTCAAGTGGGAGCCCTTCATGTTGGCAGAAAATGTCAGCTGCTTCATCAGTTTCCGCGACGAAGTGGATACTCATCACCTAATTGATGTGATGCGAGTTATGGGCAAACGTGTCTATGTCCCCATCGTTGATGAAGAGAGCCAAGAGCTTCTCCTGTCGATGTTTCATGGTTACGACGAACTTGAAGAATCCTCGTATGGTATTTTAGAGCCGCGTAGAAATGAATCGCGCATCAAAGATCCAGAAGTTGTTGATTTCATTTTGGTTCCGGGCCTGCTTTTCAGTAAAGACGGGTATCGCATCGGCTACGGTGGTGGCTACTATGATCGCTTATTACCAAAGTTAAATAGAGATGTGCCGCGAGTCGGCATCTGTTTTGAGGAACAGATTGTTGATAACGTGCCCCGTGAAGATTATGATGAAGTTCTGGACGCAGTAGTTACAGATAAAAACATCTATTTATTTAATAGTAAATATAAGACAGATGCGGAAACAGTTTAGTTTTCAGCTTTGAAGGGAGAGCTTTGTGGATAACAGAGACGATTTAAAACAAGAAATAGAAAAACGTTTGCATGACTTTCGTTTTTTTGCTCTAAAGGGCAAGGAGAACGAGACAGGTGATCGCTTCCTTTTACCTTGGATATACTCCCATTTATTCGGTACCGGCAAACAGACAAAAAGTGATATTAAACGTGCCGGTAAAGAAATTAAAGAATTTTTCAATGACAAGGAATTGTTAGAGATCCAGAGAGACGCCGGTGATATCTGGTTGGATGCCATTGGCAAGCATTTGCAAGATTCGGCGCTGGTGTATATAAAGGTCAGTAAGGCGGATCCCAGCTTTGGAAGAAAACTCCTTGGTTTGGTGCGCATGAGCGATCAGGAAAAGGATAATAAGATCTTTAATGACATCTATGGCGGTATGATCACTCTGTTTCTGAAGATGCCGGATCTACCGTATCGTGAGGCGATGATAAGGTCACTTGATGAGTCTTTCCTGACTGTTTATCCAGAACGACAAGGCGATGTGGATCAGTGGCTTGAAACACTTCCAGATGATTCCATGCGAGCGATTTTCCGTCGTTAAGGAGAGTAGGGGCGAAACCCTCTATGCTGTGTATCATGATTTGAGAATTTATCGACATTAGAATTGGCGCAAAGGGTAGTCGTAAGTAATTCATTACTTTGAGAGTTCGTTTGATGTTGGCAAAAGAGTTGCCTGCTTCTATCGAAGAGATTGCGGACATGCCCAAACCTAAAGCGCTTGCTATCGTTCCTTGCGTCAAAGACAATGATTTGCGCCGAATACGTATGATATGGCTTAGCCAGAGCGCAGTCATCTCAATGTCGTTGGGGAATTCTGATATTTCATCATTATCAAATGAATCAAAGATATCGAAGTCCATTTTTGCTACCATTCCAATCCTATTGATGGTATATTATCGTAACATGTATATCTAAGGTGTTGTTTCGAAAAGAGCGAAATTCCACAGAGTGGAGAAAGTAGGTTTTATGTCGTTAAAGAATTTCTACGGAGAAAATAGTTCAAATCGAGCTTATTTGATCGCTGTGGCGTTGCCCGGCGAGGAAGATACAGTTGAACGTTCACTAGACGAGTTGGAAGATTTGGCTGAAACCTGCGGCTTTGAAGTAGTCGGTAGGGCGACACAGCGTCTGAAAAAAATCGACGGCAGCACTCATATCGGATCCGGGAAATTGGCTGAGATCAGCGAGATGGCCGCGAATGCAGACGTGGAACATTTGATTTTCAATGCGGAGTTGTCGTCCGCTCAGTTTCGAAATATTGCCCAGCAGACTGAAGCGGCGGTACATGATCGCACCGGAGTTATTCTGGCTATTTTTTCCGAACATGCCCGGACAGACGAAGGAAAAATTCAAGTTGAGTTGGCGCGTTTGCGCTATAGTCTGACACGGCTAGTAGGTAAGGGTGTTGAGCTCTCGCGTCTAGGTGGAGGTATAGGCACTCGCGGCCCCGGTGAAACCAAACTGGAACAAGATCGTCGTGTCATTCAGCGCCGTATGAGTCAGTTGCAGAAAGAATTAGAACAGTTGGAGCTAAGACGCCAGCATCAGCGCAGCTCTCGCCAGCGCCAAGATGCATTAGTTGCTGCTGTCGTCGGCTATACCAATGCCGGAAAATCTACCCTAATGAACAAACTAAGTGGCTCAGACATACCGACGGCGAATCGGCTCTTTATGACGCTTGACCCAACAGCTCGTCGCTTGGAATTGCGTGACGGTATCAGTTTCGTCCTGATTGATACGGTGGGTTTTATTCGTGAAATGCCGAAACACCTTAAGCAGGCTTTCAAAGCTACTTTAGAAGAAGTAGTAGAAGCGGATCTAATTTTGCATTTGATTGATGCCTCAGATGAGGAGGCCGCTATGCATCGCCACGTGGCGGATGAGCAGCTCATGGAGCTGGGAGCTGGCGCTATTGATACTTTTTATCTGCCAAATAAGATTGACCAAAGATCAGAGAGTGCCTACCATAACCTAATCATGTCTTTACGTAACGACAAGCAGGAAAGAATCTACAAAATATCTGCCTTGACCGGCGAGGGCTTGCCTGAGCTGAAAGAAGCGCTGGCGCTCTTCGCGGAGAGTAAGATGTTCTCCTTCGTCGCCGAAATACCTTACAGTTCTTCTGAACTGGAAGCCTACGTGCGTGATTATGGGGTGGTAGATAAGATCGAATATGGCAACGATCACATTCGAATGGAAGGAAAAATCCAGAAGAGCAAGCTGGGACCATTAACGGATTATGTTCTGGATTAGCTCCTCCTATTAGCTTTAATATTAGCCAGCTCGGGATCTTTTTCTGCGAGAGCAATTTCCTCTTTAGCATGCAGCCAGCTGTTTACCGCAGCCATAAGTTCATCTATTGATTTGTAATCTTGAGCGTAAATCGGTTCCCCAAATTCAATTGTCAACGGTTTACGTCTCATGCGTCTCAGATGTATCGGTTGGGGCACCGACATGTAGCGGGAGAAAATTTCGTATGCACCATTAATGTATGTGGGTATAATGGGTGCTCCGGTCTTATGTGCCAAATAAGCAGCACCGTTCATCATCTCCCCGATTTTGCCGTCATAGCTACGCGTACCTTCAGGATGAATCATCACGATATTGCCATCTTCCAGCATCTTTTTGGCTGCGATCAATCCTCGGATGGGGTTTCCATTGCGGTCAACCAATATCGAACGACCGACTCGCAGCATGATCTTGCCGATCAGACCGTAATCTTCACCTAGATCTGCGCCGGCCATACAAGAAAAAACAGTAAAATGTTCGCGTGGAACTCCGCCCATTAACCACAGACCGTCAAAAAGCGATTGATGATTAGCAGCTATAACATACTTAGCATCCGTGGGCAAAAATTCTTGCCCTTTATAACGCAGGCGCACAAATATTCTGGTCAAGAACATACCCAGATGATAAATTATCTTGGCCGGCAAATTTCTCTCATACATAGTTATTTGCTTCGGCTTATCCTTAATATTTTCATTATTATTCTTTTTCACAATTATTTCTCCGAATGATAAAAAAATCGCGTAGCAACTGTGCGCAGTCTTCTTGCATGATTCCGCCTTTCACTTCGACCTCATGATTAGAGGGCAAAGCAAAGACATTAGCAACAGATCCTGCCATTCCCGATTTGGGATCATAAGCTCCGAAAAACAGACGTTTAATGCGTGCTTGTTGGATAGCACCTGAGCACATTAAGCAGGGCTCCAAAGTGACGTAGAGATCAGCGTCACACAGACGCCAGGAATTAACCTTGCGGCTGGCAGACTCTATCGCCTGCACTTCAGCATGGCCGGTTGCCATTTGCGAACTTTCTCGATTGTTTCTGCCTTCGGCCAGAATGATACCTTCAAGTACTATAACACAGCCTACCGGCACTTCTCCCTCAGCGGCGGCTTCACGCGCAAGTTCAATTGCTCGTTGCATATATAGATTTGAAGTGGTCTCATCATTAGTCATTGCAGGCTTCCTAATCTTTATTGTCGTTTGAATTCTGTTGGCAAGCTGTCACAGTTGATAACAGCGCTTCTGAATAGAATGTGTTTCTGATATAATACACCATGGCTTAATAAAAACTTAGATACAAATGAGAGGAATATAGATGGCTATTAAAGATGCATGCTGCGTTAACTGCGGCTCATTGATTCAAGTAGACGATAAAAATGATAAATCGCATTGCATGTTCTGCAACTGTGTTTTCGACACCAGTGAGGGAATGCGTGCTTTAGAAAGCCCTGACGAATTCGAATTTCCTAATGAAGAACAACCGGAATATGAAGGACCCCTAGTGCAGCAGGTCAGCAGAGCTAGAGCAGTAGCTCCCGCTCCCGCACCGACCCCGCGTACGCGTACTCAGGAAAAACCTTTTGAGCCCAAGGTTAAGGACTTGCCTAAGCTCACGATCCCTTCACGTATGAAGGTGATTATGATTGTTGCCTTTGTGCTTGCACTAGGAATCTTGGCTGCTGTACTGCTGCCTACAATCTCAACCCGTAATCAGCGGCATCAGCAGATCACAGAGAAACTTGTAGTGGAGCTGGCCGAAGAGAATGTCAGTGAAAGCAGTATTAACGTGCAAAACCTGGGCAGCGATTACATCATCCTTGTCCTAGATGAGAAGCCCAGCAAAGACAAGGCTGTTGAAATATTCAATGAATATTGTACGATCAGAGCCGATGTCATGGAGCTTGATTCCGCTTCTTTCAAAGATACACACTCAGCAGTGACCATGCGCATAGCCTCCACAGATGGCGGCATGGAGATATCAGAACCGGAAAACGAAAGTGCTATTGGAGGAGCAGCATATAAAGAGCTTGAATAAGTAATTAAGCTATTTGTTCTTTATTTATTCATAAATGTGTAGCAGCTTGTACACTCATGCTCTATATAATGCAATTACATGATTAGGGTTAGTTATCCTTTTTTCATACTTTTCTCCTCCATTTGAGAGAGCAGATCCGGGAGTGGTGCCTCGGATCTGTTTAATTTTAGGCGGTCCGCAAGGGCCGCTTTTTTGATGCTCGTGTATACTTGTCTTAAGCAAACGAATTGCTAGACAAGGAGAGTATATGCTTGCACAAACCCTAGTTGCAGAGGTCTTAGACATCGGCTTATCCGGTGGAGCAGACTTCGCCGAAATTTTCTTAGAAGACATGACAGTGAACAAAGCTGAGTTCACAGATGGGAGGCCACGCACGATCAGCGGCCGAGACTACGGACTTGGTCTGCGTTTGGTCAAGGGCCTAAACACTGTCTATGCCTACACCAATGATGTCAGTCGCAAATCGCTTGTGGAACTTGCGCGCTCGGCAGCAGTGGCTTTCAATGCAGAACAAGAATTCAAGGTTTTAGACTTTAGCGTTGCCCCTGAGCGAGGCATCACCCCCATAAAAATTTATCCCGATCAAATAGAATTAAAGGAAAAAATTGATCTGCTGCGACAGGGCTACCACGCAGCCATGGCTTATGATACTGAGATCAGCCAGGCTCAAATCTCGTACCATGATTGGGATCAGAAGGTTCTGATTGCTAATAGCGAAGGTACTTGGGTTGAGGATCGACGCACCCGATCACGCTATATGATTAATGCAGTAGCGAGCTTCGGTTCAGATTACCAAAGCGGCATGGAAGGCTATGGCGCATCCAAGGGTTTTGAACTTTTTGACTGTATTAATATTCCCGAAATGGCTGCAAAAGCGGCCGAAGCAGCCAAAACTATGGTGCACGCAGCTTATGCTCCGTCCGGCAAAATGGCGGTCGTAATGGAAAACGGTTTTGGCGGCGTACTCTTCCACGAGGCCTGTGGTCACGGTTTGGAGGCCGCTTTCGTATCTAAGGACAGCTCGGTGTACGCTGGCAAGTTGGGACAGCAAGTTGCTTCACCGCTTGTTACTGCTATTGACGATGGCACTATTGAGAACAGCTGGGGTTCCAGCAACTACGACGACGAAGGGACCCCAACTCAGAGGAATCTTTTGATTGAGAATGGCATTCTCAAAGGCTATCTGGTGGATCGCATCAGCGGCAAACGTATGGGCTGCGTAAGTACCGGTTCGTCAAGGCGCGAATCTTACAAGTTTGCTCCCACCTCAAGAATGAACAATACTTATATTCAGGCGGGCTCATCCACACGCGAAGAGATCATTTCTGATACTGAGTACGGTCTTTACGCCAAGAGTTTAGGTGGCGGCAGCGTCGATGTGGTCACTGGAGAATTTAACTTTGCTGTCAGAGAAGCTTATCTGATCGAAAATGGAAAACTAAGCCAACCTGTCAGAGGCGCATCCTTAATCGGGACAGGCCTCGAGGTTTTGCAGAAAATTGACATGGTAGGTCAAGATCTACTACTCAGCGAAGGTATGTGCGGTGCCGGCAGTGGCATGATTCCCGCTAGTTTAGGGCAGGCGCCATTGCGCATCAGCTCGCTGACAGTGGGCGGACGTGAATAGGAGAGTCAGATGGATTATAGAGATTTAATCAAGCAAATTTTTGAAAACGGTCGCAATACTTTCTCCGACATGGAAGCCTATCTAGTCCGCGATAGTGAGAAGACTATCGAATATTCAAACGAAAATTTGGAAAAGTACGCATTAGCTTCTAGCGGAGGTTTAGCACTTACAGTGCGGCAAGGTGACAGGATCGGCGCAGCTTACACAGAGAACCTAACAGTAGAGGCCATACCGGAATTGCTCTCTATGGCCGAGCAGACTTTGTCTGTTAATGAGCCGGAGAAGGCGGGTTTGCCTGATTTACTTGAGACAGACGAAATTGTTAACGTAGATCTCAGCCACGACAAGCCCTTTCAAGCGGCTAGCTGGCTAGAATTAGGTAAGCAGATCGCAACGGAAGGCCTAAGTTCTTCTGAGGAAGTGCATTTAGTAGAAGTCTTTATCGTGCAACAGACCGTTCAAAAACTGATCATGAACACACGTGGTTTAAACAAGCAATCCACACACCAGATCAACCTTGCCTACGCTGAGGCCATCCTCAAACGGGCAGAAGAGATGAAAAGCGGGAGGGACTATCTTTTCTTTGAAGATATAAGCGAAGTCAATCCGCAAGTTCTTGCGAGAGAAGCCGTGAAAAATGCAGAAGCAAATTTCGGAGCTAAGAGTACGGGTTCGGGCCAGAAAACACTGGTACTGGATCGCCGTGTGATGGCATCTTGGTTGAACGCTTTTGAACCCTCCTTTTCCGGCGAAAACGTAAATTTTGGCATGTCCAGTATCCAAGACAAACTAGGAGAGGAGATCGCTTCGGCAGTTGTAAATCTTGTGAGCGACCCCCTAGCAGAACTCAGCTCCGCTAAACGCTATTTTGATGACGAAGGGGTGAGCACCTCTTACTTGCCCTTGATCGACAAGGGCGTATTGAAGAATTTCCTTTATGATCAGACGAGCGCCAAGCAGGCCCAAGTGGCCTCAAGCGGCAATGCTCAACGAAGCTATAAAGGACCTAGTAAGCCCAGAGCTTTTAACTTAACGCTCTTACCGGGCGACTTATCACGTGAAGCCTTATTCGAACAAGCAGGTGACGGCATCTACATTACCGGCTTACAGGGTCTCCATTCGGGGCTCAGCACTATATCAGGCGATTTTTCTGTACCTGCTAGCGGTTTTTTAATTGAGAACGGTCAGTTAAGCAGGCCGCTTAATCAAATAGTAATTGCAGGAAATTTCGTAGACTTACTTAGAAAGATCGAAGCTGTCGGTTCCGATCTCGAACTTGAAATGAGTGGCTGTATTGCACCTTCCGTTTTAGTCAGAGACGTTAGCGTGTCAGGCGAGAACGAAAACTAGTATAAGTATTTTCCTAAGTAGAGCGCATAGTAATCAGAGCAGAAAGCGAGAAAAAACGACTATGAAGATAGATGGATATTTACATGGCTTTAGAGTCAAACGAGTAGAAGAAATCAGCGAGCTAAAGGCTGTTTATTACGAACTGGAGCATGAAAAAAGCGGTGCAGGCTTGGTCTGGTTAGATCGACCGGAACAGAACAAAACTTTCTCGGTCGCATTTAAAACCATCCCGGAAGACGATACCGGAGTTTTTCATATCCTGGAACACGCAGTTCTGGGCGGATCTGAAAAGTATGCAGTCAAGGAGCCGTTTGCCGAACTTTTAAAAAGCTCAGTCAATACCTTCCTCAACGCAATGACTTTTAACGATAAAACGATGTATCCCCTGGCCAGTAGAAATGAAGCGGATTTTCTCAACCTCATGGATGTCTATCTCGACGCAGTCTTTCAGCCCAGAGTTCTCGAAGATCCCAACATCTTTTATCAGGAAGGCTGGCACTATTCTTTCGACGAAAAGGAGGAGCCTTCTTACTCTGGTGTCGTCTTCAATGAAATGAAAGGCTCTAATTCATCTCTGGATCGCAAAGCGCAAATTGAATTAGATAAGCTTCTCTTCCCGGACTCTTGCTATTACCACAACTCAGGTGGGGATCCGGAACATATCGTCGATCTGACTTATGAAGATTTCAAAAAGGCTCACGCGGACTATTATCATCCCGCGAATGCACGCTTCTTCCTCGATGGGGAGCTGCCGCTCGAACGGGTACTGGAGAAACTGGATCGCGATTATCTCAGTCAGTACGAGAAAGAGGAACAGAACTTTGACGTGGGCTATCAGACTCCGCGCGCCGGCCAAGCTCAGCATTACTACGAAATCGCGAGCGACGAGGATCCGGCCGACAAGTCCCGCTTTTCTCTTGCAGGTATTGTCTGCACTTGGGAAGATGTGGAGAAGCAATATGCGATTAAAATTCTTAGCGATACACTCGCCGGATCGAATGAGGCACCTCTGAAAAAGGCTATCCTCGACAAAGGTCTAGCGCAAAACTTTGAAATGTACCTTGCCGATGGGATCGCTCAACCTTGGGTTGGTCTTGAAGCACACAACACAGCGGAAGAAAAATTCGCTGAAATAAAAGAGACAATTTTCAGCACTGTAGCAGATCTAGTGGACAACGGCATCAACAAAGCCGATCTCTTAGCCTCGCTGAACAAGCTGTATTTCCGGGAGCTGGATCCCAGTGAACCACGTGGGGTTTACCTCAGCATTGCTGCCATGGACTCTTGGCTCTATGGCGGTGATCCCGCCCTCTATTTCACTCCGTCGCAACATTTCGAAGCGCTGAAAGAAAAGATCGCTTCTAACTATTTTGAAAACCTGCTGCGCGAGCTGCTACTAGAAAACGAAGCCCTGGTGGAGCTGCATTCCTTGCCTTCGCAGACCTACGGAGCGGAACGAGACGCTCGTGAAGCCGCAAGATTGGCACAAGAAAGTAAGCTCTGGTCGACAGGGGAGAAAGCAGCCCTGATTGAAGTGGAAGCTAAACTTGAAGAATGGCAGCAGTCAAGCGACAGTCCCGAAGCGTTGGCTACATTACCCTGCCTGACTTTAGAAGACTTGAAAGAAGAGCCCGAATATCTGGAGACGAAGTTAATCGAGACGGACAAACTGCGAGTCTTGAGCCATCCTTCACCGACAGAAGGCATTGTGTATGTAAAGCTCTATTTTGACATTTCCGATGCTGAATATAAGGACTTGCCGCGTATTAATTTCCTCAGCGAACTTATGGGGAGATTGGGTACCAGCAAACGTGATGCGGAGGAAATCCAACGCGAGGTCAAGACGCATATTGGCGGTCTCTCCTTTTCGCTCATGCCGGTACCGGATTACGATAATTCTGCGCGCTGCAAGCTTTACTACGTCGTGACCTGCAGTGTGCTGGAAAACGAACTGTCTTACTCGATCGATCTCATCCGTGAAATCGTCAGGGAGACAGTCTTTGATGATGCTTATCGCGCGAATGCCTATTTGCTGCAAATCCGCGAAGTCCTGCGTCAGGCCGCGAATTCGAGTGCGCATGCTTTCGGAATTATGCGGGTTAAGGGACATTATTCAGCAGCGTCAGCGGCAGCTGAAGCGGCTTCCGGCTTTTCTTCCATCCTCTGGCTTAAGAATTTCATTTCAGACTTTAACGCCGAATGGGGACAATT
>Ga0172377_10008613_pt1 | contig 10464 bp, 8 predicted proteins | sample Pumphouse3metaG_FD_119749 | JGI IMG/M metagenome (GOLD analysis project Ga0172377, IMG submission 119749) | Leachate microbial communities from a municipal landfill in Southern Ontario, Canada - Pumphouse #3 metaG | ecosystem: Engineered > Solid waste > Landfill > Unclassified | place: Canada... | reverse complement strand
GGAGATAAAGAAAATAATATAAAAGGAGTAAGACTTATGTCATGCGAAATTTTCGAGTATTATACCGATGACAATGGTGATATAAAAACAGTGATGGGAAATACTATAGAAGCTATTAAATATGCTGCTGATAATGGTGCAGTAATAGCAAATTGCAGCTGGGGAAATATAGATCCAACAAGCAACGATATTGGAACTTATGACAAAGAAGTTATTGATTATTTCGTTAAATATGCAGGTATCGATGAAAATGGGTTACAGACAGGACCCATGGAAGGCGGAGTTATAATATTTGCTGCAGGAAATGATGATAATATTTATGGTCCGCCCGGATCATACGAGTCTGCCATATCTGTTGCAGCCTTAGCTTCAGACTACCAGGCAGCCTTCTATACAAATTATGGAGACTGGGTAGATATATCGGCCCCTGGCGGAGATGTGTGTCATGCGATATTAAGCACCACAACTGATAACCAATATTATTTAGCGGTGGGTACATCCATGGCCTGCCCTCATGTTTCAGGTGTAGCAGCCCTTCTTGTTTCTTATTTTGGAGGTCCCGGTTTTACAAATAATATGCTAAAAGAAAGGTTACTAAATTCTACAAATGATATAATATATGATTACAACGATTCTAAATATACAGGTTCCTTAGGTTCCGGATTAGTGGATGCCCGAGCAGCATTTTTATATGAATGTATAACTAACCCTGTCACAACTTACGCTACTTCTGTAATTTCCAATGAAATAACATTAACATTTACAGTTCCCAAAAACGAATATAATATTTCACCTTACGAAATAAAAATTTATTATAGTAAAAAGGAAATACCAACAGATTTAGATAATTCAAATCCAGGCAATGATATTTCTACTATAACAATAAACACCAGTAATAATTCTGCAGGTGATGAGATACAATATTCAATTTCTGAATTAGATTTTTCTACAAAATATTATTTTGCATTTCAGTCATACGATTCATCCGACAATTATTCTGCATTAAGCGACTGTTTCTTTGAAACAACAGAGAAAAACTATCCCCCTGTAATAATATGTGATAATGAATCTTCTGTTATTATTCATTATCATGAAAACACTGAGATTAATTTTACCGTTTCCGATCCCGAAAATCATTCAATTACAAACTCATTTAATACTGGTTCAACGGCAGCTACCTTCTCATCAGAAAACCTTACAAATTCAATTACGGGAACTCTTTCTATTGCAGGAAATAAAGCTGAAGAGGGAACATATAGTTTTACTCTTACAGCTACCGATGAATATGGTGCCAATGCAACTTATACATTAGAATATACAATTCTTCCTAATAATCCGCCAACAACTAAAGGGGAAATTGATAATATACTATATAATGGATTTTCCGGTTCCAATACAATAGCACTTGATGATTACTTTACCGATATAGACGGAGAAACATTAACCTATAGTATAAAAGAATCAAATTCAACAATAACTAATACATCCTTATCTGAGGGTAAACTTCAAATAGCACCATCAGAATACGGAAACACAGAAATCATTGTTACAGCCTCGGATGCCAAAGGAGAATCATGTTCTCTAACATTTAAAGTATTAGTAAGATCTAACTCCAAACCTATTGATGTATATCCAAATCCTGTTACCACTTCTGTATCTATAAGACCGGGGGAAACCATAAATGATGTTACTATAACCATAACTAACACCTCCGGAACACAAGTCAAAAAAATAAACACAGACAGCATTGGACCATTCTCACCGTCTAAAATTAATCTTTCAGATTTAGCAGCAGGTGTTTATTCTGTTAAAATAACAAGTTCAAACAATGATCAGTTTATAAGTAGTATCATAAAATTATAAAAAGAAAACATGAGAAAATCACCACAACTATTAATAGTAGCAATTATAATTACATCCTTTTTTACAATTAGTGCAAAAGCACAAACAGGAGTTACATTTTTAGATATTCCGGGAGATGCTGTTGCACTATCCCTTGGTGGTGCAACAGTAGCCACCGAGGCAAACTCATTTTCATTTTTTTCAAACACATCATCCGCAGTATTTTCTGAAAATGATATTTCAGCAGGTCTTTCATACGGACAATGGTGTCCCAATGCTTTAGATAACACAATAATAAATTTCGGCACAAACATTAAAATATCTCCAAAATTCAGTATAACTGCAGGCTATAAAAATTTTGGTTATAATGATATAACAACATACAATTCTATAGGAATAGCTGATGGTAAAATTACGCCTAAAGATATGTCAGCAGGCATAGGTGTAGCTTATAAAATATCAAATAAACTATCAATTGGTGTTAATGCCAATTATATAAGCTCCGATCTTATTTATGAAAAAAGCACTACCCTATCATTTGATCTGTCCGGTACTTATATTATTAATAATCTTAATATAGGAATATCAGCCTCCAACATAGGACGCGATCTCAAATATTATAATAACAATTACAATTTGCCGTCATTAATTAAAGCAGGTGGACAATACATTTTTAATTTAGGAGAAAACAGTCTTTCTACAAATCTGGAAAGTGATTACTGGCTAAACGAAAGCACAATAAGCGGAGGAATCGGTGCAGAATTCATGTATAAAAACTTTTTAGCCTTAAGAGCCGGTTATCATTGTGGAGATGAAGAGAAGACAATTCCTTCGTATGCTTCAGCTGGACTGGGAGCCAAATTAAAACACATTAATCTAAACTTTGCTTATATCCTTGCAGATAATAACTCAGCCCTTAATAAAGGATTTAATATATCTATGGGGATAACTTTCTAAAAAGGCATAAAAAAAGGAATTTATTTCTAAATTCCTTTTTTTATGTGGGCGTTGACGGATTCGAACCGCCGACCCTCTGCGTGTAAGGCAGATGCTCTAAACCAACTGAGCTAAACGCCCTTTTCGTGTAATGCTTTCCTGAAAAAGCGTTGCAAAGATAAGTGGCTTTTTTTCTCTATCCAAATAAAAAGTTCACTTTTTTTATTTTCAACATCTTCTTTTCTTATTACTACAAAACACATAGGAAGTTAGATGAAATTTTAATTCATAAATTATTTTTCAATCCTTTAGTTTTTGGACAGACATTAAATGGCAATATTATCATATATTTCTAAGAAAGATAGTCAGCTACAACATAGCTACTGCCCCCTATAAAGACAACATCATCCTTACCAGCCTCCTTTATTGCAGATTCAGCAGCCTTCTTCACAGTATCAAACGATTCACCGTGCAACCCTGCCTCTCCGGCCATTTTCGACAATTCCTCAGCCTTCCTGGCTCTCGGTATGGAAGCCTGCGTAAAATAATAAACAGCATCTTTCGGCAAAAGTTTCAATACACTTTTCAAATCCTTATCCTTAACCATTCCCATAACAAAATGTAACTTATTGTATTTCATCCGGGCTAGCTGTTCTGTTATACAAGTAAGTCCTGCAACATTATGTCCCGTATCACAGATCACCATAGGATTATACTGCTGAATATCCCAGCGTCCGCGCAATCCTGTATTCTGTTTTACATTTTCGATTCCGTCTTCAATATTTTTTTTGCTGATATTCCAGTCTTTATCTTTTAATATTTCAACTGCTTTAAGAACAGCTGCAATATTCTTCTTCTGATAATCCCCTATCAGATCACTTTTCAAAAAAGAAATATCAAGATTCCCGGTTTTCTTAAAATCAAAAAGTTGTTTCCCCTCATCCGTTAAAAAGGAATAATCTACCTGATATTCACTATCAGCATAAAAAATCTGACTATTCATTTCCGCAGCTTTCTGATTAAAGACGGAATTATACTCATCATTGCTTTCAGAAATTACCACAGGAATTCCCTTTTTTATAATGCCAGCCTTTTCCCATGCAATCTTTGGAATAGTATTTCCAAGCAATGCCATATGATCGAAACTAATATTAGTTATTACCGACACTTCTGGCGTAATAATATTTGTAGAATCGAGTCTTCCTCCCAGTCCCACTTCAATAATGCCTATATCTACCTTACAGTTTCTGAAATAATCAAAAGCCATTGCCACTGTCATCTCAAAAAAAGATGGTTGCAATATTTCTGATTCCTTTTTTTTTAGATAATTATTTAAAAAAGACGTTACGTCACTCTCAGATATCATTTCACCGTTTACCCTAATTCTTTCCCTAAAACTCACCAGATGTGGCGAAGTATATAGCCCCACTTTATACCCTGCTTCCTGAAGAATAGAAGCAATGGTGTGAGACACAGATCCTTTACCGTTGGTACCTGCGACATGTACCGTCTTAAAACTTTTATGAGGATGACCGTACATTTCATCCAGCGTATTGGTATTTCCAAGCGTATTTTTGTAAGCAGCCGGTCCTATCCGCTGAAACATTGGTAGATGGCTATATAAATATTTTATTGTATCTGAATAAGTTCTCATGTGTGTATTTTATCGTCGTCAGTTGAAATTTTATTTCGGCAAAAATAACGACAAACAACATACAATAGACAATAGATTAAAAAAATATTTCTTTTACAAAACATTTTTTAAAAAAGCATTAATAGAATCCAAATCAATATTATCAGAATTCCATTTTTCTCCTTTTTTTAATCCAAGCCATACCCTATACTCCTCTGCCTCATCACTATAAGGCGATGTTTTTAAAATGTTTTTCATTTCTTCATACCCACTACCGGCACCACAATCCTCAGGAGGACAAGTACCCTTACCATCCAGGCAAACTGCCTTAAAATTATCTTCCTCACTAATCGATTCTAATGTTATATCATGAGTCCAGCAATCACCTAAATCATAAATGTATTTGAATACTCTATTCTTATCTGAAAAGAAATCAGACAACTTTATTATTGATGAATCCTGTGTTGTAAAAGGATACTCACAATCATATTCAGAAGGTACAGAAAAACGAATTGTAGTGTGATATTCTTCATCTAAAAACTCATATAAATGATAATCCTTCCAACCAAAAGATTTTTGTATTATCTCGTGAAACTTATCAAATGTAATATTTGCCGGCACAACAATCCTTCTCCAGACAGAAGGTTCAGTTACATCTTCTATCTGTAATTTAAATTGAAAAGTCTCAGTCTTTTGGACATTTTTACTCACATTTTCTTTTAAAGCTACAGCTTTAAGATCAACATTCCCGGGCGGCGTAACTTCAAATAATTTATCAAACAAAGGTGTTTTTTTCACAAAAGAATCATCGTTAAATCTATTGCCTTCTTCATAATCTATGATACCTAAATATTTCATACAAATATCAAAAACCCTCAAAACGTAACAATTAGAAGCAATTTTCTCTAAAGTAGAATAACCTTTAGTTATCTCCTGTAATAAATAAGAAAAAGCTTTAAAATATTTCTCAGAATAAAAAGCAGAAGAACATTTTTCTGTTCCAAATTTAGAAACTAAAATAAGAGAATAGCCAAAACCTGTTAAACCAATATTTTGCGATCCATATCCATCAAAACAACCTAAATCAAACGAAGTAGTTAATATCTTAATAATAAACTCAAACAACTTTTGATTAGATGCGATTAGCTTCTCACCATTCTTAGTTAACGTCATTACCTTTTTACGCTCCTTTACTACACGAGATAATTTCAGTAAATCATGAACAATTTTAACCGAAAGACATCTATCCTCATTTGCTAATGGAATAATACCATTTTCTATATAATATTCTTTTGCCCCTAAATGATATAAGTCTTTTACTATCTTAATTGGAAAATTGCCTTTAGTAGTTAGCTTAATCTTCCCGTTTTCCAATAGAAGATTAATAACATATTTTATCTGTCTAAAAAGTGGAACTTCATCAAAAACAGCATCAGATATAATCTTTATCCTTATAGGACTAATTTTACTCCATGGACCATAGATAATAATATTCATCTCTTCAGGGGAATAGTTTTCATACAATGGTATCGAAAAATGATTCCCCTTTTCCATGAATTTTTTTAATCGCATATTGAAATCTTCCACACAAAAATCCTGACCCTTGTGTTGTTTAACATATACATCTTTAAACGCTTGTTTCTCTTCGTTATCCATTATATTTAAATTTATAAAGTAAAGGTAAACCCCTCAAAAAAAATCAGTAAAAAAATCATATAGCAGTAATCGGCTATCTGTTATTTTCTATAATAAACAATTTGTATTCTACTTGAAAATAGATTGAGACGTTACAACTAATAATTAATTATTTATCATGAGTGAATTCTAAATTTGCCACAACATTAACTTCATTTCCCAAAATAGCTCCAGGATACTTTACACCTATTGAAAAATCCGATCTTTTCACCGTTCCGGTTACCTTAAATCCGGCTGTTTCTTTTTTACTCATAGGATTAATAACCGATCCAAAATATTCAACATTAAGCGTAACAGGTTTAGTTATGCCATGCATGGTTAGATTACCCGACAACAAACCATTCTTTGTATCAATATTCTTTAACGAGTTACTTTTAAAAATCAACAGAGGATATTTAGTCTCATCAAAAAAATCAGTCCCAAGCAAATGCTTATCGCGTGATACAGATTCTGTATTAATACTACCAACTTTTGCCGTTAATTCTACTTTAGCATCACTATAATCCGCCTCAGATGTAGTTACCTTGATACTAAAATCAGTAAAATCTCCGTCAACCTCTGAGATGGTAAGATGTTTAATTGCAAATCCCAGACGAGAATGAGAAGGATCATTTGTCCAGACTTTTGTTTGTGCATTGCTTAGTAATGAATACATTAAAATAATCGTCGTTAATACAAAATATTTTTTCATCTTTTAAATTTATAAATGAATATTAAAAACACGTAATTACATATGACGCCTTGTTATAAATCATGATTAATTATTTAAATGATCTTCTTCATTTTGTTTTTCAATACTTTTTTCAACCTTTATTTTAAGTTTATCTATATTTTTAATAGATGATTCATTTTTGTCAATTTCATCTTCCTGTTTAAGGTCTTTCTGTTTTTTGCGCAGCAATTTTTGTTGTTCTGTTAATTGCTTAAGCTTATCCTTATTCTTTTCATTTTTTTCTGATTTTATTGCCTCATCAAAAATTAAATCTTCCGGTTTTTTTCCATCCTTTGAAATTTTATTTTTAATAATTTCTTTAGGAATAAAAACTTTATCATTTGCATTTATCTGATTCATAAAAGTAGGAGAAACAATCTCAATTTTTCTCTTATGCAGCACATCCATTACATTAGCATTTAATAAAGAATTAGTGCTAAAATATTTACTGCTATCTTCCAGAAAACCGTGTATTTTATACGATACCGAATAATCACCTAGTTTTGTAATGTATACGTAAGGGTCAGTTAAACCTGTTAAAATAGCAGCTTCTTTCAACGATTCTTCAATCGCAAATCGTGAAATATTATAGCCTAATGAAACAGAAGTAGAAATAACAGTATCTGTTTTACGGGTTAATTTAACAGGATTGGTAGCGATATATAAATTAGGAATAGTAATAAAATTACTGTCCTCAAGTTGAATTTCAGTATGGAAAATACTTTTTTTTGTAACCCGGCCCTGTAAATCTCCGATTTTAATAAGATCCCCATTCCTGAAACGGTTCATAGAATTGTTCATAATTCCGGCAATAAGGTTACCTAAAACAGTAGTTGAACTTAATGCAATACCGGCACTTACCACTATGGCAAGGAAACTTAAAATTTGACCCTTTAGTGTTTTATCGATCGGAAAAGACAAAATAAAAACAAGCAAGCCAACAAATATTATTAACGCAGCGATGCTATTTTTTAAAATATTACCAGATATCTTAGTGGATTTTAATTTCTTAAATATCCATGAATTAGCTAGTAATAAAACTATCAAAATCAGAAGAATACTACCTGGTTCTAATAATGATTTTAATATGTTAATTGGCTGTTCCATCTTTTAATGCGTTAAACTTTTGTCCATTTATTTTTGAGCCTTTGCCCCATAAAGTTTTAAATCATCTTGTCAATAACTCTGTATTATTTGATTTTAAATGTAAATCAATTTGAGGAAAAGGAATAGTTATTTTATTCTCAATAAATTTTCGATTGATTATTATTCTAATTTCAGATTTCACCTTCTCTATCCGAAAGATATTACTGCTAAAAAACAATAATTGAAAATCTAAAGAGGAATTGCCAAAATCCAAAAACAAAACTGTTATTGAGTCCTTGTCTGTAATTTCCGGATGCTCAAATGCACTCTTTTTCAGTATATCCATTACCAAATTAACATCACTGCCATATGCAACTCCAACATCAATTTTAAACCTTGTTTTTTTTGACTGATGACTCCAGTTAATAACTTTATTTGTTGTTATTAAAGAATTTGGGAGAATTATTACTATATCATTTCTATTAATAGCTTCAGAAGTTCTCATTCCAATTCTTTTTATTTTAACAACTTCATTGTCTATTTGTAAAATATCTCCAACCCTTATTGAACCTTCAAAAAGTAAAATCAATCCGGAAATAAAATCATTAAATGTATTTTGTAAACCAAGTCCTATACCTACAAGTAATGCAGCAGAACCAGCTAATAAAACGTTAAGCTTTAAACCAATTGTATCCAGGATTATTAATATAACAAAAATCCAGACTATATATTTAATTATCTGAAATAATGAATGCAAATTTCCTTCTTCATATTTTCTAAATTTTCTATTCCGGAATATAATCTTTTCCACCACCCATAAGAATAATCTGGTCAGGATAATTAATAAGAAAACAGTGAGTACCATTCCTATAGTAAGCGAGTATTTTCCAATACTAAAAATTTCAAAATCTATAATATTCTTCATTGTATCTTTATTTCTTTATTCTTTATACAACAGAACTTGTTTGTATGCGTAATAAACTTACAAAAAATTGACGTATCTGGTATATATTATGCAAATTTATTATCAAAATGAATTCAGGAACCCCCTTCTTAAATAATAAAAAGGATCCGTTTTTAAGTAGAGGGAACCATAATCGTGTCAAAAATTTATAAATAATACTAATATGGTAATCAAAACCGGTTTTTATAACAGATTGTTCTAGGTATATACATTTTTGTAAACGCTATTTGTACACATGCATTAAAAGTAGTTCATTTAACGAATTAAATTATACTATTGTTAATAATGAAATTTAATGAGTAACTAATTTATAATAAGGAATTGGAATACTAAACAAGGTCATTTGGTTGTTTACATTAAAAATTTTAAATAGATTTGTTATTTTTGCTTGTGACCTTTTTAGACTGAACTCATGTTTAAAATATATCTGCAAATATTTTATTTTTTTAAACAGTAAATTAAAAATATGATGGCAAAAAAAATTAAGTGGGGAATAATTGGTACAGGACATATTTCGAATAAATTTGCTAAGGCCCTGTCCATATTGCCGGAAGCATATTTGGTTGCAATCGCGTCCCGCAATAGAGAAACAGCAAATAAGTTTGCCAAAAAGTATAATATTCCAAGAGCATATGATAGTTATGAAGAATTAGCTAATGATACTGATATTGATGCAGTTTATATTGGAACTCCGCATACTTTTCACCTCGGTAATAGTGTGTTATGCATGCAAAAAGGGAAAGCCGTTTTGTGCGAAAAATCAATAACTATAAATGCTGCAGAAGCCAAAGAAATGGTTCGGGTTGCACGGAAAGAGAATGTTTTTCTGATGGAAGCAATGGTAACCCGCCATATTCCTTTAATCAAAAAAGTTTTGAAATGGATTGAAGATGGGAAAATTGGAAAAGTACGAATGGTAAAAGCTTCTCAATGTTCAAGAGGTACATTTCCTCCTGGGGCACGTCATTTAACTCCCGAATTAGGTGGAGGAAGTCTTTTAGATGTAGGTGTTTATGTAATTTCATTTGCTTCAATGATTTTAAAAAAAGCACCAACAGAAGTAGTTGGTCTAAGTCATATTGGAGGTTTGGGTTCGGATGAGCAGGGGGCTGCGATTTTAAAATACGATAATGGAGAAATTGCAGATTTATCTTTTGCACTTAAGACGGCTGCTGTAAATGAAGCATACATATTTGGTACAGATGGTTATATAAAACTAAATGAACTTTTTACCGTACCTACAAAAGCTTCCTTATTTATTAATAAAAAAGAAGTTGAAATAATAGAGGAACCAATAGTAGGAAATGCACTTAATTATGAAGCAGAAGAAGTTATGCGTTGTCTGCAAGAAGGAATAAAAGAATCTCCGCTTATGCCACTAGACGAATCTATTCAAATAATGGAAATTATGGACAAAATAAGAAAACCGTGGGGTTTGGTTTACCCAAATGATAAACGAAAAAATTAACGTGTCAAATATTTTTAAAAAACATCTCTATATTGAGTATAAATCGACAAACTTAAAGGATACGGACAATTGGCATATCACCTAGACATTGTTAAATTTACAAAATGATATAGAAAGCTTTCATTGTT
>Ga0172377_10008612_pt1 | contig 10464 bp, 9 predicted proteins | sample Pumphouse3metaG_FD_119749 | JGI IMG/M metagenome (GOLD analysis project Ga0172377, IMG submission 119749) | Leachate microbial communities from a municipal landfill in Southern Ontario, Canada - Pumphouse #3 metaG | ecosystem: Engineered > Solid waste > Landfill > Unclassified | place: Canada... | reverse complement strand
GCCTAAATCGTTTTTGTTGGTCGCCCAGTTCGCATCAGCTTTGGCAACGAACGCATAATAGATATCCGTTCCTTCCAAGGCGGTCATCTCAACACCAGGATGGGCATCCCAGTCATTGAACACCCCATCGATATAGGGTGAAGTCCAACTTTCCAAGGACTTTACGCCATCTTCCCTCGCCTTAAAATGGAAGTAGAAGGTGTAATGGTCAGCTTTTGTCGGAATGTTGACCACCGGGGTAGAAGAGCTGCTGGCCGGAACAGAAGTGCTGCTGGCCGGGCTAGAACTCGTCGGAGTCGAAGACGATGCCGCAGAAGAAGAAGCCGCGGCAGAAGAACCGCCGGTACCGCCACAAGCCGCCAAGGCAGTCGCTGCAAGAACGCCTAAGACCAAACTCGTGAGTCTCGTTTTGTTAACCATTAAATTTACGCTCCTTTCCAAATTAGTTCGGACCCCGCACTCAAAATGAGTTGGACACGGGCCCTCGTAACTTAATTGATTAGCATGCTTTATATTTTACTTGACATTCTTTTTTTGTAAATACTTTTCGTGTAAGCGTTACCATTCATTTTGTAAGGGGTAACATAACCGATTTCAATTTCGCCTAGGCGGCATCCAAAGTTTTTGTTTCGTCTCACTTCATGCGTTGCCTGAGAACTTTTGCAACTTCGCCCCATTCCCGCGCGCAATATCTTAAGGTTTACCGCGCGGGCGAGGAAACTTTTTTTCAAAAACCCGAAGAAAAAAACACTCCTGCCTCTGAAACGACATAAAAAAGGCCCTCCCTTGCGGAAGAGCCTTGTGGTTTCATCGAATTACTTAGCGGCTTGCGGATAAACGCTGACGCGCTTGCCCGATTTGCCGACCCGTTCGAACTTGACGATGCCAGTCACCGTCGCGAAGATGGTGTCATCTCCGCCTTTCTTGGCATTGACGCCCGGCATGACTTTGGTGCCACGCTGACGGTAAAGGATCGAACCGGCCGTAACGAGTTCGCCATCCCCGGCTTTGCAGCCGAGTCTCCGCCCAGCCGAATCACGGCCGTTCTTGGTGCTCGAAACGCCCTTTTTGGAAGCGAAGAGCTGGAGATCGATATAGAACTTCATGAGCTTTATTTCCTTTCTAGCTTCACGGATTCCGGATGGGATTCCGCAAGGCTTGTTAATTGCGTGATGAGGGTGCTGAGAACAATGGCATCATGCTCGGAGGGAATCTTCTTGGCTTTGAGGGAAGCATAGCCTTCCGAAGTTTGCGCTTCGTAGGCCTTTTCCTCCTCCAAGGCATTGAAGCCGCCGAGGACCACCGCGGAAACCGCGGCGCAGACGAGGTCGGCCCCATAGGGAGCCGTGTTGGCGTGTCCTTTCGCCTCAAGCGAGACGAAGTGACCGCCTTTTTCTTTCAGCACGATCGAGATCATTAGGCGTTAATAGACTTGATGACCAAGCAAGTATAGGGCTGACGATGACCGGCCTTGCGGCGGTAATTGTTCTTGCTCTTGTACTTCAAGATGACCAGTTTGGCTTCTTGGCCCTGCTTCTCGACTTTGGCGACCACGTTAGCGCCCTTGACATAAGGGTTGCCGACGATGGCTTTCTCGCCGCCGATGAAGAGAACCTTGTCAAGCGTCACATCCTTGCCGGCTTCCGCGTCGAGTTTCTCGACGTAGATTTTGTCACCGACCTGGACTTTGATCTGCTTGCCACCGGTTTCTACGATAGCGTACATGTGTCTTCCTCCTTTTTTGTGCTTATGACTCGCTCGAGCCGGCCTTAGGTTTAACCTAATGTTGAATGCCGTTGCGATGCGGTTGAGGCCCTAAGGAGGGCGACAACAGGGATAAATATACCACTCTTAAGAGTGAAAGGAAGAAAAATGTCTCCTTTTTTGCGCTTTTGGTCCTCTTTCGAATGAACAAGGGCGAAAACGAGGATTAGCCTCGCTTCTCTCGCCTCTGCGCGAGGCGATGAGGACTTGAGAAAAATTTGTGCAAATCCGCTGGGGCTCTCGCAGGGAGATTTTCTTCGATCAAGCGGCGGGTTGCCTCGACGTCTTGGGTTTGGCATGGCCGATGGAATCGCACCAGTTCTTTGCCTAGGCGAAGGCGAAGAATTCAGGCGCTCGGAAGGCCGCGGGAACAGGCCCGGAAGCGGTGAAAATAACCCATCCAGTGAAGTTCGTTGACGTTATAGCGGACACGGCCGTTCCCTTGGGGAGAACCATCGTTTTCGGCAAGGGCGAATCGACATAGTCCATTCCCGAAGGCGAAAAAAGAATTGAGCCGTCATCGAAAGAACGAGTCGCTTCCATGATTAAATAACGACGGATAAAAAACGGCGGAAAAGCCAGAAATCTCTGTGAGCGATGCTTCAAAAAGGCATCCCGGCGCTTCGACCGGTTTCCACTAGGCAATGTCCCACGTTTTCATCAAAGAACGCCCTCGATATAAGAATCTTGGCTTTTGTATTTAGTACGGACAATCTTCACTTTGTCGGTCCCGATAAGCATCAGCGGGCCCCGCCTCGAAAAAGAGACTTCGTTATCAGGAAAGAAAAGATAGCAATGCTTGATTTTACTGAGCGAAGCGAGCGCTTTGGCACTCAAGAAAACGTACGGTTTTCCAGTCTCATCGCCGCCAAACGATGCTTGCGCTGCTCATCGGCAATCTCCCCGTCGATGAATTCGTCGATGATTTCGAACATCCGATTGTCGGCAATCGAGTCCTTGACGACATCGGCCGAGCGGATTCTCGCGACGATTTTTTGAATCAAAGGATACGGTTTGTATCCCCCAAGAAGACCACGAAATAGGCGATGCCGAGCATCCACTCCTGCGACACGAAAAACTCAACTCGCGGCGGAGCGCTTCCCGAAAGACCAAGTGATAACCCACACAAGAGATCTTCTTGAAAACCATAGTCTTTTCCCATAGGAACAGGATGCCGAAAAGACCCCTCCTTTCAACTGAGGCATCAAATAGTTGACGTTTTAGTTACCATTTCAATCTCTTTTTCAAGCTTTATTCGATAAAACGGACCTTTTGACGAAACATGACAAAAAAAGAATCATTTCCTCATTGAGCATTTTTATCCTTTTTAAAGCAACCCATTCTCGCGGAAGGAGAAAAACCGCCGGTCCGCTACGATGATGTGGTCGCGGAAACGGAGCGAGAGATCGCTCGCTTTTCTTTCAAGGCTCGAGGTAAAGGAAAAATCCTCGGCGCTCGGATAGGGATTGCCCGAGGGATGGTTATGGAGAAAAACAAACGACGACGCCTTGCTCGAAAGAGCTTCGCTTAAGACCAACTTCGGGCTGGCGCTCAGCCGGTCTTCGTTCCCGGCAAAGAGAATCTTTTCCTTCAGAAAACGTCCGCGCCGATCATAGAGAAGCACAAGCCCCTTCTCCCCGACTTCGTCTTCAAGAGAAAGATGATAATGCTGAAAGAGCTCTTCGGCGGGGCTATCTTGACTCTGCGGGACTTCTTTAGCCGCTCTTCGGGCCACTTCGAAAACCGCGGCGATCGCTAAGGCTTTCGCCTTTTTAATTCCTTTGATCTCCATTAAGCTCTCGTTCGGGGCGGCCCCAAGAGAAGAAAAACTCCCATAACGGGAAAGGAGCTCCCTGGCCAAATCGAGGGCGCTTGCCCCCGCCACCCCGCCCGAAAGAATCAAAGCGAGGACTTCTTCATCCGACAGCGAAGAAATCCCCTCCCGCCTCGCCTTCTCCCGCGGCAATGACTGCTTTGGAAGAAGAGCGAGTTTCATTCCCACGTGAAATTCCAACCGCCTGGCATTTTAACGCCGCCTTCGCGGCTCTTGAGCAGTTTGTAGACCACCACCGCCATGACGGCGACGGCAATGATTGCCATGACTGCCATGAAAGAGAGGGCTTCGCCGGGCTTGATGCTCGTCAGCTCCTGGATCGACAGCTCTTGTCCAAACATCGTTTTTACCTCCTACTCTTCAATAGGCAAGAAAACGGCGTTTGTGCCCTCAAGTTTTTATAAAGCCGCTAATTTCGTTATCACAGCCGCCAACAATTTATTGTTGGCATCGAGTTTTTCTTTCTCAGCGTTAATTTTTGCTGTCGGTGCCTTGCTCACGAAGCCCGGATTCGAAAGCATCTTCTCGCTCCGCGCGACTTCGAACTCGAGCGACGCCTTGTCTTTCTCAAGTTTGGCTTTGAGGGTAGCCTTGTCGACGTCCTCTTCGACCGACATCTCATAACCCGGGTAAAGGAACGGAGTGCCACTTAAGGCTTCCTTCTTCACCTCGTAAGAGGAGGCGAAGGCGAAACGCGAGAGATATTCGCCGCTCCCGTTAAACGGCTCCTTCGGCGAGACGGAAAGACGGACTTTGGCGTTCGGCGCCATCGATCGCGAGGACTTGTAGTTGCGGATATCCTTGATCATCGCCTCGAGGATTCTCTCCTCGTCCGATGCTTTCTTCGAAAGGAGATGGGCGTCGTATTCCGGATAAGATTCCAGCATGATCGAGTCTTTGTGTTCCGGCAAAGAACAATACATCTCTTCGGCCACAAAGGGGGCAAAAGGGTAAATCATGAGCAGAATTGCCTTGTTGACATAGGCGAGAACCTGCTTCGTGGTCGCTTCTTCTTTTCCGCCGTGGCTAAGGGAAATCTTGCTCATTTCGAGGTAGTTTGAGCAAAAATCATCATAAACGAAATCATAGAGGGCGCTCGAAGCCTGGCTAAACTGGTAGCATTCCATCTTGGTGGTGACTTTCTTGAGTGTGTGTTCGAGATGATCGAGGATGGCGGCGTCAAGAACCGAGAGGTCTTTTTTCTCGAGCGGAAGGGCTTTAAAATCCTCACCCAAGACGCCTTCCACGTAGCGGCAGGCATTCCAAATCTTATTGAGATAACTCTCGGCACTTTCGAGCTTTTCTTCGCTATAAGTCATATCCATCCCCGGCGTGGTGTTCGTCGTGATGAAATAGCGCATCGCATCGACGCCATACTTGGCGATGATGTCGAGCGGATCGATGCCATTGCCTAAGGACTTCGACATCTTGCGGCCTAAGCTATCGCGGATGAGGCCATGGATGACGACCTGCTTAAACGGCACTTCGCCCGTAAAGTGAAGCGACTGGAACATCATGCGGGAGACCCAGAAGAAAATGATGTCATAGCCAGTATTGAGGAAACTGGTCGGGAAATAGCGTTCGAAATCCGGTGACGTCGTGTCAGGCCAGCCCATTGTTGCGAAGGGCCAGAGGGCGCTGCTGAACCAAGTGTCGAGGACATCCTCGTCCTGACGATAGAGATCTAAATCCGGCTCGGTCTCGGAAACGAGGAGCTCACCGGTCTTTTTGTTGTAGTAGGCCGGAATGCGGTGCCCCCACCAAAGTTGGCGGGAGATGCACCAATCTTCGACTTCTTTCATCCACCGCGAGAGCACATTTTCAAAGCGGTGCGGGATGAATTCGACTTTGTTGTCCGTCTTTTGATTGGCCAATAAGGCCTCGGCGAGCGGCTTCATCTTCACGAACCACTGCTTTGAAAGCATCGGTTCCACCACCGCGTCGCTTCTTTCGCTATGGCCAACCGAGTGGACGATTTTTTCGATCTTGACGAGGTGGCCTTCTTCTTTGATCTTTTCGACAAGGGCTTTCCGGCATTCGTAGCGGTCCATCCCCTTATATTCGCCAGCCAAATCGTTCATGTGGGCCGTCTCATCGAGGACTTTGATGAGAGGGAAGCCGTATTTTTTGGCCAAGGCGAAATCGTTGGGATCGTGGGCAGGCGTGCATTTCATCGCGCCGGTGCCGAAACTCATATCGACGTAGGAATCCGCCATAAGGGGCAAAAGCTGCCCATTGGCGGGATTGATGACTTTCTTGCCGACGAGATCCCGGTAGCGTTTGTCTTTCGGGTTCACGAAAACCGCGGTGTCGCCGAACATCGTCTCGGGTCTTGTCGTCGCGACGGTCACTTTTTTATCGCTATCCGCCACATCGTAGGAGAAATAGAAGAATTCGCCTTCGTCGTCTTTGTGGATGACCTCGATATTGCTTAAGGCGGTCCTGAGTTCCGGATCCCAGTTTATGATCCGTTCGCCCTGATAAATCAAACCTTCGTTATAGAGGGTGACAAAAACGTGTTTGACCGCGTTCGAAAGACCCTCATCGAGGGTAAAGCGCTCGCGGGTGTAGTCGACCGAAAGGCCAAGTTTCGCCCATTGCTCATGGATGGTCTTGGCGTATTCTTCCTTCCACTTCCAGACCTCTTTGAGGAAGCCTTCGCGGCCGAGATCATAGCGGGAAATGCCTTCTTTTCTGAGTTTTTCCTCGACCTTGGCTTGGGTGGCGATGCCAGCGTGGTCCATCCCTGGGACCCAGAGGACGTCATAGCCTTTCATCCGTTTGTAACGAGCGACGATATCATCGGGCACCGTGTCCATCACATGGCCCAGATGGAGTTTGCCGGTGACGTTCGGAGGAGGAATGACCAAAGAAAAGACCGGCTTGGACTTATCTTGCCCCGCCGTAAAATAACCGGCTTTGACCCACTTCTCGTACTTGCCGCTTTCGACGGCGGCGTGATCGTAATGTTTATCGAGCATAGATGCCCTCCGAAAAAAAGAAAAAACCGCTTCCCGAAGGGACGCGGCGCGTGGTACCACCCTGCTTCCTAGAGTTTCTCTAGGCACTCTTCTATCGTAACGGGATAGTCCGCCTAGTTTCCTAGGAGCCTCCGAAGCGACTCGCGTTTTCCTTAGGACTGGTTTGCACTTGACCCAGCTCCCTGAACGAAAGGAAGAACGTTCCCTCTTCTTCAATGGCTATCTTATTCTAAGGCAGCAAAGGCAAGGAGACAAGAAAAAGCCCTTTTTTCGAAGGGCGAGCCTTAGCGGTTATAGCAAGCCAAGAGGACTTCGCATTCCTCTTTCGTCGCCCCGGCATGATGGCCTTTGTGGACGCTGAAGTCCTTCATCACCCGCGTGTCGCACAAAAGCTGATCGGCAAGGGCGATCGCGATGTAATCGCCCAAAGAAAGCCGGCCTTTCGGATTAATCTCGCCTTCACCGAAATAGCCTTCTTTGAGGAGGTCGTCGGTTCTCACGAGGGCGAAGCGTTCGCTGAATTCTTTGTTAAAGGCCTCGACGAATTGGTTTTCCTTCCCCTCTTTGAGGAAGAAGGAAGTCGTCCGGCCTTCCATCGCGGTGGGTTTCGCTAAGCAATCGGTGATGGCCGGGAAGGCTTTGAGGTCGCGGTATTGGACATCGATGAGGCCGTGATCGGCCAAAGTGAAAACGAGGACATCGGGGTTTTCTTTGACGAAACGCTTTACCATGGCGTTGATCTGACGCATCGTATGGCGGACTTTGCACGAATGGATCCCCCGCTCATGGAGCAGATGGTCCGGGTTGGTCCAATAGCCATAATAGAAGTCGCCGCCGTCAGCGAAGAAATCGCGAGCGTGCGTCCGCATTTCCTTTAAGCTCTTCGGGCCCTTTCCATCCCATAAAGGAGCTTGGAGATCAAGCCGGGCTTTCACGCCCTTCTCCTTCAATAAGGCATCGATGTAGGTCAAAGGGCAAACGGTCTTATAGACTTCGGGGATGGCGATCTTTTCGCCGCTAAGCGAGTCTTTATTCGGGAAAACGTCAATCGGGTCGGCATACCCTTCAAGATAGAGCGACCAGCCGAGCCAGCCGTTTTCAATCGGATTTTTACCAGTTAAGAGGGCAGTCGTGCAGGCGACGGTCGTGGCTGGGTTCACCGAATGGATCGTCATCAGTTTATGCTCGCGCATGAACTTGGTCACGTGCGGGTAGGTGTTCAAGATATACTCGCCGGATCCATCGAACAAAAAGAAGGCGATTTTGCGGTGATTCGCCATCGCTTCATCGACTTCTTTGATCGTCTTATGAAAGGGCGTAACGCCATAGTGAGCCAATAACGAGGAGGTTAGGTTGACCAAGGTGGTTTCGCGATCGAATAAACGGAGAGGGAGTTTTTCCATAGTGGTGTATTATAACAAGCCCGCGTGAAAAGAGTAGACTCTTTCACTCCCCTCCATAGAGATGAGCGATCATGGCGCGAAGCGAGTCGATTTTCTTGCCATCATAGGAGAAATAGACGTTCGTTAAGCCCGAATGCTCCGCTTCAGCGCGGGCATTGGCTAGTTCGCTTTGTTTGGCGAGATCGCTCTTGGTGAAGACCAAAACCATCGGCACCTTGCTCTTTTTTAAGAATTTGAGAAGCATCTTGTCATCGTCGTTCATCACCCGTCTAGCATCCAAAAGCAAGACTGCGCCTTTGAGGAGCGGATTGTCGAAATAGGTCTCCATCATATGGCCGAAGGTTTCGTCTTCTTGGCTGCCATAATGGGTGAAACCATAGCCAGGCGCATCGACGAGATAATACTTTTTATCCAAGAGGAAATAATTCAAGTAGCGCGTCTTACCTGCTTTTTTCGAGGCAAAAGCGACCCGGGTGAGGCAGAGCGAATTGATGAGCGAACTCTTGCCAACGTTGCTGCGGCCAAGGAAAACGACTTCGGGAAAGTCATCCTTCGGACGATAGGAGTAATCGGGGCAGGAGATCACGTAATGGACATCATGGAAATTGAGCATAGAGGAATTATAGCAATCTCCCCCGCAAAAAGGGTTTATTTCGATGAAACAGAATCGGATTTTACCTTGGAAGAGGCCATCGGCGTCCGCGCGAGAAGCAAAGAGGAAACGGTTTGTCTCCGTTCAAAAGAGAGCAGCAAAACAAAGGCGAAAATCATCAAGGCCAGAATAGCGATTGGCGAAAAAATCAAGAGAGGCAACAAAACTTGCGGGTTTCTCGCGCCGAGATCAAGGATAAGCCCATGGAAGCGGCGTCAGGCATTTATCCCCAAGCCCACAACGGAGAAAGTCAGCGCCACCACAGGTTTTTCGAGTGAGAGATCATGGTGAAAAACAAGAAAACAAAGATAAGGGTATTCAACGCGATGCAACCGACAATCCGCCCGGCGTTCCAAGCAATGGTCACGTTGGAATTGTTCGCCTCGATGAGCGGGTCGACGAGCAAGAGACAATTTTGGCTCACCAGGGTGAACGCGCCGGAAGCATAACTAAAAACATTTCTTCTTTTGCGGGTTCCCCTGCTCGTTCTCCTCTGCCAGGATTTTCTAAAAGATTCTGCCAGGGGCGTTTCCGAATAAAGACCACCAAAAATTGAGTGAGCGAAGAGCAGCGAGAAAAGGAGCCCGGTGTGCGCCGGACTCCTCTTTATTTCAACTAGGCTTTCTTCGCTAATAAGGCCACTTTAGCCGCATCGTCGACATTTTCCATGAAGTCGATCTTGAGGGCGTTCTTGACCTCGTCAGGGAGTTCAGAAACATCCTTTTTGTTCTCCAGCGGAACGATGATGGTCTTGATGCCGCTTCGCAAGGCCGCGAGAGATTTCTCTCTTAAACCGCCGATCGGAAGGGCCATGCCGCGCAAAGTGACTTCACCCGTCATCGCCACGTTGTTGTCAACCGGCGTATGGGTAAGGCACGAGATAATCGCGGTCGTGATCGCAACGCCGGCAGAAGGGCCATCTTTCGGAACGGCGCCTTCGGGGACATGGATGTGGATATCGTTTTCAGCAAAGAGCTTATCATCGATCCCGTACTTCTTCGCGTTGGCGCGGACATAGTCGACCGCGATCGTGCAGGATTCCTTCATCACATCGCCTAGTTTGCCCGTTAAGACGAGGCCGCCCTTGCCCGGGAAGTAATTGACCTCGATCGGGAGGATGTCACCGCCGTATTCGGTATAAGCGAGACCCGTGACGACGCCAATCTGGGGTTTCTTCTCCTTCTTGGTGTCCTCGAAAATCTCGATGCCAAGATACTTTTGCACCTGTTCAGAGGTGACGTTCACCGGCTTTTTCGTCTCGGGGTGCTGGATCAATTCCACCACCGCCTTGCGGCAGATTGAAGCGATGAGACGCTCGAGTTCGCGGACGCCCGCCTCGCGGGTGTAGCACTCGATAATCTCTTTGAGACCGGCTTCCGTGAAGACGATATCGCCTTCTTTGAGGCCATTCGCCGTCATCTGTTTCTTGACGAGAAATCCTTCGGCGATTTTGAGTTTCTCAAGTTCGGTGTAGCTCGGCACTTCGATCAGCTCTAAGCGGTCGAGGAGCGGAGCGGGCACGTTTTCGAGATAGTTCGCGGTCGCGATGAATAAGACGTTCGAGAGGTCGTAGGGCTCCTCGAGGAAGTTGTCGTTGAAAGCGAAGTTCTGCTCGGGGTCAAGGACTTCGAGAAGAGCGCTCGAGGGATCGCCCTTGTAGTTGCTACCGCCAACCTTGTCGATTTCGTCGAGCAAGAAGACCGGATTGAGGGTCCCCACCCGCGTCATGCCTTGGATGATGCGATCCGGCATCGAAGCGACGAAGGTCCGACGGTGCCCGCGGATTTCGGCTTCATCGGAGATGCCAGCGAGCGAGGCTTTGTAGAATTT
>Ga0172377_10008611_pt1 | contig 10464 bp, 7 predicted proteins | sample Pumphouse3metaG_FD_119749 | JGI IMG/M metagenome (GOLD analysis project Ga0172377, IMG submission 119749) | Leachate microbial communities from a municipal landfill in Southern Ontario, Canada - Pumphouse #3 metaG | ecosystem: Engineered > Solid waste > Landfill > Unclassified | place: Canada... | reverse complement strand
GCAGTAAACGTTCCGTTATTAACAAACGGAGTACTAGTTCCTGAGAGAATAATCGTTTCATCGTCAGCATCAAAGGTACCAGCTGTTATGGTTAGAACTGATTTAACAGTGGTAGCACCAGTGGAAGTAAAGGTGGTTCCGGATTTATTAAAAGTTAGGTTGTAGTAAGTAGTACCAGCTACATTGGTTGCTGAAGATCCGGTATATGTTACGGTAGAAGTCCCTTCGGTAAATGTACCGGTAACAGTAAAAGGTGTACCCGATCCGGAAAGAGTAACAGTACGGCTTGAGGCGTTAAAAGTACCAGAGGCAATATTAATTGAATTTGCCGTTACGTTGCCGTCAGGAGTCCAACTTCCAGAACCGTTTAATTTCAAATTATAATAAGCATTCCCGTATTTGAAGACAGTATAAGTACCACTGCCAGTATACTCCACCGTACCAGAATCAGTATCTTTGGTGGTAATAGTAACAGTTGTTTCTCCACCTTGTAGCTTGAAGGTTCCACTATTTGATAATGTTGCTAAAGTAATATTTTGACCATTTATATCATAATTAGCACTGGAATTAATCGTTAATGTACCAGCAATGGTAACAGCATCAGATTGATCAATGTCAGCAGAGGTATTACTAATTGTTACACTATTTAGAGAATCACCTCCGGTAGCAACTGTTTGAGTAGAAGATCCGTCAAATGCTAAGGTCCCCGAAGAATGAGTAAAAGTCGCACTAGCGTTATTGCTAAAATTACCACCGACAGAAAAGGTGCCAGAATTAGAGGCGATAAAAGTAGCACTGGCAGAATTGTTAAAAGCACCATCGATATTTAGGGTCGGGTCGTTAGTAGTAGCAGTAGTACTTACTCCATGAGTACCATCGCCATTAGTAAGATTTCCATAAATATTAAACGTGCCAGAAGCTAAGGTATATGTCCCACCACTAGGAGCACAAGCAGAGACAGTCGGAGCAGGCCACTCTCCCATCATACCAACAGACCAAGCGCTAGTAATGCTAGATTGATTGTAATAAGGATATTCAATATAATCCATAGCGTCATATTTCGAGTAATCCATCGCCCAAGCATCACCAAACATAGTTGAACCCCAAAAAATCCAGCGACCCGTTCCGCTGATTTCATAAGCCGGCGCACCATTATAAGTACCATTCTGAGTGTAGTCACCATTGTACGAAGTATCCCCTGCCCCAGAAACTGTATAATCGCAACTAGCTGATCCGCTAGAGGGCTTTAAATCTAAATGATAGTAATCTGTAGCAGTAATAGTGGTATCCGCACCTGCCGTATACTTAAAAGTCGAAGTGTCATAATTAAATGTGCCTGCCTTAGTAAAAGGTGTCCCATCATCAGTCAGCTCTATAGTGTTGCCATCTGCGTTTAGAATAGCCGAGGAAGGAATCTCGAGGTTAGGCGTTTTTATATTGCCGGAATCACTCGTATCAGGTTCATAAGTATTTGAGGCTAAGATATATAGTTCCTGATCAGTTTCAGTGCTAGCCCCAGAAGCAGGAATAGTTAAATCATTGTTAGAATCAATATCAAAAAAGACATCTTCGTCCGAAGAAGAAGAGTAATCATATTGAGATAAGTTGGCATTAGTAATGGTTTCACCAGTAGAGGAGCCAATCGTTAGATGCCTTTCATAAAGCAGGATCCCTGAAATATTTGCGGGGGTAGAAGCAACTTCAGTAACCGCATTTGCTTCATTAGCATCATCGACACCATCAATAAATACTGTCAGGATATCTCCCCCATTAACTGATACTCCGGTTACGCTCCACGAACCACTCGATGTTGTCCCTGTCTGTCCGGACAATGAGCCGTTGACTGCAACCTTAACAGTTCTACTATCAGCACAATTAGTCGATTGATCATATTGTTTGCAAGTGCCAGAAAGATCAATATTGCTCGCCGCCTCGCCACGAGTAATTCCAAAAACAAACACCATATAGACAGCAAACAAGAAGAAAGCTCCGGCTAATAAGATATGAACTACATTGGCATATTTATTAAGATGCCACCTATAATACAGCTTAGACTTCTTGCGCAAGTAATTGTGCAATGGAGCTACACGAGCAAAGGTTGTACGGGCCGATCTCTCAACTCGTAAAATTTCCTCATCTACATCCTCTATCTTCTTCTCTAAAACATCTTTTTTTTGCTTAAGTTTTTCTATTTTTCTTTGATCTTTAGGAATAAATCGATTACATTTTTCGCCTGAAACATCATCTTGTTCCTTTTTGACAGACTTATTCCTTGAGAGATATTTTAGTATTTTATTGAAAATCATGTATTGTATCTAAAAAATTAGATGATACCGCAAAAATAGCAACAAATAAGCTAAAAAATTATTGCTCATATCCTCACAAACCCTCGCTTTCTTAAAAATTATACCATTTAACCAAACAATATAAAAAACAATCGGTTACCGCCTCTTGATTGACAATGTTACGATTTTATATCAGTATTAATCATAAATCGGGGTGTGGCGTAGTTGGTAACGCGCAGGGCTGGGGGTCCTGAGATCGTGGGTTCGAGTCCCGCCACCCCGACCATACAAAACTTTGGTCTTTTTTTATACTTTGGAACGCTACGCTCTAATTTTTGTTCAATCTCCCCACGCAACCTTAAACCCAAGTCTGTGTCGAGAAATAACCAATCCGTTGAAAAACAGGTAAAAGTTATTATCAAGATCAGCACTCTCCGCCGGTCCGAGTAAATCCGGAACAGTTTGACACTATCTTTTGTTTTAGATACTTTTTTGCAGAAGGCATATGGAGAATTTTCCAAAAAATTTACATTTAGCGGTTATAATTCCCGCTTACAACGAGCAAGACAGTATCGCCACTGTTATTAGTGATACCTTGAAACAATTGCAGGGCGTAAAACAAAAAAGCATCATCGTAATTGACGATGGTTCTACCGACAATACTTTTGCCGAAATACCTGACAGAAAAAATATCTACAAGAGCAAACATATCAAAAACAAGGGGTTAGGAAAGTCCTTTGACGAGGGAATCAAAACGGCTCTGGCGCTCAAGGCAAATATTATCGTCAACATTGACGGCGACGGCCAATTCGATCCCAAACAAATAAAAAAAATTATTGCGCCAATTGTAAAAGGCGAAGCCGAAATAGTGCTAGGGTCAAGATTTATAAAAAAGAATATTTACAAAACCAGCTTTTCGAAAAGAATCGGCAATAAGTTTTTGGCAAAAATTATAAGCATAATTACTGGCCAAAAAATATACGATGCGACTTGCGGCTTTAGAGCTTATTGCCGAGAAGCAGCTTTAAGCATGAATATTTACGACAGATTCAGCTATACTCTCGAGAGCCTAGTCGACCTTTCTAGTAAAAAATTTAAAATTATAGAAATTCCCGTTAACGTAAAAGAGAGAAAATTCGGAAAATCCAAAATTGCAAGTAATCTTTTTTACTACGGCATAAAAAGCACCGCTATCCTAACACGAAGCTTGCGCGACAATAAACCGTTTCATTTTTTCGTAGTGCCCGCCTTGTTCGGATTAACTTTTTCGGTTACCGGATTTATATTTCTACTGGTAAGATTTTTAAGATATCATGTCCTCTCACCCTACAGATCGGTTCTGTCTCTTTCGATCGTTTTCCTTTCAATTTCAATATTTATCTTGGGCTTAGGAATGTTATTTGACCTTTTGAATAAAATAAAGAAAAATCAAGAAGATGTCCTGTATTATATAAAGAACAATGACAAAAAAACAAAATAATATTTTAATTATTGGAGCCGGCGATGTCGGAAACGCTTTGGCATTGGTTCTCAAAAAGAGCCACGAGGTCTTTATTGTCGATAAAAAAATAAAAGAAAAATACCTTGATAGAAAGTTTAGTATTATGCATATTTGTTTTCCCTTTGACAAATCTTTTATAAACTCTTGTCAAGAATATATTAGAGTTTACAAGCCCTCATTAACCATCATAAATTCAACCGTAGCAGTAGGAACCACTGAGGAAATTGCCAAAAAAACAAGGACAGCAGTGGTTCATTCGCCTGTTATTGGCGACCACAATCACCTGTACGAAGGAATCAAGAATTTCACCAAAGCAATTGGCGCTACAGACAAACGGTGGGGACAGAAAGCTACCAGACATTTCTACAAAGCGGGCCTAAAAACAAAAACATTTAACAGTCCTAAAATAACAGAGCTAGGCAAGGTGCTACTCACCACTCAATTCGCCTTAAATATCGCCTTTCATCAAGAGATGGAAGATATGTGTAAGAAATTTGGAGTTGATTTCAGCAAAACCGCGACTGATTTTAAAATAATTTTTAACAACGGATATAGCAAGATTCGCCCCAATGTCGTTATGCCTAATCTCTTCCCGGGCAAGATCGGGGGAAGCTGTCTGATGCAAAATATCAGAATATTAGAGAAGCAATACCGGAGTGATTTTTTCAAAGCTATCCGAAAAAGTAATGATAGAAAAAAATGAGAAGCGTTTTGGTACTAACCAGCACCTTCCCCTTAAATAAAAACAGCTCTATAAACCCCTGCGTAAAAAACTTAATCTTGCACTTATCCCGGGAGATAAAGATTATCGTTGTCTTGCCCGATCACCCAGAGCTTGAGCTTTCATATCTAAAAAATAAAAATATCAAATTTGTAATTTTTAAATATTTCTATCCCCGATCATGGCAAAAACTAACTTACGGCTCAGGCATTATCCCAAACTTAAAAAATAATCCCCTGCTCGCACTAGAAGTAATCCCCTTTTTTATAGCTCAAATAAAAGCAACAAGAAAGATTATAAACTCTAAAGAGATAAATACTGTCTGGACGAATTGGGCTATACCTTCAGGACTGTCAGCGGCAATATCGCTATACGGGAACAAGAAAACAAAGTTTATTACCTATATTCATGGAAGTGATGCCCACATACAAAATTTTTTCTATCAGAAACTACTTTCCTATACTGTTAAAAAATCAGACCAGGTCATAACCGTTTCCCAATCTCTCCTAGGAAAAATAAAAAAATACAGCAAAAGCGCAACGGTTATCCCGCAAGGAGTGATAACTCACAAGCAAAAACCGCTCAAAAGAAAACCGTGGATTCTATTTGCAGGCAGATTAATCCCCGGAAAAGGAGCAAGGGAAACAATCGATGCTTTTTCAAGAATCAAAAACAAGTACCCGCAATATCAACTTCTCATAATCGGCCAAGGCCCCCAGAAAAATTTTCTCAAAAACTATGTCGCTAAAAATAAAATTCCAAGGGTAAAATTCCTGGGAAGTATATCGAATGATTTGCTTTTAGAGAAAATGCGTCGCAGTAAATTGCTTATTTTCCTCTCAACCCTACCGGAAGGATTACCGAATATCTTGCTGGAAGCAGGCGCCAATAAATTGCCCATCCTTTCAAGTAAAATCGATGGGGCAAAAGATCTAATTTCAGAGAAAACAGCATATCTAACAGAGTTAAATCCCGAAAAAATTTCACAGAAAATTGAGTTTATTTTATCCAATTACCCGCGTGCCACCAAGAAAAGCGACACCTTCTATCGCAAGATACAAAAAAACTTCTCTGTATCCAAAAGCGCTAACACTTTCTTAAAAGTTATCAAAAGCTTATGAAAAAAATACTTATCCTCAAAGATAGGAACAAAATAGGTGGATTGGCAATCTGGATAAAGTATCTTAAAACAGGCTTTTCATCTAAAAAATTTAAAATTATAATAACCAAACCTACTTTCTTGACTCTCTTTAAACTAAAAAATATCGACCTTGTACATATTTACGAGTTTTCCATCTTTGCCTTTTTATTAACCGCACTAGCAAAGATAAAAAAAATACCAGTGGTAGCAACAATACATGCAGATCTTTTTATCAACTCCGCATCGTCAAGTCCCGCCAAAAGATATGTAGCAAAACTCATTGCCCTGTATTGTTTGAGAAGAGCAAATCGAATAACAACTCCGACTAATTACCTAAAGAATATTTTAAGTAAAAGAAATATTGCAGAAAAAGGCAAGATTGAAAAGATACAAAATTGTGTGGACTTAAAATATATTGGCAATATAAAATCTTTTTCTAAAGAGAAAAATATCCAAATAGTACAAATAACCGACTTCCGCTACCCTCAAAAAGCAAGGGCAGTCATCGACACTATTCGCGCCGTTGTTAACACTACTACCAAAGTAAAAATTAAACTTTTAATAATAGGAGGGCGAGGATCTTTTTTGCAATTTAAGAAAAAATATTCGTCAGAAGATATTACCTTTACTGGACTTGTTTCTCACGATACGGCTTTAAAACATTTAAAATCAGCAGACATCTTAGTTCATCCTACTTATTTTGACAATTCGCCAATAGCAATACTTGAAGCGTTTGCCTGTGCAAAGCCAGTCATCTGTTATAACACAGGAGGCATAAAAGAAATCGCTCAGGGATGCGCTATTATCTGCAAACCCGAAAACCTTGCCAAAGAGATAGAGAGTCTTATCGGAAGCAAAGACAAAAGACGCAGGATCGGAAAACTATCCAAGACAAGGTCACTCAAGCTCTCCAATAAAATAATTTCTAAAAAATTCGAGAGGCTGTATAATTGCTTAATAAATGAGTAGGGTTTTAAATTACTTTTTAAAAAGAAAAATTCTTACGGTTTTCTCCGGAATTATTATTTTTTATCTTATTTATTTCGGAATGATTGAAGGCCTATCTTTCAAGATAAACGGTGATTTTTATACTATTTTATCAACAATTTCTGCATGTAAAAACCATCTATCCGGAAGTTTTAACGCCAACTTCTTTCCTGATGCACTATTGTATTCACCACACACAAACCTTCTATCTTGGATCATCGCATTTTTATCCAACATCTTTAGCTTTGAAGTCTTTAAGGCCTTTTATATTATCGCCCCCGCTTGCCTACTACTGTTTATTTTTTCTTTTGATTTTTTCTTAATTAAGCTAGGGATGAATTCACTAAAAAGAGCACTGGTTATAATAACTTCGTTTTTATTGGTCCCAACCGTATCTAATATTAGCTACATGGGCGACAGCATTTTTACCCTATCCGACATTCTAGTAACAACTATGGGTTGGCGCATACTGGGATTTGCTCTGTTTTTTATCTGCGCAGGAATATTCATAGAGTCAGAGAAGAAATTATCTAAAAAGAAAATCATTGCCTTGCCCATCTTAAGTTTTCTTCTTTGCAATATCTATTTTGTAAATTTTGTAATTCTACTTGCATTAATAGCCGTGTACTTGCTCTATCAAAAATTATCGGGAAGGCCGAATAAAAATACCCTTATCGCCCTATCTCTCATTGTTTTGGGAGGACTGGTCAATTTACTTTTCTGGCCATTTTATAATATTATTTCACTGTCAATAGAGTCTTATCGGAATTTTCAAAACAGCCTGATGGTTAAAAACCCCGAAGATTACGACAAGAACAGCTTATTATATTATCTACAGACTTTATCAATTTCCCTTCTTGCATTGATTTTACTATATAAAGAAAAAAATGATTTTATTAGAGTATCCGCTACTACCTGTCTTCTGATAGTTTTATTTTCTCTTGTTATCCCCTATTTTAATATTCCCTATTTCTGGCGTTTTGCTATATTTTTAAAAATATTACTTGTTGTTATCTTTTTCAGAAATTTTAAGTTTGAACTTAAGAGTCTTGCTACAACCGCTACTATTGCATTAATATTATCTTTATTTTTTATTTCCAACACAAAGATGCTTATGGCAATAAGGGAGCGGCAAGATAATCAAGGTAAGCTTTACCAAAGTTTGAAAAGCCTAAATTTAACTGAAGGGTTGATACTTTCAGACGAGAGAACTTCGAATGTGATACAAGCAATAGACAACTATCAAGTATATAATATACCAAGCGGTCATGTCGCCGGAAAAGAAGCATTAAAAATAAATAATGATAGAAATAAAGACCTTAATAATATTCTAAGATCCCACGATTACCAAAAAATAAATGACTTCCTCGTAAAAAATGATATTTTCTACATCGTCCTAAATCAAGAAGCTGAATTTACAGAAACTTTTAAACTTTTAAGAAACAACGATCTGTCCTTCTACCCCAAATTATCTCAAGAAGCTAATTTAACTGTAATGAAAATAATATCCCTAAAATGAATCTTTATAATAAAAAATATTTCTCGCAAGTTAGAGGTATTATTAGCCCGTCAGAACAGAACTGGAAATTCAAAAAAATATCTCCTGCCTTAGCTAAATTTTTAGAAAAAACTGGTCTTTATAAAATTAGACTAATCGAAATAGGAGCGGGGAGCGGTTTTTTTATTAAAAATCTCAAAAAGAATTTTAAAAAAAGTGAATTCACTGTTACCGCTTTAGAGATCAACAAATATTCAACTAAATATCTAGATAAAATTATACCCAAAAAACAGATTGTTATCGCTGATATATCCGCTAAGACAAAATTCAAAAACAAAAATTTTGATTTATGCATCGGCATAGACATTTTAGAGCATATTGAAAACCTAGAAGGTGCTATCAAGGAAATAAAAAGAATTTCAAAATACGCCATCTTTAAAATTCCGATAGAAAAATCTTTGGGAATTAGATTTATAAATTTTGTTAGCGCAAAAAAATATCGCAAAAATATAATTGCTACAGTAGGTCATATTCATTGGTTTTCAAACAACGAAATAATATCTTTTATGAAAAATAATTTCAGCCGAGTGGAATACCTGGAATATACTAATATAGGGCTATACCAATATCAAAAAAATTTAAGAGCAAAAAAAACGAGAAAGATATTACTGATAATTTGGTACTTTTTATCGTCAATTATATTTAGAATTTCAAAACACGCCAACGCAGTTCTCTTTGGCGACCATTTGATCGTTCTGGTAAAATGTTAAGCGAGTAAATATTTATGGATAAACAAAAGTTTCGCACAGGTTTAATTATAATACTGTCTGCATTTTTTCTCGTTTTTTTGTTAAAATCTTTTTCTCCTCTGGGACTAAAAGCAATATACAGCTTCAAATACCCTGGATCCGGTTTTATAAAAAACGTTTTAAATCTAAATACGGTTTTAGATCTGGGAGAAATCAAGGATCAAGAAATTCGATACTTAGAACTAGACAACAATAAAGCAACTTTTTCACTTGTTATCCCACCTTCACCTCGGCCAGTTTCAAAAGCAAAAATATCCGTCGACTTCAAAACAGACAAAGAAGCAAAAATTGATATCAATAATGACTTATCAGATGAAACCAAAGTTGTAACTTTTTTCGAACCCACTATCCAAGGTCTCTTGTGGGATTCAGTAACTGAAGACAAATTAACGCTTTATCAAAAAAACAAAAAATACATCGATATCGATAGCTTTCTCAATGATCCGGATATTACAAGTTCTGACGGAAAAGGCGTCGGTCTTTATAACTACAAGATAAAACCGGTGATAAAAAATAGCGATTTGTCAAATGGCTTCTTCGAAACAAACAGCAAACTGCGAGGAGGTCACACCCTATATACCTATGTCAGTAACAACAAACTCGAAATTAATATTTCCAAAATAGATTTAAATCAATACCAGGGATCCGATACTGTTGATATCGTAGGATCCTATAATGATGAAGATACCTTCCGTGAAACAATAGAAGATGATGGAATCGATGATAATTCAAATAGAAAAACTCAAACTCAAGAAAAGTTCATAGAAAAAATATTAGAAAACGGGATTTACAAAATATTAATCGACGCAGGAATAGACAGCGTTATCACAGATATAAAAATAAACCAGAAATTAGTAGTATTTGACCGCTTGTTTTTAGTAGACAATCCGGTAATTTATCCAATCGCAGACGATTATAAAATAAACACTATTTATACGGATTCCGGAAAACTTAGCTTCATACTCGGTCACGAAAGTCAGAAACAAAATGTCAAAATAAATAATAATGTTTTCGAGATTGACCAAGAAAACAAATCAGTCAATATCAACCAAAACTCTATCGCCGGATATAAAACTTTAAGCGAACTGAATGTAATTGAATCGCAGATAAATGATATAGAAATACACTCAGAAAGCGTACTTGCTCTAGGCAAAGAAAATTTTTTCAAGCCCTACTTAACTTCGGCAACCGTTATATCACCTTCGACTGACATAAATTCACTAGACTATATCATCGGGAAATATAAAAGAGCCACAGAAAAGGATGGCTGGTACCATCAAGATCTAGAGATACCTATCTCACCGGATTTTCCAGAAGACAATAAACTCGATTTTTCGATATACACCAATGATAAAAGTGCTTCCCGGAAAAGCAATTGGCTAAAACTAAAGAATCTAAAAATTACTCTGGAATGATATTCTAGAGTGCACCGATATACGAAATATAGAACTGGAAAATTAGTAAAATAGCAAAACCTACCAATACATAGTCGTAAGACCTCAACCCTCTGACCACACCTTTT
>Ga0172377_10008610_pt1 | contig 10464 bp, 9 predicted proteins | sample Pumphouse3metaG_FD_119749 | JGI IMG/M metagenome (GOLD analysis project Ga0172377, IMG submission 119749) | Leachate microbial communities from a municipal landfill in Southern Ontario, Canada - Pumphouse #3 metaG | ecosystem: Engineered > Solid waste > Landfill > Unclassified | place: Canada... | reverse complement strand
TTTTTATACTAATAAATTTTCTGGTATATTACTATCAATTTTTTATGGTAGTTGATACAAATGCCTTCATTAATACCTATGGGCTTATTCCCATAGAGCTTACTAAAGGTATAGCTTTGTCCCCCAATACTCCTTCCCCGGTCTATATGACTATTCTTTTTTCAATGTTTATGCATGGTGGTCTTGTTCATCTTTTGGGTAATATGCTCTATCTCTGGATTTTTGGGAATAATGTAGAAGATTATCTGGGCAGAATTCGTTTTATTATTTTTTATATTCTATCCGGAATTTTTGCCGCCCTGGGGCAAATCTTAATAGCCCCCAACTCCATTGTCCCTATGATTGGAGCCAGTGGTGCGATTGCCGGTGTTTTAGGTGCCTATCTTATCCTTTTCCCAAGAGCAAGGATTACTACTCTGGTCTTTTTTGGGTTTTTTATCCGATTGATAAAACTGCCGGCTATTTTTGTATTGGGTCTCTGGATAATCTTTCAATTGTTTTATGGGCTATCTGAGTTGTCATTATCGGGAGGAGGGGCCGGTGTTGCCTGGTTTGCCCATATTGGTGGATTTATTGGAGGAATAGCCTTAATTAAGCTATTCGGTGGCAGGAAACGGGATTATTACTATTAACAATAAAAATAATTTAAGAATTAATAAAACAGTCGGATTTATTACTTAACAGCCATCTTTTTGCTTATTTCGGGTAATTGAGATATAATTTCTATTGTTGTACTCAAAGAAGTATACCATTTTAAACTGATTTTAAGATATTTTTTTAACAGAAAAATGCAATAATTATCAACAACACCTTAAGTTCTGAAATATTCTGTTTTGGAAGGGTAACCGCAAGAGGTTCCTAAAAACAAAGAAAGGACAGAAGTAAAACAAGAAATTAACCAGGAGTGAGAAAGTATGAAAGAGGGTTTTTTTATTACATTAGAAGGATTTGAGGGTTCTGGCAAGACTACCCTGGCTAAAATCATATATAAAACTTTGTTAAAAAATGGTTTAAATACAGTGTTAGCCAAAGAACCTGGGGGAACTGTAATCGGTGATAAAATTCGTAAAATATTACTGGAACGAGGAAATGAAGGACTGGGTTACAAAGCAGAATTACTGTTATTTACTGCATCGAGGGCAGAAAATGTCAGAATTAACATTAAGCCCTCTTTAGAAAAAGGTTTAATTGTAATATGTGACAGGTATTTTGATTCTACCACTGCTTATCAGGGTTTCGGCCGGGGTATTGATATGAGTGTAATAGATTATTTCAATAATTTTGCGGTAGAAGACATTATCCCGAATTTAACTCTATTTTTAGATGTGGATACGGAGATAGGATTGAAACGTGCTACTATGTTCCATAAAAATTTGGAATTACGGTTTGAGGATGAATTCATTCAGAAAAAAGAGGTGAACGGCAAATTATTTTTGGAAAGGGTCAGAGATGGGTATTATCAAATAGCCCGGCAGAACCCCGAAAGAATAAAGATAATTGATGCTAATCGCGACATCTCTATGTTGACAGAAGATATTATAGAAATACTGAACCTTAAACTTTCAGAGAAGTTTAAGAGAGATATAATATTAAAGCTTCATAATTGAAATAGCTAATAAGGTATTTGGTTATTATTTTTAATATGATTGATTTTGAAAAGATAATTGGACAGAAAAAGTCTATAAAAGTTTTAAAGAATTTAATAAAGTATGACAGGGTAGGACATGCCTTTCTTTTTTCAGGTAAAGAGGGTATTGGCAAGAGATTAACTGCTATAGCATTTTCCAAAGCTGTAAACTGTTTTAATTTGTCTGAAAATTATGAGCCCTGTAATCGTTGCTCATCCTGTCTCAAAATTGAGAAGGGTATTCACCCCGATTTCCAACTCATTACCCCGCTTAATTCAGTAATAACCATAGAACAGATACGAAATATAAAAGATATTATTTACTGGCAGCCTTTAGTGGGTAGAAAAAAGGTATTCCTGATTGATGATGCTCATAAAATGACTGTAGAAGCCTCTAATTCTTTGTTAAAGATATTAGAAGAACCGCCTGAGTTTGCAGTTTTAATCTTAATTACTGATTCGCCGGAGATAATGCTGCCAACTATTATTTCCCGATGTCACAGAATATCTTTTTATCCTATTAGCAGGGAAGAACAAAGAGAAATACTGACAGGTATGAATTTAAGCCTGGAAAAAAGTCAATTAGAAGAGATTATTCGGTTTTCTCCTGGAAACCTGGGCAAAGCTATAGCATTAGCCGATGAACCTGCCAGATTGAAAGAGAAAAATCAATATCTTGAGTGGTTGATAGAAACAGAGCCGGAGCAGCTGATAGATAAATTCTTTTCGTCGCCAGAAAATGAAGTGAAAGATATTTTAAATTCATTTTTAGATTTTACAGAGTTAATGATTTTATGGTTTCGTGATATACTGTTTTTCCAGCTGGGATTATCACAGGAGATGTTATCATTCCCTGAACGAATAGAAAAAATAAAAAAATTTGCTCAATACTATTCTCAGGAGAAGATAATCAATCTTTTAAACTTTTTAACAGAAATACCACAGGAAATAGCAAAATATATTAAACCCGAAATATTAATGGAGAATTTTATAATACAATTAGGTGATTAAATATGCCCAGAGTAGTGGGAATACAATTTCGTAATTCAAACTTTATCTATTATTTTAAATTTGGAAAGTATATCCTGGAGATAGAAGATCTCTGTGTAGTAAAAACATCGTTGGGATTGGATATAGGGAAGGTTGCAACCCCGATTTTACACCTTGAGCCTGAAGATCTGGAAGAACCTCTGAAAAGAATTATCCGCAAAGCAACCAAAAATGATTTTGAAAAATGGGAACAGCTGCAGTTAGAAGAACAGGAAGCTTTTCATATAGGTCAGGAAAAAATAAATAAATTACAATTAGAGATATATCTTATCAACTGTAAATACTTGTTTGACAGGAGTCGGCTAATATTTTACTTTTATGCCGACAACCGGGTGGACTTCCGTGAATTGGTCAAAGAGCTCGCACAGCAATTTAAGACTAAGATTGAGCTGAAACAGGTAGGGGTTAGAGATAAGGCAAAAATGGTTGGCGGATTGGGTATCTGCGGCAGACCATTGTGCTGTTCTGTATTTTTAACCGAGTTTAAGCCAGTACCAATTAATGTGGCAAAGATGCAGAGTGTGGCTCTCAACCTTTCCAAGATTTCTGGTACCTGTGGACGATTAAAATGTTGCCTCAATTATGAAGCCCAATTTTATCAGGAAGAGTTAAAAAATTATCCTAAACTGGGAAGCCAGATAAAAACAAAAGGCGGGAAAGAAGGAAAGGTAATAGAAGTCAATATATTGAGCAGATATATGGTGATTGAGACTATAGAGAAAGAAGATAATGAAAATATTAAAAATAGGATAAAATTACCTATTGAAGAATGGCAAAAGGATTATAACCAGATAGGTAGAGAAAAACATCATGCAGGAAAAGACACTACGGCCGGGAGAGATAATCGAATCACTGGGTAAATACCAATTGAAAATTATTCAGAACAGGAACAGCTACTGTTTTTCAGTTGACTCTATCCTGCTGGCACAATTTATAAAGACTAAAAAAAGGGAAAAGGTTATTGACCTGGGTACCGGTTGCGGAATTATCCCTCTTCTAATCTATCACCCTGAAAAGAATAACCTTATATATGGGATAGAAATTCAGGACGATTTGGTTTCTCTTGCCCGAAGAAGTATCTCCTTAAATAATCTGGCTCAAGAAATTTTTATAATACAGGAAGATATTAACAATCTCAGGGAAAAGTTTTCAGGTGAATATTTCGATGTTATTACTGTCAATCCTCCTTATATTCCCGATGGCAGAGGAAAGAGCAGTTCTAATAGTGAGCAGCTAATAGCACGCCATGAAATAAATATTAATCTGGACAAGATATTAAGAATAAGTAACTACCTTCTAAAAAAAGGAGGTAGATTTTACTTTATACATAGAGCAGATATCTTTGTACCTGTCATTATGGCATTGAAGAAATATTCTTTTGAGCCAAAGATTTTGCAATTTATCTATACTAAGAAAGACAGGGAAGCCAGGAGATTTCTCTGTGAAGCAAGGAAAGAGGGAGGGACTGAATTAAAAGTCTTAACCCCCATTTTTTTAAATGATAATAAAAATAAGTGATACATTTATTTAAACAGGGTTTTTACTAAAAACCATAAACCATAAGCTTTTTTAAAGGTTTCTATGAAAAAAGAACAATCTGGTATATTGTATATCTGTGGCACTCCCATTGGTAATCTGGAGGATATTACCTTACGCTGCCTGAATGTTTTAAAAAAAGTAGATTTGATTGCAGCTGAAGATACCCGGCATACTAAAATTTTATTGGACCATTATCAGATTAAAAAACCGTGTACCAGTTATCATAAATATAGCAAAGAAAAGAAAGTAGAATACATCCTGCAACTTTTACAAGAAGGAAAGGATATTGCCTTATTATCTGATGCCGGAATGCCTGGTATTTGTGATCCTGGATATGAGATAATTAGTAGAGCTATTGAAAATAATATTACCATTATTCCTGTTCCCGGTGTCTCAGCTTTAACTGCTGCACTGGTAGTATCGGGTTTTGCCATGGAGCGTTTTGTTTTTGAAGGATTTATTCCCAGGAAAAAAGGAGAAAAAGAAAGGTTCTTTTTAAATTTAAAGGATGAGGAGAGGACCATAATATTTTATGAAGCTCCCCACAGGATTAAGGATACCCTCAATATACTCAAAGAGACTATGGGAGATAGAAGGATTGTTGTAGCCCGTGAGCTGACCAAAAGATTTGAAGAAATAATAAGGGGAAGGCTTTCCAGTGTGGCAGATAGCTTGAATAACAGGGAAATTAAAGGAGAAATTACACTTGTTCTGGAAGGGAATAGGGCTTCTGAAAAAGATACCATATTCTGTATTCAGGATTCCGGGCGAATGGATAAGCTGGAAAAAGAGATTCAAAACTATGTTAATCAAGGATATTATAACAAAGATATTGTATCTTTAATTACTGAAGAGTATGATATATCTAAAAAATGGGTTTATGAGAAGGTTTTAGAATTGAGGAAAAGAAGAAAGGATATTGAATAGAACCATGGATAAGAAAAGAGTTTTTTATATTACTACCCCGATTTACTATGTCAATGATGTCCCGCATATTGGGCATGCTTACACTACTATTGCAGCAGATACTATGGCCAGGTTCATGCGAATGAGGGGTTTTGATGTCCTTTTTGCTACCGGTACTGACGAACATGGTCAGAAAATTGCAAAATCAGCAGAGCAGATGGGAATAAAACCCAAAGAGTTAGCTGATAGGGTAGTAACACAATTTCAAAATCTTTGGTCTATTTTAAATATTAAACCAGATGATTTTATACGCACCACTGAAAAACGTCATGAACTGGTGGTACAAAAGATATTTAACCGACTATATGAAAAAGGTGATATTTATAAAGGGGAATATGAGGGATGGTATTGTGTACCCTGTGAAACCTTCTGGCCAGAAAGCCATATTGAAGACAATATCTGTCCTGATTGCGGCAGGCCGGTTGAAAGATTTAAAGAAGAGAGTTATTTTTTTAGAATGAGTGACTATCAGGAAAGATTGTTACAATATATCGAGACACATCCTGATTGTATTAAACCGGAATCGAGAAAGAATGAAATTGTTAGTTTTGTAAAAAGAGGACTTAAAGATCAGAGTGTAACCAGAATTAAATCGAGTTTAAATTGGGGAATTGATGTTCCCTTTGATAAAAATCATGTAATTTATGTCTGGTTTGATGCTTTAATAAATTATCTTACTGTTGCCGGCTATGGTATTGATGAGAAGAAGTTTAATCTGTACTGGCCGGAGACAGTACACTTAATCGGGAAAGATATACTCAGATTCCACACCATTATCTGGTTTACCATGCTCATGGCAGCAGATATAACACCTCCCAGAACGGTTTTCTCCCATGGCTGGTGGACCAGTGAAGGGGAAAAAATGTCCAAATCAAAAGGGAATGTAATAGACCCCTTTCAGGTAGCAGGCGAATTTGGAACTGATGCTTTTCGTTATTTCTTACTTAGAGAACTATCTTTTGGACAGGATGGAAATTTTTCCCGTCAGTTACTCATCAAGCGTATTAACTATGATTTAGCCAATGATCTGGGTAACCTGCTCAGTCGGACTGTGGTGATGACTGTAAAATTTTGTGATGGAGAAATTTATGTTCCCTCTAAAGCAGAGGAACCATATGATAGAGAATTGCAAAACCTGGCTGCAGAAGTTGTAACACAGGTAATAGTCCATATGGAACAATTTTCCTTTAACCTTGCTTTGGAAAATATCTGGTCTCTAATTAAGAGAACCAACAAATATATAGACCAGACTGAACCCTGGTTACTGGGCAGAGACATAAATAAAAAAGAGAGACTGGAGCAGGTGTTATACCATCTTAATGAGTCTTTGCGGATAACAGCTCTGTTGCTATATCCATTTATGCCGGTAACATCTGACAGAATATGGCAGCAATTGGGAATAAAAGATAAAATTGAAGATATGGTTATTCCCGAAGATACCGGCTGGGGTAGATTAGAAGCGGGAACCAGGGTAAACCCTGGAAACAGTTTATTTCCCAGAATTGAGGAAGAGGATAAAAAAGTTTTCCCTGTAACCGGGGAGAGCAATATAAATATAGAAAAAGGTGATAGGAAGGGAAAAATGGAGATGGAAAGCCAGCAGTTACCAACAATATCTTTAGCAGATTTTCAAAAAATTGATTTGAGGGTGGGTAAAATTATTTCAGTCGAAGATGTGCCCGGTGCCAGTAAGCTATTGAAAATTGAAGTAGATTTTAAAACTGAAATTAGAACACTGGTTGCCGGAATAAAAGAATTTTACTTACCGGAAAGCCTGCTGGGTAAAAATATTGTAGTAGTATTCAATTTAGCCCCTGCAACTATCAGGGGTGTCCAATCACAGGGTATGCTTCTGGCTGCCTCACACGGAGAGCAGGTTGTCCTTCTAACAACAGAGCAGGAAATCGAGCCGGGAAGTAAAATAAGGTAAATTCTTGAAGGGCTGCCCCTAAATTTAAAGTAGAACAAGATTAAGGATAATTTATGATTGATAAAGAAGATAGTCAGAATAATCAAAATAAAGCTGATAAGAAGGACAAAGAAAAAGGAAAAGAAACAGGCAAAGAATTTAAAAAGAATATTTTCATAGACAAATATTTAAATATGTTAATACTTATCTTTTTAGTGGCAATGGTATTATTATCACTATATAGTTTGAAAAAAAATGAACAGCTCCATCAATCACTTGCTGCTTTAAATCTGTCTTATAGTGAATTACAGGTAGAAAACCAAATTTTTAAAGAAAAGATTGATGAGCAAAATCAAAAACTGGACAGTATTGGTACCCAGATGTCTAAATATCTAAAGGAGAGAATTACTAAAGAACAATTTACTGAAATTTATATGCAGCTGCAGGAATTGATAGGAATGGTGACCGTTGAACAGAAAAGAGAATATTACCTGAGTCGTATCGTAAACATTGTTTCCAGTAATAATAGCCAGCTGGAAAGTGAAACAATTTACGATATTGCCAAAAGTATATATGAGATATCGCTTAAATATAAGTTTAATCCCTTCCTGGTATGTGCCCTGATTAAGGTGGAGAGTGACTTCATAACTGATTCTGTTTCTGATTCCTATGCTTATGGATTGTGTCAGGTTCGTCGTTTTATTGCAAAAGAGTTAGCTGAAAATCTTGACATTGATTGGGATGGAGCTGAAAAAACACTTCTCAACCCTGAAAAAAACATTCAGATTGGTATACATTATTTAGCAATGCTCTATGATGATTTTGGCGATATGAAACTTGCTTTAACTGCCTATAATTATGGTCCCTTTAAAGTTCAGGAGTTTATCTCTCAAGATGATGATATCCCCAATGGATATACTGAGAAGATTCTTAAATATTATGCCAGATACAGAGGATTTGCAATAGAAGAAATTGATGAAGTCCTTAACGGGGATAGTGAGGAATCTAATATTTCGCAAGGTTAGTATAATAAATATTTTTCTAGCTAAAGGAGGCTGGTACATTGGAAAAAAATTACTATTTTACATCTGAATCAGTTACCGAAGGTCATCCCGATAAGGTTGCTGATCAAATTTCTGATGCCATATTAGATGATTTATTGCTTCAGGATACCGAAGCCAGGGTCGCAGTAGAAACATTGGTTGCCACCGGTTTAGTCTTAGTTGCCGGCCAGATTACTACCAATGGTTATGTAAATATTCCTAAAGTTGTGCGGGAAACTGTCAGAGAGATAGGTTATACCAGGGCAAAATATGGTTTTGATGGAGATACCTGTGCAGTTTTAACTACTATTGAAGAACAGGCGCGAGATATTGCCATTGGAGTAAACCATTCCTGGGAGGCACGGGAGGAAGGGATTATACCGGAGAAGGATAGGATTGCCTCAACTGGAGCCGGTGATCAGGGCATGATGTTCGGTTATGCCTGTCGCGAAACACCCGAGCTGATGCCTTTGCCCATATCGCTGGCACACAAATTGACCTACCGCCTGGCAGAGGTGAGGAAAAACAGAATAATTCCATATTTAAGACCTGACGGGAAATCACAGGTGACGGTACAGTATGTAAATGGTGTACCCCATAGGGTTGAAGCTATTGTAATTGCTGCCCAGCACCATCCCAAGGTAGGGATTGAAACTATCCGTAAAGACATTTTGGAACATGTTATAGGAGTGGTTATTCCTGAAAGATACCTTGATGAAAATACTAAATACTTTATTAATTCTACTGGAAGATTTGTTATTGGAGGTCCGCTGGCAGACACCGGTCTTACCGGCAGAAAAATCATAGTTGATACCTATGGCGGTGTAGGCAGTCATGGTGGTGGTTGCTTTTCGGGCAAAGATCCCACCAAAGTTGACCGCTCTGGAAGTTATGCTGCCAGGTATATTGCGAAAAATATTGTTGCCTCTGGAATTGCTGATAAATGTGAAATACAAATTGCCTATGCCATTGGGGTAGCAAACCCGGTTTCCATTATGGTAGATACCTTTAATACCGAAAAAATTACCCATTCCAGAATTATTCAGCTAATAAAAGAATACTTTGATCTCAGGCCTGCTGCTATAATAGAATATCTGAACCTGAAAAGGCCTATTTATAAAATGACTGCAGCTTATGGGCATTTTGGCAGAGAATTAGAAGAATTTACCTGGGAGAAAACAGACAAAGCAGACCTGTTAAAAAAGGAATTATAATAAATAACTAATTCTCACTTCTTATTTAAAAATAATAGATGAGGTAAGATAATGAATATAACAGAATTACTGCATATTACCAGCGATATGGATGCATCTGATTTACACCTGACTGTTGGTGTTCCGCCTACCTTGCGCATTCATGGTTTACTTACCAAATTAGATTACCCTGTATTAAATGAGGATGATGTTTATGGGATGCTTTACAGTGTATTGAGTGAAGAACACCGTAAAAAATTTGAAAGGCTTAAAGAAATAGACTTTTCTTTAGAGATTGTTAACGGGGCTCGTTTTAGAGTAAATGTTTTTATGCACAGGCGTGGCATAGCGGGTGCCTTCCGATTAATTCCTGAGAAACTTAAAACATTAGAGGAATTAGGGCTACCTCAAAAATTGGAAGAATTCACCAAAAAGCCAAAAGGGTTGGTTTTGATGACCGGACCTACTGGTAGCGGAAAATCAACCACTATCTCTACCCTTATTGATATTATTAATGAAAATCAAAGACTCCATATTATAACCATTGAAGACCCCATTGAATTCATTCACCACCATAAAAACTGTATAATTGACCAAAGAGAGGTTGGTCTTCATACCGATTCATTTTCCTATGCCTTAAGAAGTGCCTTGAGAGAAGACCCTGATGTTATTATGGTTGGAGAAATGAGGGATTTAGAGACTATTTCTATGGCAGTTACTGCTGCAGAAACCGGGCATCTGGTTTTTTCTACTCTCCATACCAACAGTGCTGCTGAAACAGTAGAGAGAATCATTGATGTTTTTCCAGCACACCAGCAGAGACAAATCAGAATACAGCTGGCTGAATCGCTGCAAGGAGTTGTAACCCAAACATTACTGCCCAATGTTGATCGAACAAAACGATTACCTGTAGTTGAAATAATGGTAGCAACCCCGGCAATTAAAAATATTATCCGGGAAGAACGAATTCATATGATTCCAGCTATTATACAGGCATCACAACAATATGGGATGCAGACTATGGACCAATCCATACGTCAACTATTCCTATCACATCAAATAGATAGAGAAACTGCTCTATCTAAGGCCAGTGATTCCAAATTTGTAGTATCACATTGATAAATAAAATCAGGTACA
>Ga0172377_10008607_pt1 | contig 10467 bp, 8 predicted proteins | sample Pumphouse3metaG_FD_119749 | JGI IMG/M metagenome (GOLD analysis project Ga0172377, IMG submission 119749) | Leachate microbial communities from a municipal landfill in Southern Ontario, Canada - Pumphouse #3 metaG | ecosystem: Engineered > Solid waste > Landfill > Unclassified | place: Canada... | reverse complement strand
TTTTGTTGCCATCTCATACCCAACATTGTACTCAATTTCGGTATAATTGAGCTCTTCTTGAGGATTGATTACATCTTTAACAAAAAGTCGTGGAGCTCTTATCTGATTGTTTCGACATACTTCAGTAAGACCTCTCAATCTCTCGGTTCTTGCACTGTGCTCATCATTTAAAGGTGATGATATGTATGCGAACTCTTTATGTCCCATATCTATATAGTGCTGTCCAATTAACTTACCTGCAGCAAAATTGTTTACATTTATGGTATCCACTCCAAGATCTGATTTCAAGTCTCCTATAACTGCAAATGGCAATAGGTTATTGAGTTTGATCGCAATCTCATCTTGCTGTGGCATCATGGTGAATATAACGGCATCAACTTTATTTTGAAGAGCTACAGAGACAACCTGCTTCTCTCTTTCCATATCCCAGTATGTGTTGAAACTGATTGTATCAAATCCATTTTCATATGCTTCCATTTCCATTGCTTGAACAATTGTGGTGAAGTATGGATTGAACATCGAGGGACATACAATCAATATCAATTTTCTATTTGGTTTCATACTTGATTTTGAAACATATCCAAGCCGGTCTGCACATTCTCTGACTCTTTCTAGAGTACCTTCTGAAAAACGTGAGATTTTTTTTCCACCAAGAATCATAGAGACAGATGCAATTGTTACTCCAGTCTCTTCGGCAATATCTCTCAACGTAACTTTTTTATTTTTCACACTTCCACTCTTTAAAATCAAGATTTTACTTTTCAGTAATATATTCACTATTCTATTTGTAATTATAGCATAAGGCTCAATTTTAGCAAGGTTTTTGTTTAACTATTTGTTTAACAAACCAATAACATATAAAAAATAAATAAATTTTTTCTTGTGTGATATAAAAAACAGGGTTATTATAAAGATATTGGAAAATTAAATTGTATTTTTAGCAATTCAATTTAATTTATAGTTTAATTTTACTTAATTTCAAAAAGGAGAAATTTATGAAAAAATTAGTATTGGCAGCTCTATTATCACTGAGCGCTATGACCTTATTCGCACAGGGTGCAAAAGAAACAACTCCAGCATCAATCGAGGATTATAAAATCACAATCAAGATGTCACACGTTTTTGCTCCAAATGAACAGCTGACTAAATCTCTAGCTATGGTTGTTGATAACATCAAAGAAAGAACAAACGGTGCTGTAGATATTCAACAATATCCACAAGGTCAATTAGCTGTATATAAAGATGGTGTAGAACAAGTTGCTCTTGGCGCTAACTTCATCTCTGTAGAGGATCCAACTTACATTGGTGACTATGTACCTAACTTCAAAGCTTTAGTAGCTCCAATGCTATATAACAATTTTGACCAATACGAAGCTGTTATCAATTCTGATTTAGTAAAGGGTTGGGAAAAAGAATTAGAAGAAAAGAGTAACATCAAAGTATTATCTCTAGATTATATCTTTGGATTCAGATCAATGATGACAAACAAAGTTATTACAACTCCTGAAGACCTAAAAGGTATGAAGATTCGTACTCCTGGATCACAATTATTCATCGATACAATCAATGCAATGGGTGCAACTGCAACTCCACTTCCATTCTCAGAAACTATTTCTGCTGTACAGCAGGGTGTTGTTGATGGTTTAGAAGGAACAGTTGATGCTTATGGTTCAAATGGTTCAAGCGAAGTTGCTAAAAACATGGCATTCACAAACCATTTCTTAGGCGTTTGTGGTGTATATATCAACAGTGATGTATTCAATTCAATGCCTGTAGAATACCAAGAGATTGTACAAGAAGAATTCACTAAAGGTGCAAAACAGATGGTAGGCGAAATTTCTTCTAACTATGACAAACAAATTAAGGCTCTAGAAGCTCAAGGAATCAAATTCAATGAAGTTGACCATGATGCATTCGCAGCTGCTTGTGAACCTGTTTATAAGACTTTAACTGGTGTTGATGATGATGCAATTTCATTACTCAAAGCAGAAATCAAAAAAGCTAATTAATTAATAGCTATATAAATAAAAGTTGGTTTCTAACTAAAAATTTGAAACCAGCTTTTTCTTTTATCTTCTTGGAATTACTAATATTTCAAGGACATTCTACATCTAATATTAAATTTTAAAAAATTGGGGTAACTTACATGAAATATAGTATCAAGAGTATTCTAAAAAACCTTGATGAGATTGTTGCTGGTATATGTATCTTTGCAACTACAACAATAGTTCTTGTCAACGTTTTTACTAGATATCTGTTAAATACTGGTATTTACTGGACAGAAGAGGTCTCTACAGGTTTATTTGTATGGGCCGTTTTCATTGGTTCTGCTGCTGCATATAAAAAGCATATGCACGTTGGCGTTGATATGGTTGTTAAAAGACTTCCTCCAAGAGGAAAGTTCATAACTAAGATTATTGTTGATTTTCTGCTGATTTTGATCAATGGCTACATAACTCAAATGACATTCACCTATCTCAGTATATCCTACAAAAAGGTGACTCCTGTACTTGAATTATCTTCAGCATGGATAAGTGGTTCTATTTTGATCAGCTTTATTTTAATAACAATCTATTCTATCTATTTTTTCATCTATGATATTCGTCATATTGAAGAAATTGAAGGAGGAAAATTCTAATGTCATCATTCATACCTATTATTATTGTTTTTGTACTGTATTTCTCAAGTTTGCCAATAGCTTTCTCGCTTTTTGGCGCAACAGTTTTCTATTTTGGATTTATGGATGCAACTTCCCCTACAGCTCTTTTACTTCAGAGATTTGTAACAAGCACCCAATCATTTCCTCTTCTAGCAATACCATTCTTTGTTATGGCAGGTTCAATCATGAACTACTGCGGAATTTCAAAAAAATTGATGGCATTTGCTGATGTTCTTACAGGCCACATGCCTGGTGGTCTTGCTCAATCCAACGTACTGTTGAGTATGTTGATGGGTGGTGTTTCTGGTTCAGCTAATGCTGATGCTGCAATGGAATCAAAGATGCTTGTACCAGAGATGGAACGAAGAGGTTTTGACAAACCATTTGCAACAGCAATTACTGCTGCATCATCAGCAGTCACACCTGTTATTCCACCTGGAATCAACTTAATAATCTACGCTTTGATTGCAAGTTGTTCTGTTGGTCGTATGTTCGCTGCAGGTTACATGCCAGGTCTTTTGATGGCTGTTCTTCTGATGTTTGCTGTTAATATCATCTCAAAGAAAAGAGGATACAAACCAACTAGAGAGGTCAAGGCTTCTGGAAAAGAAGTTGCTGTACAGGCTGCTGATTCTCTATGGGCACTTCTATTTCCTTTTGGTATCATTCTTGGAATCAGAATTGGTCTATTCACACCATCTGAAGCTGGTGCCGTAGCTGTTCTTTATTGCATACTCATCGGTAAATTTATCTATAAAGAATTAAAATTAAAACACTTCATTCCAATTATGAAAGAGACAATTTACGGAACAAGTTCAGTTGTATTGATCATTGTAGCTGCCAATGTATTTGGATATTACCTCAACTGGGAAAGAATTCCACAGGCTGTTACAGAAGGTCTTTTGAATTTCACTCAGAACAAATATTTGATGCTTATGATTTTCAATGTTCTTCTTTTGATCATTGGTATGTTCTTAGAAGGCGGAGCTGCATTGATTATCTTGGCTCCATTGCTTGTACCAGTTGCAACTCAACTTGGTGTTGATGTAATTCATTTTGGTTTGATCTGCATTGTAAATATCATGATTGGTGGATTGACTCCTCCTTTCGGTTCAATGATGTTCACCTGCTGTACAATTACAAACTGTGATTTAGAAGATTTCACAAAAGAAGTAATGCCATTTATTGGAACTCTAGTAATCTCACTTCTGTTGATTACATACATTCCACAAATAACATTGTTCCTTCCAAATCTACTTTACGGAGTAGCATAAAATAAGGAGAAAATAATATGTTGATTATTGGACATAGAGGATGTCATTATCCTAAATACAATCAGAACACAATCAGAGCTTATAAGAAAGTTGTGGAAGACGGAGCTAAAGCTTTTGAAATGGATGTTCAGCTTACAGCAGATGATGCCCTGGTTGTTGTTCATAACCTAGATCTAACCATGGTATCAAACGGAAAGGGACTCATCAGAGATAAAACCCTATCTGAGGTAAAGCAGCTTTGGGCAGGAAAAATAGAAGATGGTAAAGATAAGATACCTGAACTCTATGAAGTTTTTGATTTAATTGCCTCCTATCCTAAGGACAGCAGACCAACTTTAAATCTTGAATTGAAGGGAGAAGGAACAGGTCGCCCTTCAGCTGTTCTATTTAAAAATAATTATCTAGATAAAGGTAAGATTGATAAAGAAAATATTCTTGTGAGCTCTTTCAATTGGGATGAACTCAGAGAGTTCAGAAAGGTAATACCTGAAATCGATGTGGCTCTACTAGATGGATCCATCAGAAGAAAGGAATTACTTAAATTGATACCTGATGGTAAGAAACTGTTCTCTCATATTTTTGCATATGGAGAAGAGGATTACATGATTCCAAAGACTTCAAATCTTGAAGAGTGCATTGAATACTACAACAGAGAGATAGAGGACACTCATATCAGAAAGATAATAATAGATGAGGTCACAAAATGTCTTGAAGGTGGTTATTACACTGATGATTTGATAGAGGAAGCAAAGAAGATGAATGCTTTCTCATTGAATTTGTGGGCAAATACAGTCTCAGGCGAATTCATAAAAAAATGTCATGACAATGATTTGAAAGTTTACCTGTACACAGTAAATAATCCAAAAGATTTAGATGTGATGAAAAAAATAAAACCTGATGGAATATTTACTGACTATTTTGTAGAGACTTATAACTATATTAATAAAGATTAGGAGTTATCCTTTTTTTTAAATATTTGATGTTTGCTCCTATCGGAAGTTTTCCGATAGGAGCATTTGTTTTACCAATTCTTTAAAATATCTTTCAGAGGTTCCTCCATCCATTCATCATAGAATTGAGGATCTCTAGCTTTTCTTGCAATCATAGAGAGAGCCATAAGATGTTTGTCTCTTTCATCAAAGCGTCCAATAAGACAGAATATAGCTTTGACACTCTTATCCTGACGAGAGAATTCAACACCATCTTTGTTTCTCACAACAATCAATTTTAGTCCATCAACTTTATCACTGATTACATGAGGGATTGCAACAAAATCACTCAATACAGTGCTTGCTTCCTCTTCCCTTCGTAAGAACTCCTCTATTGCATAATCCTTATCCAAAGTGAAACGATTTTCTTTAACCGAAAGAACTGCATCCAGCATCTCTTCAAAGTCACATTTTCCACTCATTTCGAATGTTTTGGCATTTTTCAATATCTCACCAAACTCATCATAAAGACCATCTCTCTGATTCACGATTTCCTCCATCTCACTTTCCAGAAGATCATCAGTCAATCTTTCATCTGCAAGTCTCTTCAATAGGTGCAGCAGTGCTGATTCTCCGTTTGAATTTTTATTACCATAGAAGATAAAGAGGAATACACATGCAATTATAATTGCAAATGTCATCTGAACAACTTTTGTTCCCATGTTCATGATCAAAATTACAAATATAACTATACATAGTATCTGCAAGAAAGGATAAAGAGGAGCTTTGAATGTAGGCTTGTAGCTCTTCATCTTACTCTCTCTAAGAACGAGTACTGATAGATTTGTCAAAATGTAAGATATCAATATTACAGAAGATGCAACTTTAACAAGGGAATCCAGTTGGAATAGAAGCGAGATGAAGATTATACACCCTGTAATTATGATTGCAACAAAAGGCATTCCTCTTTTATTGACTTTTGCAAATACATTTGGGAGAAGTCCATCTCTTGATAGAGAGAAAGGATATCTTGATGAAGCAAGTATTCCAGCATTTGCTGTTGTTACAAACGCAAATGATGATGCTACAGTCATCAATATATATCCAACATTACCAAGTTTCATACCAGCTGCATCAGCAACAGGAGTCACAGAATTAACAAACTGTTCAGGACTCAATGTTCCTGTAAGTCCTATCAAAACAAGGACATAAAGAATTGTAACCACAACAATGGAACTGATCATTCCAAGTGGAATATTTCTTTTTGGATTCTGTATCTCCTCAGCTAGATTGGCAACTTTTAAAAGACCACCAAATGAGATAAATACGAATCCAGCTGTCATAAATGTGCCACTGATTCCATCCAAAAAGAATGGAGTATAATTAACTCTCTTTGCTCCAGGAATACATGCAACAACAAATATAATTAAAAGAGTGAGCAATCCAACAACAAGAACATTCTGAAGAGTTGCTGCTTCTTTTACGCCATGCAGATTCAAAAGAACAAAAAACAGCACACATGCAAAAGAAATTGCAACAAGATTGAATCCAGTCAACATATATATAACTTCTGCAAGACCGTAGATAGCAAGTGAGCTCTTCAGTGACAGTGCCAGCCATCCCAATATACCTGAAAATGTACCTAGCAGTGGTCCAAGAGATCTATTTATGAAATAATAGTCCCCTCCAGCCTTTGGCATTGCAGTTGCAAGCTCAATTATAGCAAAAGACCCAATCATAGCCATAACACCAGCTAATAAATAACTGATTATAGCAGATGGTCCACTTCTTGCGTAAGCAAGAGATGGCAATATAAATAATCCAGAGCTGATCATAGCTCCGACGGCTAATGAAAAAACACCAGTAAAAGTAACTTCTCGTTTGAGATTCATAATTCTCCTTAATAAGTAAATAGATTCATTACATTGATACAATATGCATACAAAATATTTCAGTACAAACTGCTTTTATTATTACAATATAACGATTTACCTTTTCACGCTTAGAGTATAACAGAGTATGGAAATTCTAAAAATAAAAAACGCAAAATAATTTAAGTAAAATTATTTATGCATAAATTAATGCTATTAAATATAATTAAACACTTATTTTTACTATATATATATTAAGTATAATATGAAAAAAGGTTCAAGTTTGACTTTTTTTAAGTCTCACTCAAACCATTTTTATGAACATTATCTATACTATTTCAGGTGTTTTTATTATTTAATAAGTCTTAAATTGCTGTTTTCAACTTCTTTTAGTAATGGAATTGAAACAGCAGCACCACTCTTTGATACTGCCATAGAGGAAGCTATTGAAGCAATTTTCAAAGACTCTTCCACACAAAGGTTCTTTGAAATACTGCTTATGAAGTATCCACTGAAAGTATCTCCTGCTGCAGTTGTATCAACAACCTCAACATCATATATGCCATGTCTGTACATATTCTTATCATCAAAATAGCAGACACCATCTTTTCCAAGAGTAAGTACAAATTTAGCTTTTGGGAATTTTCTCTTCATCTCTTCTATCAATTTATCAATATCATCAGTTTCAATACCACACATAGACTGAGCTTCAATTTCATTGAGTAAGAAACAATCCACCATATCCAAATTCAAATCTGTAATCACAGAATTAAATGGGGATGGATTTAAGAAAATAACCATCTTTTTTTTATGAGCACTTTTCACAATATAATCAAGATTGTTTACTTCGTTTTGCAAAACCAAATAATCACCTTCATCAAAATTTTTGAACACCTCATCAATATATAATTTGTCCAGTTGAACGTTTGCACCGCCAAACAAAAGAATGCAGTTATTACCTTTTGAATTGACTTGGATTATTGCATGACCGGTAGGACAGTCCATCTCTTGAACAAAATCTGTATTTACATTGCTATCTCTCAATAGCTCTTTAAGAAATTGTCCATCGTATTTACCGATACCACCTGCGTGATAAACCTCACTGCCACTTCTGGATAATGCAACAGATTGATTCAAACCTTTTCCCCCTGGGAAGGTCTCTCGTCTTGTTGAACTTATTGTCTCTCCAGCTTGAACAAAGTGTTCAACTTGATAAACGTAATCAATGTTAAGTGATCCAAAATTTAATATCTTCATTAATCAAATGCTCCTTAAATGATTATAATGGTAAAAACCCATATCAGGTTTTTACCATTAATTTTTAAAATTTATTCTGTAACAAGAGTTACGTCAACAGGAAGACTCTGAGGAACAGTCTCACCGTTTAATAGCTTAACAGCTGTTTGAACTGCTCTTTCACCCATCAACTGTGGTTGTTGAGCTACTGTTGCAGCTAATTTTCCATTTGCTACTGCATCTCTTGCATCATCTGTAGCATCAAATCCAATGATAACTACATCATCAGCTACACCAGCTAAAGCTTGTACAGCACCCAATGCCATTTCATCATTGTGGGCAAATACACCTTTGATACCAGGATGTGCTTGATAGATATTTTCCATTACAGATAGACCTTCTGCTCTGTTGAAGTTTGCTGTTTGACTTGCAACAATATTCAATTTGGTATCTGCTACCTGGTGGAAACCTTCTCCTCTATCAATTGTAGCGGAAGCTCCTAAAACACCTTGAAGTTCTGCAACTTCTGCACCCTCACCAATCATACTTACCATATAATCAGCAGCAAGTTTTGCACCCATTACATTATCTGATGCGATGGAACAACTTACGGATTCACCATTTACAGCACGGTCTACAGAAATGATTTTTACACCAGCAGCCTTAGCTGATTTAACAGCAGGAGCTACAGCATCAGAATCAACAGGATTGATGATTATAACTTTAGCACCTTTAGATACCAAGTCATCAATATCATTGATCTGTTTTACTACATCATCTCCAGCATCAACTACAGTCAAATCATACCCCTCTGATTCGGCGTCAGCTTTTGCTCCATCAACAACTGTTACAAAGAACGGATTGTTGAGTGTTGAAATTGATAGTCCAATTAATTTTGAACTGTCACTTTTTGTTTCTTCTTTTGTACCACCTGCAAATGCCATTGAGATGGAACACAATGCAACTAATAACATCACTGTTAATTTTTTCATATTTAAAACTCCTTAAGTTTAAATTTTTACTTATCTATGTCTATCAGATAATACTGCAAGAAGTATTACGATAGCTTTTACAACCTGTTGGTAATAAGAAGAGATTCCAATAATATTCATACCATTGTTCAATGCGGCAATTATAATAACACCAGTGAGAGTACCGAGTATTTTACCTCTTCCGCCATTCATACTTGTGCCACCGACAGCTACAGCTGCGATTGCATCCAATTCATAACCAGAACCAAGTGTTGGTTGAGCAGATCCCAAACGAGAGACCAAAATCAAACCAGCAAAAGCTGCAGTGAATCCTGATACTGCATAAACAAGATATTTTACCTTTGCAATGCTGATACCAGCTAAAGCAGCTGCTTTATCATTACTTCCTGTTGCATATGTATCTCGTCCTATTACTGTATTCTGCAGAAAGAATCTGAATATAAAGAATAAGATTATCATGATCCAAACAGGAACTGGAATTCCTAAAAATTTTCCTTGACCTAAGAAGGCCAATAATGAACTATCACCCAAACGAGATATTGGACGACCATCACTGAAGATCATTGCTATTCCTCTGAAGGCTGTCATTGAGACCAATGTAGCAATGAAAGGTTGAATTTTTCCGTTCACAACCATAACACCATTGAGAACTCCAAGTGCAATACCAATTATCAAAACAAGTAATATAGCAATAGGAGCAGGAACTCCGCCCTTCAACATACCAGCACCTAACAATGCTGTCAGTGCCAAAGTAGATCCAACAGAAAGATCAATTCCTCCAGTTAGAATTACAACTGTCATTCCAAATGCTATCAATCCATTTACTGATGATTGTCTTAAAAGCGATAATAGATTGTTCACAGTCCTAAATTCGGGACTTATGATACTCAGTAATAATAACAACAACACCAGAGCAATTTGTGATCCGTATTCTTGAAGCATATTTGATTTATTTGTTAACTTATTCATTGATTGTTCCTCCGGTAGCCAATGTCATAATATTTTCTTGGGTTGCAACATCTTTGTTTATAATCCCACCTACTGTACCTTCATGAATCACCATTATTCTGTCACTCATTCCCAATACTTCTGGTAGGTCTGAAGAAACCATTATTATAGCTGCCCCTTGCTTTACTAGCTTTGTAATTAATGAATATATTTCTTGTTTTGCACCAACATCAACACCACGTGTTGGTTCGTCCAAAATCAAAACTTTAGGGTCTGTATATAACCATTTTGCAAATACAACTTTCTGTTGATTTCCACCTGATAAATTCTGTGCAAGATGATTTATCCCTGTGCATCTGATTGATAACTCTTTTATAGCTTTTTCAGACAAACTTATTTCTTTAGTTTTATCAATCACAAAGCCATTTGATGTTATCAAATCGTAGTTTGTTATACCAATGTTATTGCTGATTGACTTTTCAAGCATCAATCCTTCTTCTTTTCTATCTTCTGTTATATATCCAATTCCTGCATTTTTAGCTTCGCCTGGTCCATAAT
>Ga0172377_10008603_pt1 | contig 10469 bp, 6 predicted proteins | sample Pumphouse3metaG_FD_119749 | JGI IMG/M metagenome (GOLD analysis project Ga0172377, IMG submission 119749) | Leachate microbial communities from a municipal landfill in Southern Ontario, Canada - Pumphouse #3 metaG | ecosystem: Engineered > Solid waste > Landfill > Unclassified | place: Canada... | reverse complement strand
TTATACACCTCAACATCCGGCTGGCAAACAGTGCAAGTAAACAAAGCGCCTCTTACAATCAGCGTTCCAGAATACACCATCGAAGCCGATGAAAACTTGCCAGACTTCAAAATTCAATACAGCGGATTCGTCAATAGTGATACAGAAAGCTCTCTTTTGACTCCCGTAATCTGTCAATGCGAAGCCCAAAACAGCAGCACTTGCGGAGACTTCTCCATTCAGCTCACGGACACAGATGCGGCAAACTACACCATTCACTACTCCAATAATATTCTGCATATTACACCCATTCTACTTCAGGCATCCAATAACAACACACCCATTACCATAAACTACGGAACATCCCTTGAAAATTGCACCCCAAAACAAATCGTAACATGCAACAACAACGCTGATGTTCCCGGAACCTTTACTTGGAAAAATCCAGAAATGATTCCAAATGCCGGAACTTATAATGCCGAGTGGATTTTTTCACCAAAGAACAATCCAGAAAAATATAGTCCACTTACCGGAACTCAATTAATCAACATTGAACCAACTGAAATTACGATAACAGCAATCAATCAGACACAACTTTACGGAAATTCAGAAAAAGAGCTGCTCTATGAACAGTCAAACAATGTAAATATCAATGCCGTTACCCTTACCGGAACATTAGAACGCGAACCTGGAAAAAACGCCGGTACCTATCAAATCACCCAAGGTTCCCTTGCCTGCTCTGAAAACCACACCATCCATTTTGCCCCGGCAATTTATGTCATTACCAAAAAAGAACTCACTGTTATACCAGAACATGTTGACAAAAAATACCATGAAACCGATCCAGAATTAACCTTTTCTTTATCGGAGCCCCTATCTTACAACGACACCATTTCAGGCACCCTGACGCGCACCGCGGGCGAAGAAATCGGTGAGTATCCATTTTCCTTGGAAAATCTTATCTACAGCAATAATTATATTCTTCACTTATCCACACCATCCTTTTCGATTCACACCTACACCTTGGAGCTACACGCAGATTTTCTGCAAAAATCATATGGCCGAACAGATCCGGGACTCACCTGGAAATGCACCCAAAAAGAACTCCCGAATGATGTCCATTTTACCGGCTATCTAACGCGCGAAGCCGGTGAAAATACAGGAAGCTATTCCATTACACAAGGATCCCTGACCTGCTCCAACAATTATTTGATATCTTTTGTTCCTGCTTCCCTTACAATAAATCCACAAAAAATCAACATCCAAGTTTCTGCAGCAGAAAAAAACTACCTGGAAAAAGATCCGGATTTCGAATACACGATCGTTTCAGGGACTCTTTGTTCAGGAGATGCAATTTCCGGAAAACCATCGCGCGCCCCCGGTGAAGATGTCGGCACCTATGCGATGACAGCCGGCACCCTGAATATTTCCCAAAACTATGAAATATCAGTCCAGGAAAACAACTTTACCATCATCCCGAAACAAATTAAAATCGCAATCCAAGACCAAAGCAAATATCAGGGCGAAACAGATCCCGAATGGACCTGGTCACAAACAGACTATTCCCTAAATATGAAAGATATTAATGCAGACATCACACTCCAAAGAGATTTGGGAGAAACCCCCGGAAACTATGCCATCAATTCCATTCATCAGAGTTGCTCCAAAAACTACCAAATGAATATCCTCGCCGGAAATCTGATCATAAAACCAGCAACATTTCTCGCAAAAAATATCAGCACCCAAAACATCCACTATGGACAGCCCTTAGAAAAATCCGTTATCTCCGGAAACATAATCTACACAAATGGAAACATCCAACAAGCCGGAACGTTCACTTGGGAAAACCCCGATAAAATTTTAAATGCCGGAGAACATACTCAAAACTGGTGCTTTACTCTTCTCGATGCCCCAGAACAAAAAATTACGGGAGAAACAATCGTCACCGTACTCCCCAAAAGCATTACCGTAACCGCCTTACAAGAGTCTAAAATCTATGGAGACGAAGACCCACTTTTACAATATGAAGTCAATGACGATGATTTTGTCGAAGACGACACCGTCATTACGGGTCAACTCGAGCGCATTGCAGGAGAAAAACTGGGCGCCTATAAAATTGGAATCGGATCACTGTCTTTTGGAGATAATTATAGTATTGATTTTATCAACAACTACTTGTCTATCTATCAATCCATTATCTATATTAATCACAGCTGGAAAGATCAATATCAGCCTTTACAAAATTTTTCATGGGAAGGAAAAACATATACCTATGAGGTCAATGCATGGGACAATTTAGAGGATGCTGCCCCATACTGCCAGCCCGGCGGAACGATCATTCTTGCCCCAGGAGATTACGGCACATCCCAAAATCAGTGGGTCTTTTCTGAAAGTCTGGAACTGCTCGCAGAGTCTCCTAATACGGTTTTCTTTACCCAGCCTATGCAATTTGGTGGCACAAATTGCACGCAATTAGTTTTAACAAACCTGGATATTGTAATATCCGAAGAAAATAATACAATCGCGTCAGCGCTGCAAATCCTCGGCGGCACGCAAAATGCAGAACTAAGTCATCTCACCATTGAATCTCTACAAAATGACGCACTGCTGCTATCCGGCGTTTCCCATTTTTCCGGAAACCAGTGCCATTTCAGCGCTCCTCAGGGGGCCTGCCTTAAAATTGTACCCGACTATAATGATAATTTCCCAAACGACAATATCCGATTTACAGAATGCTGCTTTAATGAAAGCCAGAACCGCAACGATCCGCAATCCTATGTAGAATTATATGACGATATAAACCCCGAAATCCATTATGCCCTCCCCATTATATCCTCAACATTTAATCAACAAACGATCACACACGAAACCTCCGATACGGATATTTTAGAAATAAAAGAGAATATCTGCGATGCAAAATCACCCCTTCCAAACACAAAAACAACCGTCTTTCTAAAAGAAGAAATAATCAATTGCACCTTTGACTCAGAATCAGAAATTTCTGAAATAACCCATATATTCACAATGGGACTCGATGAAATCACAACAAATCCCCAAGATTATACATTCAATCTTACAATATCAGATCTTGACGGAAATATCAAAATTCAACAAGTAGTCTCGCCAGATAGCAAACAAGAAATCGGCATCGATGTCTCAAGACTGAATGTTGGAAATTATAAAGTATCCACCACATTGCTATCACCGTTAAAAGATTACTGCTATCAAAAAATTGCCTATGAAAACAACACCCTAAAACGCATGCCACCAGAATCAATAGACTACATAGAAGTCGTAACAGACCCCGAAAATCTTGAAAACCTCCCCGCGGGAACACCCATTCAAGTTTCGATGACAGCCTACTATCAAATCTATCAATGGGATATTACCAATGACCCCGAAATAAAAATCATAAAAAGAGCCGATCTAAAAAAAACAATTGTCGATCAAAAAATATATCTGTCTGCCACTAAAAACGGTGAATATTCCGCTACAATATCCTACAAAGATTTTGAATATAATTTGAATATGTCCTTTACGTATCTAGAAGAATCTTCCTATACCCAACTGGATGCCAAAGAAATCCTCACAATGGGCGAATTCTATCTGTATCAATTCTTGTTCTATGACAAATACTACAATAAAACAGATGACTATATCGTAAAAGTTGAGTCTTCCGACCCTGAATACTGCTATCCCATCCATAATTCAATACTTATTGATATCAATGCGCCAATTACGTCAACAACCATTACTCTTACGTCTAAAAATAACCACAAAATCGTCCTAACCCAAAAATTGATCTCCCCCGGCTATAACTGGAACTTTGACTGGTATATAAAACCCGACATAACAGATAATCAGCAAAGTTACAATGTCTATAATGCAGCAAATGAACTCCTTCAATATGATGATGTTCACTATACCATCAATTATGAATACAAGGATATCTATTATTATTATCTCAACGATTATTATAACTTGTGCAAAGCCTACAGCTATGAAAAAAAGGCTTATTTCTTTTATATCGATAATCTAACTTTCGAATCCCCTGCGGTCGACTACCGATATCTTTACACCCCCTATGGCCTTGAAACTGCACAATTCATCACAAAAGAAAGAGATAATTTTAATTTCCCCGACGATCCAATCTATATGATCGCAAATATGAAAAATGATCACAGCGAATTCTATTTCATTAAAAAATCACGTTTTCTGTACTACCGAGAAAATGGCATCGAAAAATATTAATCAAAAAAATACCCGTTTATTAAACTCGAAAGACACGGCAAAAAATCGCGATCGCTTGCCGTGTCTTTCAACAACCTTTCCAGCGTGCACTCTTTGATAAAGACCACCAGTATTCTATAAATCTTTCCTGATTTCACAATAAGGAAATCCATTATGACACTTACGTCAATAGCCCATCTTTCCGTCAATGAACGACCGCGAGAAAGGCTACAACGACTTGGCACAGACGCTTTAAGCAATCGAGAACTCCTGGCAATTATTCTCCGCAATGGCACCCAAAAATTTCCCGTACTCGAATTGGCAAATCAAATCTTGACGCATTTTTCTGGGAGTCTAAATCAACTCGCGGCAGCCGACCCAAAAGAACTTCAAAAAATACCCGGCATCGGAATCGCCAAATCCATGGAACTCCATGCCGCCTTCGCCCTCGCATCCAGAATGACGCAGGAACAGGCAAATCGCAGAACAAAAGCAAATTCACCCGACGCCGTAGCCGAATACATCCGCGAAAAGGTCCGCTTCGCCCAACAAGAAGAATTTCACGTAATCACTCTTAATGCACGCCACGAAATCATCCGCAGCGAAAAAATCACCCAGGGCCTGATTGACCGCAGTCTCGTCCATGCCCGCGAAGTCTTTCGCACCGCCATTCGCGAAAACAGCATGTCCATCATTATTGCTCATAACCACCCATCCGGAAATCCGCTGCCTTCCAATGCGGATATCCTGATTACCGAACAGCTGTTTTATGCCGGAAAAATTATCGACATTCAACTTCTGGATCATCTTATTATCGGAGAGCAAAGTCACGAATTTCCGAAAGGATTTTATAGCTTTAAAGAACATCATATAAGACCCTTCACCCAAAAAAATGATATTCCCCAAAAAACAAAAAAAACAAAATGATTTAAGGGGCTGTAAAAAAATTAACTTGACAATTTGCCGAAAAAATCGTGATTTGATTTTGGGGCCGTCAACGAGGAGCATACCCTTAGGTATGTGACGAGGTTGGCGGCACAAAAAGCATTCACGAGAATCAGGCAAATGTAAAGGTTATTTCTGAACAGCCCCTAAGCACTGAAAGAATCCCCGATCATGCTTCGAAACGATTCTTTTTTTCTTGAAAAATACTATTACTACATCATATTAACTATACTACCGTACAAGGGGCTGATTTATCATTGAATTGAAACTTTGTATTTCCAAAATTGATGGCACAAACAAAAAAAACAGGTATTTTTATGGTTTCAGATTTATATTTAAAAGATTTCGTTGACCGCAAAGCCATGGAAGAAATCCAGCTCAAACGACTGCGCGATACTCTCGAACGCGTCTATCAAAAGTCCGAGTTCTATAAACAGGCTTTCGATCGCATCCGCGTGAAACCATCCGATTTAAAAAAATTATCCGATTTGGCAAAGTTTCCTTTTACTCAAAAAACAGACCTTCGCAACCACTATCCCTATGGCCTGATTGTTGTGCCAATGAAAGACATTGTCCGAATTCACGCCTCTAGCGGAACAACCGGAAAACCAACCGTCGTGGCCTACACCAAACAAGATATCAACAACTGGGCCGAAACCGTCTGCCGCGCTTTTGCAACCGACGGCGTTACCGAAAACGACATTATCCAAGTTGCCTATGGCTATGGTCTCTTCACGGGTGGTTTCGGAGCCCATTACGGTGCTGAAAAACTCGGCGCTGCTGTCGTCCCCATGGGCGGGGGTTCCACCCAAAAACAACTGATGCTTATCCAGGATTTTAAATCATCGGTCATCTGCTGTACGCCATCCTTCTTTATTCATGTGATTGAAGAAGCTGAAAAAATGGGCCTGGACTTACATAACACACAACTCCGCAAAGGATTTTTCGGAGCTGAGCCATGGACAGAAAACATGCGCCAATATATTGAAAAGCACACCAACATCGAAGCTTATGACATCTACGGCTTATCCGAAATAACAGGCCCCGGCGTTTCAGTGGACTGCCCCGCTCACGCTGGGCTGCATATTTTCGAAGATCATTACTACCCAGAAATAGTCGACCCCAAAACGGGCGAAGTCAAAGCCCCTGGCGAAGAAGGCGAGCTGGTGTTTACCACCATTACCAAAGAAGGCATGCCGCTCATTCGCTATCGTACCCACGATATCACTCGCCTGCACTATGAAAAATGTGACTGTGGCCGCACACTTGTACGAATGGATAAAGTCAATCAGCGCAGTGATGACATGCTTATTATCCGCGGAGTCAATTTGTTTCCAACACAGATTGAGAGCGTTCTACTTAGTGTCAAAGGCACCGAACCACACTATCAGTTATTCGTTACCCGCGAGGGCGCTTTAGATCAATTGGAGGTTAAAGTGGAAATTACACCACTTGTCTTCGACGATGAAGTTAAAACACTGGAAACTCTACGAACTGAAATCAAGCTTAAAATCAAACAGTTAATCGGTTTAAACGCTAAAATAACTTTAGTCGAACCGGGAACTATCGAACGTAGTTCTGGAAAAGCGAAACGCGTGATTGATTTACGCCAAAAATAAAGGAGTCTGCTATGAAAATTCGTCAACTTTCTGTTTTTCTTGAAAATCGTTTAGGCCGTCTGGCGGGCGTGACTAAAATTTTAGGGGATAATGACATCAATATCCGCGCATTATCGGTGGCAGATACCACCGGTTTTGGCATCCTGAGACTCATTGTCGATGATATTGAAAAAGCAGAAGCGTGCCTGCTCGAGAAAGAAATTGTTTGCCGCGTCAACAAAGTAGCTGTTGTAGCCGTTGACAATCATCCGCGCGGTCTGTCCAAAGTTCTGAATATCCTGCATGCTTCCAGCATCAACATTGAATATATGTATGCCATTGCCGAACCATGCTGCGATTCTTCCCTGATGGTTTTCCGCTTCACAGAACCCGAACGCGCTACCGCGGTTCTCAAAGCCGCGGATATTTCAACCCTTCAGGAAAGCGATTTATTTCAAGAATAAAAAGATATGCTTGCACCCATACCCCAAACACTTATGGATGCAGGATTCTTTTCCCCCGTTTAAATAAATCAGAATCAAATCGTCCATTGCGAAAGTTCAATATGGCATTCCCTACTAAAAAAGCACTCATCACTGGAATCACCGGTCAAGATGGTTCTTATTTAACAGAGTTATTACTCGAAAAAGGCTATGAGGTTCATGGTACAATTCGCCGTTCCAGTACCTTTAATACCCATCGAATCGACCACCTCTATCGCGACCCCCACTTAGATGACGTGCGGCTCTTTCTGCATTATGGCGACTTAACCGATTCGAGTAACTTAAATCGCCTTATTGAAAAAATAAACCCGTGCGAAATTTACAACTTAGGCGCCCAAAGCCATGTAAAAGTATCTTTTGAGGTTCCAGAATACACCGCCGATACCGACGCCCTTGGCGTTTTACGCATCCTTGATGCAATCAAAGATACCGGCATCCATTCACGCTTCTATCAGGCATCCACCTCCGAATTATTCGGCAATGCAAAAGATTTTCCACAAGACGAAGAAACACCACTACATCCACGCAGTCCCTATGGCGTCGCAAAACTATACGGTTACTGGATTACTCGAAATTATCGCGAGGCTTACCATATTCACGCTTCGAATGGAATTCTCTTTAACCACGAATCCCCTCGACGCGGCGAGACGTTTGTAACCCGAAAAATCACGATGGGCGCCGCCCGTATCCACCGCGGTCTTCAGGATTGTCTCTATATGGGGAATATCAACACCAAACGAGACTGGGGATACGCTAAAGATTACGTAAAGATGATGTGGCTGATGCTGCAACAACCCGAACCCGATGATTATGTTATCGCCACTGGCGAAACCCATACCGTGCGCGAATTCATTGAAAAATCCTTCGCTTGCATCGGTCATAAAATCATCTGGCAGGGCGCAGGCGTAAATGAAACAGGCATGGATCAGACCAGCGGAAAAACAGTAATCCGCATTGACCCTCGTTATTTTCGCCCATCCGATATCGATGCGTTATTAGGAAATGCCACAAAAGCTCTCAAAAAGTTAAAATGGAAACCAAGCGTCTCTTTTGACCAACTCGTACAATTAATGACCGAAGGCGATCTCCGCCTTCTGGATCACCCCGGCTATAAAATTGGATTCTAAACCAATGAACAAAAAGGATAAAATTTTTATCTGCGGGCATCAAGGGATGGTCGGTAGCGCCGTAACTCGCAAATTTGCAGCGGAAGGCTACACAAATATTCTGAAACGAACCCACAAAGAACTGGATCTCCGCAATCAAAATGCCGTCCAAAAATTCTTTGATTCCGAAAAACCGGACTACGTTATATTAGCGTCCGCAAAAGTGGGCGGAATTATGGCTAATAAAACGCACCCCGCTGAATTTTTACTGGAAAATCTTGAAATTCAAAATAACGTCATTCAACAAAGCTATCAGCACCATATAAAAAAATTATGCTTTTTGGGATCCAGCTGCATCTACCCCCGTCAGGCTCCTCAGCCAATCAAAGAAGAGTACCTGCTTACCGGCCCACTGGAACCAACAAATGAGGGCTACGCCATAGCAAAAATCGCCGGCTATAAATTATGCCGCTACCTCACTCAACAATACGGCTTCCAAACAATCAGTCTGATGCCTTGCAATCTATATGGCACAAACGATACCTATGACTTAAAAAACGGACACGTCTTTCCGGCTTTGATTCAGCGCTTTGTGACCGCTGCAAAAGAAAAAAAGTCCAGCGTAACCCTCTGGGGAACCGGCCAGCCACTGCGCGAATTCCTCCATGTCGATGATGTCGCAAACGCCGTCTTTTTCTTTATGCAAAATCATCACGATTCGAAAGTTATCAACCTGGGCTATGGCAGCGATCTCTCTATTCAAAACTTCGCCCAAAAAATCGCTCTCGCCGCCGGCTATACCGGAAAAATCCTATGGGATTCCAGTAAACCCGATGGAATGTACCGAAAGTTATTAGACTCAAGCTACGCCAACAGCCTCGGCTGGAAACCGCAAATTTCACTCGAAGACGGCATCCGACGCACCATTCTTGAATATCAAAATCATTTGTAAAAACACCCTATCCTTTTGCAAACCATTCCTTCTGCCAAGCCTATAACGAATTTTCACCAGCGGGGTTTTCCCCATGCCGCGAAGAAAAAAAAGAGACGCACTTATGTGCGTCTCTTCCGATCCTCAAACATTGCCTATCTTGGCAACTTAGAAGCTGTAAAAAAATGAACTTGACAATTTACCGAAAAAACCATGATTTGATTTTGGGGCCGACGACGAGGAGCATACCCTCAGGTATATGACGAGGTTGGCGACACAAAAAGCATTCACGAGAATCAGGCAAATGTAAAGATTATTTCTGAACAGACCCTTATTATTTAACTTACCAATTTTCACCCAGCAGTTCAAAATAGGCTTGCGGATGAAGACATGCCGGACATTCCTTCGGGGCTTCTTTTCCAACATGAAGATACCCGCAATTGCGACAACGCCAAACAACAACATCGCCTCTTTTAAACACAATTTCATCATCGATATTACTTGCTAAATCACGATAGCGTTTTTCATGCTGTTTTTCTGATATACAAATATGCTCCCAGCATTCTGCAATTTTAATAAAGCCTTCTTCACGGGCAATCTTTGCAAAAGACGGATAAAGCTCATACCATTCTTCTTTTTCACCATCCGCGGCTGCCTCTAAGTTTTTGCGGGTAGAATCAATAACTCCAGCGGGAAAAGACGCCGTAATTTCTACCGTGCCGCCCTTTAAATATTTGAAAAAACGCTCGGCATGCTCCTTTTCCTGATTAGCCGTTTCTGTAAAAATATCAGAAATTTGCATAAAGCCGTCTTTTTTTGCACGACTGGCAAAAAAAGTATAACGATTTCTTGCTTGTGATTCGCCCGCAAAGGACTTCATTAAATTTAATTCCGTTTTACTGCCTTTTAATTCCAGCATTGTATACTCCCTCGTATTCTATTTGTTTTTTTATTCTTTCAACCTTATGTCATTCATGGGAAACACCCCCTAGAAGAACATCCTATAAAAATGTACTTCCGATTAAAAAAATTGCAAATTTTAATATTGGTTTTACAGCCTTGCGTAATCAAATTTATCATTTTTAATCTGTCTTTTCTTCCATTTGCATTCTCAGAATTTTGACATAGATTACCTATTGGTCGTTCCTGTCCAGCTTTTCCACAACTTTATATATTT
>Ga0172377_10008602_pt1 | contig 10469 bp, 6 predicted proteins | sample Pumphouse3metaG_FD_119749 | JGI IMG/M metagenome (GOLD analysis project Ga0172377, IMG submission 119749) | Leachate microbial communities from a municipal landfill in Southern Ontario, Canada - Pumphouse #3 metaG | ecosystem: Engineered > Solid waste > Landfill > Unclassified | place: Canada... | reverse complement strand
CCGCTGCATCGATATCCAATACAAAGCGATACTCTCCCTCTTCCAAAACGATCATTGTTTCCAAGGATACGAATCGTATCGAATGCTCTTTTCCATCCGCATATCGAACGGGGATTACAAATTCGAATCCGTAGCCTTCCTCTCCAAATAAATACTTAAATTCAGGAGTGTTTTGATCGCATATAAGAGTATGGATAGACTCGTTATCAATCAAAATTTCAAGGGTTTGCTTTTCATCCGTGCCAACTTTTTTACACCATCCATAGTATACGGCTGCCGTTTTTTGATACGCCGCTCCATACGTTTTTTGCGCTTCCAATAAAATCATCGGTGTTATATCGGTACTGAGGTATATACCGTTTTTCACCTCTTTTACGGCAAGCGTATGGACATGATTATTAAAAAAACGCTCCGGTATTTCAAAGGTGAATCTTCCTTTACCGTCCCGATTCAAAAGATGATGATGAAGTTTCTGATCGGACGATTTCTTTTCTACTTTTTCGCCATCGATAAAAAGTTCAATCTCAAATATGGCATCCGTATTTTTTAAATCAAAAATATACCCGGTTACTTGATTTGCGATAACCAGCGCATCACGAATAATATACGCTTGAGATCCCCTGCGTTCAATAACGATTCTTTCAGCTTCCATAATCCCCGCCAGAGAAAAAAGCCATGTTTTATGTGCATATATCCAATCGATCATTTTCAGACGACGGTCATCATCAGTTTGTACCGGTCGTACTTGAATACGCGCCAATTCCAATTCGTTATGAACGATGATTGCCTGAGTGGCATCGATAAAAATATCGACAAATTCCTGGTCATCGAATTTGGCTTTTACCTGATCGATTTCACCCATCAATTGTGCAATCTCATCGTAATCGACTGATTTTAAATTCGATCTTGCATCGATCCGATCCAAACCGTCAACGCATGCGGCAACTTTTTCGAATAAATCCGAAACATGTTTTTGCATGGAGATAACATACTCATGCATAGCCGTAATTTTATTTTCAACCGATGCCTTATGCTCGGCGACCAAAGCCGTATCCGGTGTATCCAATACGATTTTTACTTTCACTATATTTGGATCAACATACTGTTCAATTGCTTCGGCGAAAGGAATTTCCAGCGCGCCGTTAATACGCGCTCCACCTTCAGTAGCATTTACCGTTACGATACCTTCAGCTCTGGCTACTTGAATATCACTTTCGAAAAAATTCCGGAACATATTCCATAACATTCCGGTTCTGACCATTCCTGAACCGCCGTATGCCTCGATGTATAGATCACTCTCTTTATGCTTTATAGTATGTAATACATGCCCTTCACTATGAGATCTGCCATCAGCACCATAAGCTAAGTCCTGTCCGATGAGGATCACTGTGGTAAATTTGGCATGATATGCCACTTCGTACGCCATATTCGCAGCAGACATACCGACACCGATATATCCATACTCCGGCAAATCGAAATAACGCGTATACCCGAATGGACGCATACTCATCTGCAATGTTGCACCGTTGACGCTATCTACCAATACAGGGTGGGATATTGATGACATTGCACAAATAATCCCCTCCTGAAATTCACGCGAAGTTCGTCGATAAAACTCGGCGGTCAGAGCAACCCTCTCTATTGAGAAAACAACATCCGGCTTAATATCATGTTTTTCCAGGATCGGCAGACTCGCATCGACACAAAACAAAGTAACATGATTCTTGATCGTTTTCAGTAACGGCAGCTGCTTCGCCAGAGACGGACCGGTAGAGGCGATAACAACCGTTTCCGTGCTCTTAACTTTTTGGATCAATTCTACCAAAGTTGGCGTTTCTATAATTTTAGAAGCATTCGCTAAATGCCATTCCAATCCTACCAATGCATCTGAGGTATCATTCCCGAGCCCGGTCACGACATGTTCGATTGCACGAATCATATTGGCGTTACATTGCAATAAAGAATCCCCATAGTAATGCTCATAGTATTCTATGTTCGGTTCTAAATGGTATGTTTTGCAATACACTTTAATTGCGGAATCGCTAAAAATCTCCGTCGCTTTTACAAAATCCATTTCATCGTTTAAAAAGAAAAAGAGCCGTTTTGTAGTAATTTCTTGTGAAAAGTCGATTAAATTAAACGCAATATAGAGAAGTTCTATCTCAGGTTCGATAATAAATATATGCGCATGGTTTGCATTTTGCAGCAAAAGCTTTACAAATAACCCATTTGCAACCCCGTAGATAAACAGTATCGGATACCGGTTAAACTCGGCTTCAAAGGTGTCAACCTTTTGCAATATCTCCTGCTGCGGAATATCTTGATATAACACTGTGTTGTGATTGTGATCGAATAAATTAACATTGAGAGTGTCTTTCGGATCTTGGAAAACTTCGAAACGTTTGTTTTCTTCAACGCCCAACAGCCTTGCGCCTAAAATCGGATTTTGAGCGATTATGGACTGCAAATTGGATTCAAACGTATTCATATGTTTCCTTGAATGAGGCTATGTCGTAGACTACTATCGGATAATTTGATCTAGACTGTAGAAAGCTGCATAAATGCAGCTTTATCGAAAAAAATCTATTGGAGAAGTTTAAGAACGTTTTGTTGAACCGCGTTTGCCTGCGACATGGCATACGAACCGGACTGAGCGAGAATATTGTATTTTGAGAAATTTGCAGATTCTTCTGCGAAATCGACATCACGGATTTGCGATTCTGCCGATTTGACGTTAACCTGAGTTACCGAAATATTGTTTACGATGGATGTCAGCTGATTTTGAACCGATCCCATATCCGCACGTACCTGATCGAGACGTTGAATCGCAGCATCGGCAATTTTCATAACCGCCATCGCACCTTTCAACGTTGTAACACCTGCTCCTCGTTGAGTACCAATATTCGCAATATTACCGTTTGCATTAAATCCCATAGCACTGGCCATATCCGCACTAATCGGTCCACCGATATCACGAAGATTTGAAGTTGCCTGTGCAGAACCGTTTAAAGCTTGCGTCACAGAAGTACCTACTCCGCCGCTCACTATAATATCGGCAGCTCCGACACGTGTTAACGTCAATCGCCCTCCGTTAAAATCTGAGTTGCTTGTCGTGCTTCCACCTATTCCGATCATTTGATTCATATTCGTCGACGAAGATCCGATAACGCCGGATGCTGTTATTTGAATAGCGCGTCCGTCACGGCTGGTAAGAACCAAATGACCACGGCTATCCGTACTGGCTTCGACACCGGTTGTTTCTTTAAAATTGTTAATCGCTGCGATCAGAACGCCGTTCGCATCATTCGGATCGTCAACTTTAATCGTACCGATAGTGACACCGTTGATTTTCAATCCGGTGATCGTACCGGTTGCGATCGCAGATGAACCGGTAGTAATAACCTGATAACTGGCTTGAATACCGCCGAGCATATCAGAGTTTTTATTGATAACTTCTGCGAGAACCCCGATCCCTTCACCGGCATTGGTTCCGATCGTTACCGATTCAAGCGTATAGTCATTGACACCGTCAACGTTTTTAAACGTCATCGATACTCCGGTAGCAGCCGCAGTAATAATGCTGGATGTTTCAAAACGGGCATTACCGATTTTATCCGAAGAAGTTGCACCGATAGAGATATTCACTGACTGATTGGAATATGCGCCGACTTGAAATTCTTTATTCGTAAATGAACCGGAAAGAAGCGATTGTCCGTTGAACGACGTTGTTTTAGCGATATTGTCCAATGATTCCATCAAACGTTTAATGTCTGATTGAAGGGCGTTACGTGACTGAGTCGTTTGACCGTCTTGTGCCGCTTGTGTCGCTTTGACTTTGATCGTATCGAGAATTTTGATCTGCTCGTCCATCGCTTTATCGGCGACTTGGATCATACTGATACCGTCGTTCGCATTTGAAATCGCTTGACCTAGTGCCGAAGCTTGTGAGCGCAGAGAGTCTGCAATCGCCATCCCGGAAGCATCGTCAGCGGCCGTATTAATACGGAGACCTGAAGAGAGTTTAGAGAGTGAACTGTCCAAACTACGGTTATTCATTGCGGCATTAGTATGCGCACTCATTGCGGCAATATTAGTATTGATTCGAAAACCCATGATAAATCCTTAGGTGTTTTTTGCAGTCCATGCAATAGTAAAACTATCCCTAAGCAAAAGGTATTCCAAAAATTATATTTATAAGGGAGAAAAGAAAAAAAGATGTGAGAAAAGGCACCCGCGAGATACGGGTACCTGAAAAACGTTCCTATCTACTCTATGGTAGATTAACCGAACTATTGTAGCAATCTTAGAACGTTTTGTTGTACAGAGTTCGCTTGAGACATAGCATAAGAGCCAGACTGAGCAAGAATACTGTATTTAGAGAAGTTTGCAGATTCTGCCGCAAAATCGACATCACGGATTTGTGATTCCGCCGATTTGACGTTAACCTGTGTAACCGAAATATTATTCACAGTTGAAACCAACGCATTTTGTACAGAACCGAGATCTGAACGAACTTGGTCAAGACGTTGGATCGCAGCATCGGCAATTTTCATAACCGCCATTGCACCTTTCAACGTTGTAACCCCTGCTCCGATTTTAGCACCGATATTGATCGCATTTACGTTCGCATTAACACCCATTGCACTCGCTTGATCCGCAGTAAATTGACCGCCGATACTTCGTAAGTTAACCGTTGCTTCTGCAGAACCTGTAATAGCAGTATTAACGTTTGTTGCAGCAGCGCCTGAAGCACTGATAATAATATCAGCCGCACCGACACGTGTCAATGTCAAACGCCCATAGTTTTCAACTTTGTCAGCCGTACCGCTAGTTGCATTTGCAGTATTAAGCCCTGTTACAGTACCCATTCCTGTACCGGAGATTTGAATTCCGCGACCGTCACGACTGGTAAGAACCAAATGACCACGACTATCTGTACTTGCTTCGACGCCTGTAGTATCTTTAAAGTTGTTAATAGCTGCTACCAATACACCGTTTGCATCATTGGTATCTTCGACTTTAATCGTACCGATAGTAACACCGTTGATTTTCAATCCGGTGATCGTACCGGTTGCAATTGCTTGAGTACCGGTTGAAACAACCTGCACGCTCGCTTGAATTCCGCCAAGCATGTCAGAGTTTTTATTGATAACTTCAGCCAATGCACCAAGCCCTTGTCCTGCGTCGGTTCCGATAGTAACCGATTCAAGAGTATAGTCATTGACACCGTCAACATTTTTAAATTTCAAAGTTACGGCACCGCTTGCAGTGATCGCATCCGTTGTTTCGAAACGGGCATTCCCGATTTTGTCAGATGATGTCGCACCGATAGATACACCTACCGTTTGGTTAGAGTACGCACCTACTTGGAACTCTTTATTGGTAAATGAACCCGAAAGAAGCGATTGTCCGTTGAACGACGTTGTTTTAGCGATATTGTCCAATGATTCCATAAGACGTTTGATATCCGCTTGAAGTGCATTACGAGACTGGGTTGTTTGACCGTCTTGTGCCGCTTGTGTCGCTTTGACTTTGATCGTATCCAAAATTTTAAGCTGCTCATCCATCGCTTTATCGGCGACTTGAATCATACTGATACCGTCGTTCGCATTCGAAATGGCTTGTCCAAGAGTTGACGCTTGTGAGCGAAGAGAGTCTGCAATAGACATACCTGAAGCATCATCTGCAGCCGTATTGATACGGAGACCTGAAGAGAGTTTAGAGAGTGAACTATCCAAATTACGGTTGTTAACCAATGCATTAGTATGTGCATTCATTGCCGCAATGTTAGTATTAATTTTGAAACCCATGATAAATCCTTTTATCGCAAGAGCTTTTTGCTCTTAAGTTAGTTCAGCGTCCTTGCTGTTAGAGACTATATCGGGACATAAAAGAAAAACTTTAACGGTTTTGTAAAAAAATTTGTTACACTTTCGCAATTCATCCATAATATATAGGATTCACTTTTTGAAACTCATCATCGTCGAGTCTCCGGCCAAAGCCAAGACTATCAAAAACTTTCTCTCCAAAGATTACGAAGTGATCGCTTCCAAAGGACACATTCGGGATCTTCCGAAAAATCGCTTCGGGATCAAAATCGATAATGAAACCTTGATTCCCGAATATCGCATCAGCGAAGACAGTACCGCCACCGTCAAACAGATTCAGGAACTGGCTAAAAAATCAGATCAAATCTACATCGCGACCGACGAAGACCGCGAAGGAGAAGCGATCGGATGGCATATCGCCCATGCGATTGATAAAGATCCCGCTTCATTGCCGCGAATTGTGTTTCACGAAATCACTAAAAACGCTATCGTTCACGCTCTTGAAACTCCGCGTATCATTGATATGGATCGGGTCAATGCACAACAAGCACGCCGATTACTCGACCGTATCGTCGGGTATAAACTCTCGCCGCTGCTTGCCAATAAAATCCAAAAAGGGCTTTCCGCTGGACGGGTACAATCTTCTACCCTCAAAATCGTCGTCGACCGAGAACGCGAAATCCGTGCATTCGTTCCGGAAGAGTACTGGAGCATCGATACCCTGTTCAAAAAAGATATCGAAGCAACGCTTGTTATCTTTGAAAACGAAAAAATTGAAAAATTGACAATCAAAACAGCCGATGAAGCTGCACGAATCGTCAATATTCTCAAATCCGAATCTTTTAAAGTCGGTGAAATCGAAACGAAAGAGCGTAAATCTTCCACACCTCCGCCGTTTATGACCTCGACATTGCAACAAACGGCCAGTTCCCAACTCGGGTTCTCTCCCAAAAAGACGATGATGGTAGCTCAAGCTCTGTATGAGGGGGTTAAAACACCCGAGGGGACATCAGGTGTCATCACCTATATGCGTACCGACTCTCTGAATCTTGCGACAGAAGCCGTCGAAGCGGCACGTGAGGTGATCTCAAGCCGCTATGGCAAAGAGTATCTGCCTGCACAGGCAAAAGTCTATACCAAAAAATCCAAGGGGGCACAGGAGGCGCACGAAGCGATCCGGCCGACAATGCTCGCCTTTACCCCTGAAGTAGCGGCAACCTACCTTAAGCCGGATGAGATCAAACTCTACCGTCTCATCTATAACCGCTTTTTAGCCTGTCAAATGAACGATGCAAAATTCGAGCAACAGAGCATTACGTTTGAGAGTTCCAAAGCACAATTCCGTGCAACGGGACGCAAACTTCTGTTTGACGGGTTTTACCGTGTCATCGGAAGCGACGACAAAGATAAACTGCTTCCATCTTTGACAACAGGCGATTCCATTGATATCCAAAGCATCATCCCCGAACAGCACTTTACCGAACCGCCGGCGCGTTACTCCGAAGCGAGTCTGATCAAAAAACTCGAGAGTGAAGGAATCGGACGCCCTTCTACCTATGCGCCGACGATCTCCACACTTCAGGCGCGCAATTACATCGACATCGAAAAACGGCAAATCATCCCTACCGAGATCGCCTTTACCGTAACCGAAATGCTTGAAAAAAACTTCGAAGAGATCGTCGATGCCTCCTTTACCGCTACTATGGAAGAGACGCTCGATGAAATCAGTGACGAAGGAAAATCGTGGCATAAAATCCTGCTCGACTTCTATTATCCGTTTATCGAAAAGATCGAAGCGGGAAAAACCAATATCGCCAGCCTCAAAATGGCAAAACCTCTCGGGCGCAACTGCCCGCAATGCGGCAGCGAATTACTGCTGCGTTCAGGACGTTTCGGAGAGTTTATCGCCTGCAGCGGATTTCCGAAGTGTAAATACACAGAACAAACCGAAGAGAACCAAAAAGAGAATCCGGTAACTCCGGATGAAGTGAGTGAAGAAGTATGTGATAAATGCGGCAGTCCGATGGTGGTCAAAAGCGGACGTAACGGGAAATTCCTCGCATGCAGCGCTTATCCGAAATGTAAAAACACCAAAACGCTTGCCGAACAAAAAACCTCCGAAGTTCCTTGTCCCGAATGCGGCGGAAAACTCTTGTGGCGTCAATCCCGCAGAGGAGCGTTTTGGGGATGCGAACACTATCCAAAATGTAAATTCATCTCCAAATTCGAACCGAGCGATAAAAAATGTCAGGTAGAAGGATGCGGCGGTGCCTTGGCTCCGCGGACATACCGTAACAAAGAGGTCTACGAGTGTGTCAAATGCAAAGACCGAACACCAAGGGAAACCGGTGAATGAAAATCGGCCTTCTCTCTGACACCCATACCAAAAAAGGGCGTTCCCAAAAAGTGATTGACCACCTCATCGCACAAGGGGCAGAGTTTTTAATCCATGCCGGAGATATCGTTCGACCGGAAATTCTCGACCAACTCAAAAACAGCGGCCTGCGTTATATCGCGGTATATGGAAACAATGATGCGAAACTCATTGAATATCACACCCAATATAATCTGGTTCAAGAACCCTATTATTTTAAACTCGACGGTGTCAATTTCAAACTGATGCATCTGCCGTTTTACATGAATGCGGACGCCGAAGTGATTATCTTCGGACATACCCATATTTTCGAATGCGATTTCAAAAACCGTACTCTATTTCTAAACCCGGGTGAAGCCTGTGCACGGGACAAAGAGTTTTCGAGTTGTGCCATGTTGGAAACGACGGCAAAAACATTTCAGGTGACCCACTATTCCCGTCCGATCGGAAGCGACGATTTCGAAGAGCGACATTATTCGTTTGAAAGGCCATAACATTATGGGACAAAAGATTTTTCTCTGCTCTATCTGCAATATCAACAGCGGAACCTGTAACGAAGACTGCAAGTTCTGCTCGCAAAGCGTCAAATACAAAGCGGATATCGAACGCTATAAACAAAAGCCTCTCGATCAAATCCTGGAAGAGGCCAGACGTCTCGAAGCACTGGGAGCACTCGGTTTTTGTCTCGTAACGGCCCAAAAAGGCTTAGACGATAAAACGCTGGAATTTGTCTGCACCGTAGCATCGGCGATCAAACGCGAAGTGCCCCGTCTGCGTCTGATCGCCTGTAACGGGACAGCATCGTTGGAACAATTAAGCGAATTAAAACAAGCCGGTGTCGCCGCCTATAACCACAATCTTGAAACGAGCCGTGCTTTCTATCCCCAAGTTTGTACTACCCATCCGTGGGATGAACGGTATGAGACCTGTGAAAACGTCAATCGTTCGGGTCTAAAACTGATCAGCGGCGGAATTTTCGGAATGGGAGAGACGCAAGAAGACCGTGTCAGTATGCTGGAATCTTTAAAAACGCTTGATCCGATCTCCGTGCCGTTAAATTTTTACCATCACAACTCGGCACTGCCGCTGCATCCTAATCCGCTGACAGTAGAGGAATCGCTCGATTTAATCACTTTGGCACGAAAAATTCTGGACAAAGCCGATCGGATTATGATTGCGGGGGGACGCGAAATCACCTTTAAAGAGCGCCAACACGAAATCTTTCAAGCAGGTGCCAACAGCATCGTTATCGGCAACTATCTTACGACTGCCGGCCGTGAAGCCCATGCCGATCTTATGATGCTTCAAGAGCTCGGATTTGAAATTGCTTCCTCACCTGAGGATAAGTGAGCTATAATAACGTAAAAGGGAGAGGAGGTAATCCGTGTCACAGTCGGTATTATTGACCATCGCCCGTCGTTCCATCGAAGAGGTATTGCAAGCCGAACTTTCGATTGAGAGGGAAAAACTTCTCAGCGAGTACCCGATATTAAGTCAACCGATCGCCACAGAAGTGACTTTATATCTAGATAATAAAATACGTGGTAAAGCAAAAAGCGAAGAGCCGCAAAGAACTCTTTTGGACGACATTATCCATAATGCCAAAATAGCCGCATTTCAAGATGAGGATTTTGACCCTCTTGTTACTTCCGAATATCTGCATACGACGATCGAACTTACCCTCTTTACCGAAGAGGGGACACTCAGTCACAAAAGCGGCCCTATTTTGAAAGAGCCATAATATAGTGGGCAATCGCAAATCCGTGATTTAATCCCAAAGCAATGGAACCGCCTGATTCTTGCGTAATATCCCCCGCGACAAAAAGGCCGGGGATATTCGTCTGGTAATTTTCATCATGTACCGGTTTACCGTCTTCTTCACGAATACCGCTGCTTTGCAAAAAGCCGCTCGGAGTCGTTCCTCCGATCGCATATACCAGCCGATCAAACACTTCAGCCTCGCGGTCCGAGAAGATCACTTTGATTTGTCCGCCTTCACTTTCAAGCTCCGTAATCTCCGTGTTTAGCAATGGACGTACTTTTCCTGTATCAACGGCACGTTCGATATCGGCTTGGTTGGTAGGATTGGCACGGCGAAACGTTCCGCGACGGTAACAAATCGTAACATCGTTTCGTTCACACAGTTCTACGGCATATTCAATCGCCGAATCTCCACCGCCGACAACCATAATCTTTTCGCCGTTTCCGCATCCGTCCAACGTAAAATGGACCTGATTTTTGATTGAGGGCGGAATCTTGTAATCGGG
>Ga0172377_10008600_pt1 | contig 10471 bp, 7 predicted proteins | sample Pumphouse3metaG_FD_119749 | JGI IMG/M metagenome (GOLD analysis project Ga0172377, IMG submission 119749) | Leachate microbial communities from a municipal landfill in Southern Ontario, Canada - Pumphouse #3 metaG | ecosystem: Engineered > Solid waste > Landfill > Unclassified | place: Canada... | reverse complement strand
GTTGGACCCCATCCATTATTTATACCAATGTCTTCTGATTTTGCTTCAGATACCTCATCATCTTCTGCAGGCATCTCTTCAGCACTCTCTAGACAGAACAATTCAACCTTATCTGCACCAGTTCTAACAGAGGTACGAGCAACATCTATTGCAACATTACCACCACCAATAACAACTACATTACCAGGAGTCTTAACTTTTTTTCCAAGATTAACATCACGTAAGTATTCAACACCAGCAATAACCGATTTATTGTCCTCACCTTCAATACCTAATTTGCGACCACCCTGTGCACCAATTGCTACATAGAAAGCCTTGTATCCCTGATTTCTCAGCTCATCTAAAGAGATATCCTTACCAACCTCTACACCACATTTAATTTCAACACCTAGCTTTCGAATGACATCAATTTCAGAATCAATAACACCTTTTTCCAGGCGGAAAGAAGGAATACCATATTTGAGCATTCCCCCAGGTTCATCTAGCTTTTCAAATACAGTTATTGAATAACCTTTTTGTGCTAGAAAAAATGCACATGACAGACCAGAAGGACCTGCTCCAACAATTGCAATCTTTATAGCATGATAATCGAAGAGCTTTTCAGGAATGAATTGATTTGCTTCCTGCATCTCTCTATCTGCAATAAACTTCTTGATATCATCAATAGCAACAGGATCATCTATTCCATTTCTAGTGCACTCTTGTTCACAAGGATGAGGACAGATACGTCCACAAACAGCAGGGAAAGGATTCTCTTTCTTTATGAGTTCCAGAGCTTCATCATATTTACCCAAAGATGCCAATTTAACATATCCCTGAACAGATATATGAGCGGGACAGGTAGCCTTACAAGGAGCGCCACCAGTTGCATAAGTGTTCTCAAAGTTCTCACGGAAATCAGGATTATAGCGTTCCTTACCCCAATTATGATTATCAGGTAAAGGCATCTCAGGATATTTAATTTCAGTTTTGGTACATAGATTGGAACCAAGTTTTACAGCATTTGCTGGACATGTTTCCACGCACTGGCCACAACCACCACATTTCTCTGGATCAACTTTAGCAACATAGTTTGAACGAGACATATTGGGAGTGTTGAAATACTGGCTTGTACGTAGAGCCAAACAAACGTTACGCTCACAGTTACATATAGCCCATATCTTATTTGTTCCATCCATATTTGATACTTGATGCATGTAGCCTCGTTTTTCTGCAAGTGCCAATACTTCTTCGGCTTCTTTCTTGCTTATACGTCTAGCTTTCTTTGTTGCAATACAACTTTCAGCAGTGGCACCCAAAATCAAGCACATCTCTTCTGGAAGATTTCCAGTTCCTTCTCCCATCTGCTCACGAACCAAACGACACTGACAAGGTGCCAGTGCAATATGATTTTGATATTTGGTTAGCCAGTAAGATATTTCTTCATAAGGGGCTTTTCTGGTCTCAGCTTGTATTGCTGATTCAACTGGAATGACACGCATTGCACCATTACCCATAGGCATTGCTGTAACAACTTGTTCAACAGTATCTTTGGTATATTGTTCAAAAGCTCTAGCAATTTCAGGATGTGCATTTGCATTCTCACGATTTAGCATCATCAATTCAAAAATACCTGGAACAAATATTGGTAATTCAAATCTATCTGTGCCATCGCTCTGTGGCTTCAATTCAAGAATTCCATAATCTGCAAGCTGCATACACATATCAAAAGTATCTGCATAGGTCATTTTATTACGTTCTGCTAGGTCCTCAACTTTCTCTTCAATACGCCTTTTCATTGAAATTAGCAAATCAGCCTGCTCATCCGTCAATAAGTCTGCAAATACATAATATTCAGGATCTTCTTCAGTGTAATTTACTTTGCGTCCAGCTACGTGTTGAGCCAGCTCCAAAATCTTTTGTCTAAAAGCCATCTTCCCCTTCCTTTTTGTGTAGAATTTTCTATTGCTATCCCTTTATTGTTTCATCTGCCATTTCAGCCAACCAAGCTGCCCAAGCTTCAACACCCTCTCCTGTTTTTGCTGAAATAGGGAATATTTTGATATTGGGATTTAGTTTTAGAACTCTTTCTTTTAAAGCATCCATATCAAAATCAAATACAGATATTGTATCTATTTTATTAACAATTAAGGCATCACACATTTTAAACATTTTTGGATATTTCAGAGGCTTATCATCCCCTTCAGGAACAGATAAAATCATTGCATTCTTAACTGCCCCAGTATCAAAAGAAGCAGGACATACTAGATTCCCTACATTTTCAAGTACTGCGATATCAATATCTTCTGTACCAACCTCATCCAGTCCTTGCTTGGTCAATTTGGCATCGAGGTGACACATACCTCCTGTATGCAATTGAATTGTTTTGACACCTGCAGCTGCTATCTTCTTAGCATCCACATCAGAATCTATATCTGCTTCTAAAACACAAAGTCGAAATTTATGCTTAAGCAACTTGATGGTCTGCAATAGAGTTGTTGTCTTTCCAGAACCTGGAGAACTCATCAGATTGAGCAAAAATGTATTCGTCTCTTTCATATCTGAACGAACTTTTTCTGCTGCTTCATCATTGCTGCTGTAAATACTTTTTTGTATTTGAATAATTTTAAACTGATCCATTTGAACTCTCTCTTTTGTTGTTTTGATTATTCAAGGGTAACCTCGAAATATTCTCAAGTCAATAAAAATTTGTTGAGTAAATAGAAGCACTGTAAGGAGATAATGATTATAACTATCCATAATCTTAAACATATGTGTAAAATATATATATTTATGTTACTTTTTGTTCTGTAAAGAATTAATCCATCAGATGAGAATCATCAGAATTGGTCCCAATTTTGTCTATCAGGCATCATTTGAAAAATGGGTTTTCAACCAGAAGTTATGAGTATTAAAAAAAACATTGCCTTAAATGAGCAAAAAATAATATCATGAAGATGTCGTTTTATATCTGATAATTTTTATAATATTCTATATTACGATATATGCTATAAGAGGAGAGTCTATGAATTTTGAATATAAAGAATATACATTAAGAAAAGTTGAAGCTAAAGATGCACAAGAATTATTAAAAATAACTAATGATGATGAAATTATGAAATATTATGGAGAATCAGGAGCTCACATAAAAGACGAAGAAGAAGCTTTAATTGAAATTAATTGGAACATCAGTCAATTCGATCATCATGCAGGCATGTGGGTAATTACAAAAAAAACAGCAGATGAATATATAGGTGATATTGGATTTAATAAATACATCAAAGCTCACAATAAAGTTGAAGTTGGATACAAGCTGAAGAAAGAATATTGGGGTGAAGGTATCATAACAAATTTTTTAAATCAGCTGCTCAATTATGGTTTCACTGAATTGAATTATAATAGAATTGAAGCTTTAGTTGATGTCAATAATTTTGCATCCAAGCGTGTTCTATTAAAAAACGGCTTTGAATTAGAAGGAGTTTTAAGAGATTATGAATTTGAATATGGACACTATGTAGATTTGGAAATGTATTCAATCATAAAGCGTACTTTTAATAGATAATTTGTATTGCCAACATAAAATAGATTTCATTGAAAATAATGATCTCACCTAATCTTTTTAAATCAATGCTGAGTATGTAAGAACAAAATCATGCACTCAGAGCATAAAAAATGTAGACAGATGCAATTGAATATAATCAAAGCTGTATCTGACTACATCACAGTAACTATTATTTCATACCCGCCAATGAAAGTTTGACTTTCTCAAGGTCTCTTTTCCTTTCAAATAACGGTGCTTTATTTGTTTCATAAGCAATGAGATTCTCTTCAAAAGTAGTAACACGTTCTTTATTCATGTACAGTACTCCCAATGGGAACTTCTCCATCTCTAATGATTTTCTAAATGCTTCAACTTGATCATATGGATCATACTTGTCATCAAGATAATAACTGTGCTCTTTGAACCATGCAAAGTTATTTAACTTGTTGAAGGATACACAAGGTTGGAATATATCGACCACCGCATAACCTTTATGTAAAATTGCTTTTTTGATGATTTCTTTTGTCTGTTCTTGATCACCACTGAAAGCTCTTGCAACAAATGATGCTCCAAGAGAAATTGCAACAGCCATAGGATTGAAAGGTTCATTTGTGACCCCAAAAATCTGAAGAGTTGTCTTCATTCCTTTTGATGTAGTTGGAGATGCCTGACCTTTTGTAAGACCATATATCATATTGTTATGAACTATGTTTGTAATATTTACATTTCTTCTAATTGCATGAATGAAGTGATTTCCACCCTCTCCATACATATCACCCTCTCCACTTTCAGCGATAACTGTCATTTTAGGATTTGAAACCTTAACAGCAGTTGCAACTGGCAGAGCTCTTCCATGAAGGCCGTTGAAGAAATTGGTATTCACGTATTGAGGCATCTTAGCAGCTTGACCAATTCCTGAAACCATAACTGTGTTCTCTTGTTCAAGCTCAAGTTCATTCATCGCTTTTTTAATTATTTCAAGTATGGAAAAGTTTCCACATCCAGGACACCATGCTATATCTTGATTGCTAATATCAAATTTGTTTTTCATTATTTATCTCCTGCTACTTCATTGATTTTTTCAACCAATTCTTCTAGATAAAAATGCATGCCATTGTATTTTAATATCTTATGTTCAATTTCAACACCTGTAACTATTTTTAATAACTTTGCAAACTGGGCAGTTGCATTATTTTCAATAATTATTATATTTTTTGCTTTATCCAAATATGGCTTAATTTTGTCACTGATAGGATAAACTTGAGTGAAATGAAGATAACCAATTTTTTTGTTATTGATTTCCTTCAGAGCATCATTAATTACATTGAATGTTGATCCCCAACCTATAACTAAGGTTTCATAATCCTTGTTTCCAGTGAATACAGGTTCTATTATATCTTTCTTAATTGAATCCAATTTATGAAGTCTCTTATCAGTCATTTTGACTCTGATATCTAAGTCCTCTGTCAATCTTCCATACTCATCATGTTCATCACTATCAACATGTACCAGACCATCACCAAATCCAGGAATACCTCTTGGAGATATACCACTTGCATTGAGTTTGTATCGTTTGTAATCCTTATCAGTTTTTATGATTTTATCATCAACTTTTATATCAAGGTCTAATTTTTTGGTATTGTAGAAACTATCCAAAAAATACTGATCTGTAAGAATTATTACTGGTACCTGATATTTATCTGCAAGATTGAAAGCTTCAGCGGTGGTCTTTACAGTATTTTCAATACTGGATGGAGCCAATATAATACGTGGAAATTCACCATGGCCAGAATAAAGAGCTACTTCAAGATCTCCCTGTTCTGTTCTCGTTGGAAGACCTGTTCCAGGTCCTGGTCTCTGAGCGATGTGGACTACTATAGGAGTCTCAATGATTCCAGACAGACTGATGCCCTCTCCCATGAGTGCAAATCCACCACCTGAGGTTGTAACCAGAGCTCTTGCCCCAGCATACCAAGCTCCGATACCCATATTTATAGCAGATATCTCATCTTCTGCTTGCTCAACTACTATTTCCATCTCTTTTGAGTGCTCTGATAGAAATGTCAGCACACCAGTTCCAGGAGACATAGGGTAAGAAGAAATGAAATTACATCCACCCATCAAAGCTCCATAACCCACAGCATCATTTCCGTTCAGGAAATAGTCATCTTTAATTTTAGGGTCTCTCTTTATATCAATTCTTACTTTAGAATCATCATACAGAGCTTTGCCCAACTCAAATCCACTTTTTGCAGCTTCAATATTGTTATCAACTATAGCTTTGCCTTTACTTTCAAACTTTTCAGTTACAAATTCATTGAGCAAATCAAGATTGCTGTTAAATAAAGCCAGAACGACACCACAAGCAACTATATTCAAATAGATCTTACTTCCAATTTCTTTGGCAATCTTCAACAAAGGAATGTCTATGATCTCATACTTGGTATCGGTCAACAATTCTTTATCACCAAGAATTATGGTATTGTCAGAAAGTCTATCTGCTACATGCTCTATAGCTTTACTATCTAAAGGAATAAGAATATCGATTTTATCTTTCATCGATTTAACATTCTTATCTGAAACTCTTATGATTGTAGAATTGCTTCCACCACGAATTCTGGACATGTATTCTTTAGTCCCAAAAACATTGTATCCACTTTTCTTCAAAACATGGACCAAAATTAATTCTATAGTTTTTATGCCTTGGCCTGCTTCGCCGCATAAAACAATAGAAACATCTTCTTTAAAAAAATTATCTCTTTTATCCATATACACCTCAAAGAATAATATAATCATTCCTTTTAAAATTTGCTGAATTAGTTATTTCTCAAGATTTCTTTATTTTACCAATTAAAAACCTCAAGCAAGACTATCTTTTTTGTTCCAAATGTTCGTTCTGAGTAGCTGTTGAACTCTGTTGATTTTTCACTCAACATATGAGCTACAACTATTATCTTTATTTATCTTTTCTATAGCTCTCCTCACTTCATACGTATTATTTTCAATTTATTCCAATCACCAACAACATCAAATATGAGAGTCTTTAGACCATCAAGCTACCTCCACAAGAGAGATAGCTATATGAAAACTAAACCATGTACTTTATATCAGATGTATATGTTGGATATGCCCATGGAAGATCCTTAAGAGCGGATGCTGGCAATCCATGCTTTATAGCAAGAGCAAATAGATTGATAAGCTCACCTGCATAAGGACTTACAATATGAGCACCCAATAACTTTCCTGATTCAGAATCAGTGACTGTTTCATAATAAATGTGTTTTGCGTTAAGTCTGCGGTAATTCATCATTCCACTGCCTGATCCTTTCTTAACTGTTACTTTGTGTCCCAGAGCTTCAGCTTTTTCTTCAGTCAATCCAACACTTGCAATTTGAGGATAGGTAAATACAACAGAAGGTACAGAATCATAATCTACCTGTTTACTTTTTTCACTGATGATATTGGTTGCAGCTGTTATTGCCTCCATGTCTGCAACAGGTGCAAGCATTATTGAAGATACACAATCTCCTGCAGCATAAATACTTTCTGCAGTACTCTGCATATATTCATCAGTTATAATTCCTCTTCTATCATATTTAACACCAACTGCATCAAGATTCAAATTCTTTATCTCAGGTGCTCTTCCTATACCTGCAATTACATATGCACCATCAAAGTCACCATGTTTTACAGTATTGACTCTATAGCCATCATTGGTCTTTTTTATTCCAACTACATCAACACCAGTGACCATCTTTATTCCATGCTCTTCAGCTGATTTGATAACTGGAGATAATAAAGTTTGAGGAAACATATTTAAAAAACTGTCACCTTTCTGAAGTACAGTTACCTGACTACCAGCAAGAGCAGCTACAAATGCAAATTCAAGAGATATGTATCCACCACCAATAAAAACAATAGATTTAGGTATTTCTTTCAGCTCCAGAAAATCATCACTTCCATGAGGAAGGACACTGCCTTTCATTTTAAGTTGAACAGCAGAGGCCCCTGTGGCAATGAGAAATGAATTTGCACTGAGAACTTCTCCAGATTCTTTAATCAAAAGACTTTTGGAATCTCTAAATGTTGCAGTACCTTCATAACTATCAATGCCATTATCTTTAAGAGATTTTTTTGTATTTTCAGTAACTTTCGAGGTAAATTCACCTTTGAACTGCTGCAATTGAGTCCAATCAGTAACAGCTGGAGTTTTATACCCCTTTCCAAGCAAAGCACGAGTTTCAGCTGCAATTTGAGTATTGTTGACCAAATATTTCTTAGGTTGACAACCTCTTAAAGCACATGTACCACCATAAGGGCGGTTATCAACAACTGCAACCTTCTTTCCTTTTTGAGCCAATATTCCAGCTGCTGTCAAACCAGCTGTTCCTGTTCCAATTACAATAGTATCATACATAAAATTTTTCCTTTTACGGTTTGTCAAATATAACTCTTATTGCCTAAAAGATTTTATTCATCAGTTTTTCACTTGGCTGCATCAACATCTTGACGTATTGTGATCTCTTGTATGCAAATTCATCTTTTCCACTCAACTTCTCACTGCTCATCTTTCCACGGAAATCATCAAGAGTTGAATAATGTTTGTCATCCATCCATTTTTCTAATCCAGTTAAAATTGTTTCAATATGTTTTGGACCATTCTTATAGAGTGCGGATACAAGTTGAACAGCATCTGCACCAGCCAAAATCATACGTATCACATCATCAGAATCCATAATTCCAGTACTTGAACATATGGAGCTCTTTATATTTCCAGAAATGAGACCTGTAAATTTCAATGGAAGACGATTGTCATCCTTGCTACTGAAGTTAAATGGTAATGTAAACTTTTCATTTTTAATATCAATATTTGATTGGAAGAATCTATTGAATAGCACAAATCCATTGATACCTATATTATCCATTCTTTTGATCATACCAGTTAGATCAGTATAATAAGAACTGAGTTTCACACTTATAGGTAAATCTATTGCCTTTCTGATTTTTCTGAGAACAGCAAGTTGCTCCTCTTCAATATTTGATGAACTGGTGATGCTATTATCAGGAGAGCTGTACAAATTCAGTTCAATACCATCTACACCTGTATCTTCAATTTTTTTGGCATATTCAACCCAAACTTTCTCATTGACTGCATTCAAACTAGCTATAACAGGAATATCACAATTCTCTTTAGTTTTCTTGATCCAATATAGATGATAATCTGGCCCTTTTTCTTCTAATTCAGGAAAGAGAGTCAGTCCTTCAGGATGAATATCATCATGTTCATGAAGCTCTTTATCTAACTCAAGAGATTCCAATTGGATTTCTTCTTCAAATAGTGACTTGCAGACAATAGCTCCTGCTCCAGCCATCTCAATTTTTTTTATCATATCTAAATTTGATGTCAGTCCAGAAGCACCTGCAATAACAGGACTTTTTAATTTCAATCCCATGTACGAAGTAATTAATTCAGCCATAACGCAATCTCCTTATTAAATTTCAGAATAGAAATAAATTTTATATATTTATTTCTACATCTTTTATTAAAACATACACCCAAATGTTAAATAGTTCTGTTTGCTATCGCACATAGTGAGTCTTCAGAACAAAGCCAAATCCCCTTCAATTTGCTCTGTCTAATTCTCATATTTGATAATTTTTCTCGCATAAATTACTATATATAATGATAATCAGTTAATTATTTATCTTATATAGAATAAAATAAATTTTACTTTCAAAAAATTAATTCATTTTTCCTTTTAAATTTTTACATATTGTGATTCATTGATTTGTCTAAAAAATCTTGTGTCATCAATAATCATAGTTCTTACATATGGATAAGAAGGACTTCAAAGTTTCATGCACAATGCATTATTTAATTGACGATGATTTAACTATGAATTAGTGTAGTAATAAGGATACAATTGAAATATGAAAAATAGTGATAAGCAAAATCCAATCGATGCACACATGAATTTATTACTTGCAGCTCTACCTGAATCAGAGTTCAACCGAATTCTTCCCAATCTTCAACTGGTCAATCTTCCTTTGGGAAAATGTCTCTCAGAATCAGGAGAGCAGATGAGTTGTGTTTATTTCCCAACAACTGCAATTGTCTCATTGCTTTACAACATGGAAAGTGGCTCTTCAGCAGAAATAGCTGTAGTGGGTAATGATGGAGTTGTGGGCATATCTTTATTTATGGGAGGATTATCTACTCCCAACAGAGCAATAGTACAGAGCAGTGGTTATGCATTCAAATTGACTGAAGCTTATGTTAAATATGAATTCAATCGTTCACAAGTTTTCCAAAAATTTATGCTGCGCTATACCATGGCTTTATTTGCCCAAGTGTCTCAGACTGCGGCATGCAACAGATATCATACTGTTGAACAGCAGTTATGCAGATGGATTTTACTCCATTTAGATAGATTGCCTTCAAACGAACTTTTTATGACTCATGAATTGATTGCAAATATGCTTGGTGTACGTAGAGAGGGTGTGACCATAGCTGCTGAAAAACTTCAAAAGGCAGGATTGATTTCATACAGTCGCGGTCATATAACAGTGTTGAATAGACATGGTATTGAAGAGAGGGTTTGTGAATGTTATGAGAGTGTGAAAAAAGAAGTCAATCGTCTTTTTGCCGATCCCATTGAGTGATAACTTTTCAGATATGAGCTTTTTCTTTTCGATATATACCTCTTTAATTCATTAAGTTCTATCTAACTGCATGCAATTTATTATATCAAATTCACTTGTTGATATTTGGCTTTATGATGTGTATTTTGTATAATAATAAGTCTCGTTAAATTCTAAACCAAACAATCCATAAGGACTATATTATTTTCCTAAATTTGAGTGCCCATAAGGAACTTATAATATTCCACCTGTTGCATATAAATACTTAAATAAGGTGATTTAAGTATAAATATCTTGACATCTGAATGG
>Ga0172377_10008599_pt1 | contig 10471 bp, 7 predicted proteins | sample Pumphouse3metaG_FD_119749 | JGI IMG/M metagenome (GOLD analysis project Ga0172377, IMG submission 119749) | Leachate microbial communities from a municipal landfill in Southern Ontario, Canada - Pumphouse #3 metaG | ecosystem: Engineered > Solid waste > Landfill > Unclassified | place: Canada... | reverse complement strand
TAGTAGAAAGTATTGTTACGTTATCTGGGAAAGAAAATCAGTTGTTTGTGCAATACGCCACCGAGCATCCAAAAAGAGAGCAAACCCTGAGTGCTTGGAATTATCTGCAAAAAATATATCAAGTAGATTCGCTCTTTGCTATACAAAAACACCCACAACAAGCCATTGAAAGAGAAATGCAGCGTATTAAACAGGAAGATTTAGATTTTCTAAATCATTTAGATACTAATACTTACATAAGTTGGTTTCTTCCCATTCGAAAATTAGTAAGTTCTGTTTCTATAGTTGCTCAATACCGTACCGAAGAAATTCCTGCAAGTTTAGCAGCTTTCCGAAATATTGATTACACCGATAATAGGCTTTATAAAAGTGGTTTGTATAAAGATGGAATCGATAGTCAGTTCTGGTTAATTGAGAATATGGGGCAACCACTCGATTCTGTCTATAAAGAAATGGATGTTTCCATCGATTGTTTGTTGGCAAACTTATCAGGAAACAAAAAGAAGTTTAATGAAATCACCAAGTATCTTTTTCATTTATTAGAAAAACGTAGCTTGTATAGTGCGTCAGAACATCTCGCCATAAAAGTGTTAACAAAGAATAGTTGTACACTAAACGATGATTTGGCAAAACAATTAGAGTCGTATAGAGCGATGAAAGTGGGCAATACCGCACCCGATATTATTTTTAGTGGCGATATTTTTAGAAGCGACTCAATGATAAATGAACCCAAACAATTATCGGATATACAAGCTGATTATAAAATAGTGATATTTGGTGCAAGCTGGTGTCCCAAGTGTGGTGAAGAACTTGGACAATTACTTCCACTTTATCAAAAATGGAAATCAAAAGGCGTAGAAGTGGTTTTTGTGTCGTTAGATACTGACAAAGCTATGTTCAAGAATTTCTCAAGTGTATTTCCGTTTATTAGTATGTGTAACTACAAAAAATGGGATACTCAAGCTGCGAAGGATTATTTTGTATTTGCTACACCCACTTTATTTTTTCTAGACAGTAATCAGAATATTATTTTACGTCCAAATTCGGTGATGCAAGTTGATGCTTGGATTGATTATTATATAAAAGAAAATAATGAAAACAAGCAATGAAACGCTAATACTCAATATACGTAATCCGACTTCAACAAGTGTAAATATTTCTTTCAGCACAGACTTAGCTTACCTTTACAATATAAATGGATGTCTGGTGCTTACTCAGAATTTAACTTATTTTATCGTACACAGATGTTGTTTTAATTAAAAAATACTCATATAAAAAAAGTCAAAAGACATTATATCTTTTGACTTTTTTGTTGCCTCACAAGGATTCGAACCCTGACATACAGAACCAGAAACTGTTGTGCTACCATTACACAATGAGGCAATTGTTAATTACAGGCTGCAAAATTATAAAATATTTTCTAAATAAGGCACTAAAAGGTTACTTTTATTACGTATCGATTTATTTATTTTGATTCTGTTGGTATAACATATATTTGTCCTGATTTGTAACTGATAATTTTTACTGCTGTTTGTTTAGAAATGAATAAGCCGCCATCTGCTATCGCATCGTAACGTTTACCTTCAATGTCTACTTTGCCAGAAGGTCGTAAATCCGTTGTAGTTATGCCACTTTTGCCAACGAGAATAATTTGTTCTGTCGGTACACCTACAAATCCAGAGGCCGTTTCTTGGGTGGCTTCTAAGGCTAATTTTCGGAAAATTCCTTTGGTCCCGATTTTCCAAGTCAGATAGATAATGGCTGCAAAGGCTAATAACAAACCAAGCATTACTGTAAATAAGGCACTGCCCAATTGAGGCATGGCAACACCTTCAAAATTGAAATTAACATTGTCTATAAGACTGGTTGTTAGGCCTAAGATAACGCATAAGATACCGCTAATACCAGCCACTCCAAATCCAGGAATGACAAATATTTCTAAAATAATGAGGATCACTCCAATTACAAATACGATAATTTCCCAACTGGCCGCTAAACCATCGATGTAAAGAGGTGCAAAGTAGAGTATGGCTGCCACAGCTGCCGCTGCTAAAGGAAATCCGATGCCAGGAGTTTGTAATTCAAAATAGATACCTCCAATAATCAACATAATAAGAATACTTTGAAAAAAAGTATTTGTCAGAATACCTTTTAAGTTGTCCATTATACTGGGTTCGTATACTTGAAGCGTATAAGTATCTTGTTTGTAACCTTCTTGTAGTAATACATCTTCTACGGTTTCCGCTGTGCCTTCACAGTAACCATTTTTCATAGCTTCTTCGGTGGTAAATGTCAGTGTCTTGCCTGAGTCGATAAGGTTTGGGATAATGGTGCGATCATCCACCATTGCTTCGGCAATGAGTGGATTACGTTTCCAATTGCCCACTGAATCTTTGCCTTGCGCTTCGGCTGTTGAACGCATGGTGGCTCGCATATACGATTGGTATTTATCAGGCATTTGTTTTCCGTCAGTTCCGCTTACTACAGTGGCAGCACCAAAACTCGATCCTTTGCGCATATATATGCGGTCGCAAGCGATGGAGATTAAAGCGCCTGCAGAAGCAGCATTGTTATCGATGAAAGCAACGACTGGAATTTTGGAGTTTAAAATAGTGGTGCGTATACTATCGGCATAAAGCACTTCGCCACCATACGTGTTGAGATGAATGAGTATCATATCAGCTTGTAACGCGTTGGCTTCAGCAAATCCCTGTTGTGTATAAATCCACGTTTTACTATTTATCTCATCATTAATGTTGATTTGATAAATGGTATTAGCTTGTGTTAATACCGTGGTAGCCAATAAAAAGATAGAGAGTAAGTGTTTCATAATGATAGTGATTTACCTCAATTGAGGTGGTTTTATGAGATAAGATTTCGAAACTTAATCCATCAAAATTTTTAATGTTTCTTCAATGGAATGTGCCTCAATATTTTTCAAATAGAATATGCCATCATGAACATCGATGGTCATTTCTGCGGATTCGGATACTTGAATACCACAGCGAATAAGGGCTCGTTGTAGCCACAAAATAGCCGGTTTTTCTCCGATTATTTTTACTTGTAATGGACCTACTAAGTGGTTGATTTTACAATGTCCATCTTCTTCGTCAAATTTAAATGCTTGGCTACCAAAGGCTTCTTGGAATTTACCAGTTAACATCAAATCTTCAGGAATACCTATTTCTACGCCATTGGGAGTCATTAGCCAAATTTTATCAGCCATTTGTAGTGCCAAATCCAGTTCGTGTGTCGATAGAATAAACGTTTTTTTTGTATTGACAGATAAACGTCGCAAAAGGAGCATAATATCGATACGATTTGGAAGGTCTAGATGGGCTGTTGGTTCATCTAAAAGGACAAGTGGCGTGTCTTGTGCTAATGCTTTGGCAATAACAGCACGCTGTTTTTCACCATCACTTATTTCATTTAAAAAATTATGTGCTTTATTTGCTAAATTAACTTGTTGCAGTGATTCTGTGATTTTGGCCTCGTCTATTTCAGAAAGATTGCCAGCCCAATTGGTATAGGGAAAACGCCCAAGTGCTACTAAATCATGGACGGTTAAATTTTCTGTGTCAATCGTATCGGTTAAAACTAATGAAAAAAGTGTAGAACGTTCATAATTGGTAAGTTTCTGTACCGATTTTCCTAAAATGGTAATTTGCCCTTTCAGTGGTTTTTGTAATCCTGCTAGTGTACGTAAGAGTGTGCTCTTGCCAGCACCATTGGTACCTGTAAGGCAAATTAAATCTCGAGCATTGGCTTGCAAATTTAAGTTGCTTTGTACACTATGATGTTCATATCCTATATGTAAGTTGTTTGTTTGTAACATGATTAGGTTTAACTAGTGCTTTTCTTTTTTAGAATAATCCAAATGATGATAGGCGCACCAACAAGCGCACTAATTGCGTTTATTGGTAATGTATAACCGTCGGCTGGTAATTGTGTGGCGATGTCGCACAGCAATAACAGTGAAGCTCCGCATAACATCGTTCCAGGCAACATGATGTGGTGATCAGATGTTCGGAATAACCCACGTACTAAATGAGGGACTGCCATACCTAAAAAAGCAATGGGACCTGTAAATGCGGTGGTTGTTCCTGCGAGTAATGCCACAGCTACAATAATTAGAAAGCGGGTGCGTACAATACTGATACCTAAGCCTTGTGCATAGTTTTCGCCGAGTAATAGTCCATTCAATGATTTTTGAATAACGAGAGCTACGATGAGGCCTATTGCGACCAATGGTAGCATGACTTGCATATAATTCCAGCTAACGGCCGACAGACTTCCAAATGTCCAAATGACAAAGAGTTTAAGTGAATCCGGATTGCTGCTATTTTGTAGAATGGTGACTAATGAACCAGCTATTTGTCCAAACATAATGCCGACAATCAATAAAGAAACCGCTTGTCGCACTCGAAAGGAAATGCTTAGTACAAGCAGTAATACCAACATGCCACCTAAAATAGCTGAGATAACTAAACCCCAGCCACTTTGTATAAAGGCGAAGGGTAAAAAAGAACCAGCTAATAGATAAATGGCTACGCCAAGACTAGCACCTGAGCTGACACCTAACACGTAAGGTCCTGCCAGTGGATTTCTAAAAAGTGTTTGCATTAGTAAGCCAGCCACAGAGATGGCCGCACCTGTGATAATTGCTGTTAAGGCTTTTGGAAGGCGGAAATTATAAATAATTTCGTGGTAAATAGGGTTGTCAGAAAAAAGTGCTTCAAGTGGTAGACGCACACTTCCAAACGCAATATCCAATAGAAAAAGCGTTGCTGTGAGTAAGATTAACCCAACAAAGCGTAATGTATTTTTAGATAGGGTATTCACAAATGAGGGTGTGTTTGATTTAGTTCGTTTTTAAGCGTATAAGGTAAACTGGTTTATAATCAGGTAATAAGTTGGGATGAAGAGCCCATATAACATCTTTTAAGACCAAATCAGGGTGTACGATGGCACTTTCCCAGAAGTCATTAGCGCCACTAGGTTTCATACGTGCCCAAAAACCATAAACTTCGCCTTTTTGTGCCGAGGTAAATAGCTTGTGCCGTTCGTCCATGTTTAGTAATTCTGGCAAACTTGACACGGGTGCATTCAACCACACATCGGCTTGTGAAAAAGTATTTAGCACCGTTTCGAAATTCAGCGGTAAACTTCCGGTGGTCGTGTCGTTAGCATAAAAATAGTCGGCACCAGCATCTACAAATAGGCGTCCCATGTAACTATGTCCACCTGGCATATACCAAGTACCTTTGAAGTTGCCACCAGCTAAAACGGTAGGTTTGTGGTCTATTTCTTGTGCTAACGTTTTTGCAGCATTGTAATTCATTACTATAGTATCAAATATAGCAGATGCTATGTCTTCTTTGTTGTAGAAAACGGCTACAAACTTAATCCACTCCGCGCGTGCCAGTAATGATTGTTCTGTCCATTCATTGTTAAAAAGAAGTGGCACACCAGCTGTTTTTAAATGTTTGGCATTATCATCTTGCTGATTATAACTGGCTAACATTAAAGCATCAGGTTTGAGCATTAATAGACGCTCTATGTTTGTGTGAAACGCATCACCTAAACTGGTAATGGTCCCTTTTTCGTACGCTGTAGTTAGAGTTTCGTTATAAATCAACTCGGGTGTGCAAACACCTGTAACGGTATTTAGTTCACCTAAAAGTTGTAGAAATTCAAAATGGGTGCATGACGTTACAGCTAAGCTAGTAAGTGGTATGTGTAGCGTTTGTGAGGCATTAGGTGTTTGTATACTGTCTTTTGTAACTAAATAGTAGATTGATGATATTTGGTCTTTTTGCCAAGGATTAAAAACGGTAACACGTTTATAATTAGCGAAATAATCTACCTTAAAACCAGTCGCATGCGTGATGGCTAAGGTTGAGTCAGGTGTGCTTTGATCAATCGTTTGTTGTTTGGAATTACCACAACTACAGACTGTTAGCGTAATAAGGAGATAAAAAAACAGTTCTCGCATAACTCGGTTGGTTTGTCTTGCAAAGATAGCCATAAAATAGCAGAATAAAAACGGAAGTATCAAGTTTCTTTGAGCGTGTTCTGATTTTGATAACGTCGAAATTCTTGAATATTAATAGGCGTATATATAAGAAAGGCGCAAATCAATGGATTTGCGCCTTTCTTATAGGTTTTTTGTTTATTTTACGGCTTTAAAACTCATATCCAAACTTTTGACAGAGTGGGTGAGTGCGCCTACTGAAATAAAATCAACGCCACATTCAGCATATTGACGAAGCGTATCGAAAGTTATGCCGCCTGACGATTCTGTTTCATATTTGCCACCAATGAGTTCTACTGCTTTTTTGGTGTTAGCCGGTGTGAAATTATCGAGCATAATGCGGTCGACGCCACCAACAGCCATGACTTGTTGTATCTCGTCAAAGTTACGAACTTCTATCTCAATTTTAAGGTTTTTTCCTTTGCTCTTGCAGTAGTCTTTTGCGCGAGTAATTGCTTTGTCGATGCCACCAGCAAAGTCCACGTGATTATCTTTGAGCAGAATCATGTCGTACAAACCGATGCGGTGATTGCAGCCACCACCAATTTTAACGGCTTCTTTTTCGAGTAAACGTAGGCCTGGAGTCGTTTTGCGTGTGTCGAGTACGCGTGTTTTTGTGCCTTCGAGCATTTTTACATATTGGGCAGTACGTGTTGCAACACCGCTCATGCGCTGCATGATATTGAGCATTAAGCGTTCGGTTTGCAAAAGCGATTGTATGCGTCCTTCTACTACAAATACAATATCACCCACTTTGACGTGATCGCCATCGTGCATATATTGTGTCATTTGCAGATTAGCATCAAAGGATTGAAATACGTGTTTTGCTACTTCAACGCCAGCTAATACGCCGTCTTCTTTAATAATTAACTGTGATTTTCCCATTGCGTCGGCAGGAATGCACGACAGGGTTGTGTGGTCTCCGTCGCCAATATCTTCGGCAAACCAGAGTTTGATGAGTTCGTCTAAATGATCAATCATTGGAGCTTTCTATACGTAATTGTTGTACTAAATTTTTCTTAATCAGGAAGTAAACACGATAAGTGCCATTGGTTGTTTCCAAATTGCCAATCACAAATTGGGCATTTTCTTTATCACCGCGATGCATGATGGAAAATTTGAGTGGTGGATTTTTCTTAAAAAAATCAGTCAGGATAGTTTTTGTTTGCTGTTTAGTGAAAACGTTGTTCGCATTTTTAATAACGAGTTCAACATTGTCATTCAAATGTTCAGCGATGGCATCACTGTATCCGCTATTGAAACCTGCGACGATATCAGGGATAGCATCCATTTGTTGCGCTTGAGTGGTAAAGACCAACATGAGCGCTACGATTGATAATGAGTATTTAAGGTTTTTCATAGTCATTTGTTTCTTAGAAAAAAGTTCCACTGATTTAACAGCAAAAAACATACCAAAAGTATATTTTTAGAAAAAAGTGGGATTAAAGTTGTTTATTAATCTAAAAAAAACGAAATTTGCAAACGCATATACTCGGCAAAGGTAGTTTATTTTTTTAAAATACGAGACTTGTTGTACGATTTTTGCATTGTTTAAATAGTTTAGTTATTAACTGTTTGGTCAAAACTTCCTCATACAAAGCCTTTTGCAGTATCTGTTTAGTGGCGCTATTTGTTAGTTCTATTCGACCTTATTTGATTTTCTGAATACTATGAAATTGACTTTATTATGGGTGGGGAAGACCACTACCACGTATTTTGCAGAAGCGACCAATGAATATGTGTCGCGGTTGAAATATTATATACCATTAGATGTCGTCACGATTCCGGATTTAAAGCAAACCAAAGCTTTGACTCAAGCGCAACAGCGCGACAAAGAGGGAGAACTGATTTTAAAAACGTTAGAATCGACCGATTATGTGGTATTATTGGATGATAAAGGACGCCAATATACGTCTGTAGAATTTGCCCGTTGGATTGATCAACGGCAACTGGCTTCTATTAAGCGTTTAGTCTTTGTTATAGGCGGTGCATACGGTTTTTCACAGTCAATGTATGATCGTGCGAATGGTCTTATCTCAATTTCAAAAATGACATTTTCGCACCAAATCATACGTCCTATTTTTGCGGAACAGCTTTATCGTGCTATGACGATACTTAAAGGGGAACCTTATCACCATGAAGAGAGTTTGTTGATTGTAAAAAAATGAATCTATCTATTTTTGTTACTTTTTAATTTATGACGCATAAACAGAAGTTTGTAGCTATTTTAATCGCCTTGTTTGTAGCTATTGGTTTGGGTATCTTATTCGAGCAGTTATATAAGCGGTCGGATAGGGAGTCTTTGCCTATTCATTTGTTTCAGAGTGCGTTGCTAAAGAAGGAAAAGTTGGCTGATAAGAAGTTGGCTGATTTACAAAAGTTGGTTGTTGCCAAGCAATGGACTGCTTTTCAAACGTTAGAAGTAAATAATCATGCGGACATCTCATATTATATTTTTGAGGGAGAAAGATTACTTTATTGGACTGATAATAAAGTTGATATAAGTTCTTTTGTGCTACCAACGACTAATCGTGAACAATTTTGTCACCTTAATAATGCGTATGGCGTGTCAAAAATAGTGGTGGTAGATAGTTTTACGGTGGTGGCATTTATTAAGATTAAAGATGATTATAATCTGGCGGATAGCAAGTATGTGAAAAATCGCTTTGCTCAAGGTTTTTTCATGGATCGTCGGATTGTGATGAATCAACAGCACGGAAAGGTGCGCACTGATAGTTGGGGTATATATGCTCAGAATGGCGATTATTTATTCTCGTTGTCGAAAAATGGGGAAGTGGTGTTTCGTCGTGAATTTGCCTATTTAGGTACATTCTTTTATGCGATAGCCTTTTTATTGTTTTTTGTTTTATTTTATTTACTCGATTATTGGTTTGGTGAAAAAATGCGTCAGGCACGTTACTTCTTGATGGCTTTTGGTGTATTTGCTCTGATTACTTGTCTGTGTTTGTATTTGAATATTCCCGATTTGTTATTTAGCTCTGATATCTTCTCGCCTATTTATTATGCCTCGGGCGAATATATGTCATCGTTGGGTCATTTGATTATTATTAGTGCGGCGTTTTGTACCTTTATCGCTACGTTTTATTTTAAAATCACGTTGCCGTTTTTGCATACTAAATCATCGCGTAATCTTGTGTGGATTTCACTGATGCAACTACTTTCGCTATTGTTTTTCGGACTTATTTTTTGGTTGTTTCGTGATTTACTGTATAATTCTGGTTTTGAGTTGGCACTTTATCGTATTGAAAATCTGTCGATTTATTCTGCCATTGCCTTTTTCTTGATTATGACTTGGTTCTTGGCGTTTATATTGTTTCGCGACAAGTGTATTACGCTGTTGAAATATAGTTTTAATTGGCATCAAGTGATTTTGTCGGACATCATGGTGACGCTTTTGCTTATTGGCGGTGCTGCTCTTATGGGGAAAATTGATTTCTACCAAATTTTCTTGGGCTATTTTTTGCTCTGTTTGACGGTTGATGTGTTGCGTTATGTGACCAAACGCTCACTTAATTTTTGGTATTTAGTGGTGTTGGTATTTGTTTATACTAATTTTATTGTGTGGTATACTTACACTCAAATTCAAGTCATTAAACGTGATAAATATGCCTTAATGGCTGATAATATTGCTTTAGGAGAGGATAGCCGTTTTGATGTGTATGTGCATAAATTGCTGCAAGATATAGAAGTGCCTTTGAGTACAGACCAACATGTATTGATGTTGCTCGATAAACAGAAACCTTCGTCGCAGGATCGTATGATGCGTTATTTAACCAAATCCTATTTTCGTGATTATTGGAATACGTACGATGTGAAACTATTTGTGGCTGACACCATATCGGAGGCTGGACATCGGTATGATACTGATATTCAAACGGGAGTTTTAGAACTATTGACGGACCATTTTTATGCGAATAAGACACCACGTAATTCATACGATTTTGTAGGCATTTTTGATTATACGATGCCGGATGGATCTATTAAACGGCTTTTCTTGGTATTGTTTAGGAAGAGTGGTTTGGAGAATTATGGCTATCAGGATGTACTTTTTGAATCAGAGACTAGCCGATTGAGTTTGTCACTTTCCACAGCGCAATATGTCGACGGTGTGAAGGTTTACGGTACGGGACGTTATGTGTATCCTGATATGTTGGATGCTAAAAATTATTTAAAAGAGGACAATATCACGTATTATAATGGATATGCGCATTATATTTTTCCTTACGACCATAATACGTATATTATTGTAAGTGAGCAACATCCTAAAAAATATTGGGCTTACAAGCTCTTTTTTACGTATTTATTTACCATTTATCTTTTTATTGCGCTGTTCTTTTATATTTATTGGTCTCGTATAAATCGCACTACGACGTTAAAAAACACCTTTCTTTCGCAAGTGCAACAGTCGTTTATTAC
>Ga0172377_10008598_pt1 | contig 10471 bp, 15 predicted proteins | sample Pumphouse3metaG_FD_119749 | JGI IMG/M metagenome (GOLD analysis project Ga0172377, IMG submission 119749) | Leachate microbial communities from a municipal landfill in Southern Ontario, Canada - Pumphouse #3 metaG | ecosystem: Engineered > Solid waste > Landfill > Unclassified | place: Canada... | reverse complement strand
CTCACCTTCTCAAGAACCGGACTTGCTTATCGATAGGAATCTCTCTCGCGCGAAGACACCGAAGCGCTGGGCCGGGTTTGAGCGCCGACGAAATTGGGTAAAATAAAAGAGCGCCGGGGCGCTGGTCGCTGCGCAATACAATAGCATACGCTAGGAGGCAGTATAGTGGCTAAATGGACAATCGAACTGGGAGACTTTCAAGGCGGATTCCGTATCTATCGCGACGAAGACGAAGTCCCTTGTTACTACGATAACAGGCTTACGTACATGAAGGTTTCCGCTTACTGGCAGCCGGGCCCAGACTATATGCCAATTGAAGTCGGGCGCGTCACAGTCAGCATGGACGGCATAGAAGTGATAGGCGCTCAGATAATTGACGACGTAGAGTTCTCTCTGGTAGTAGAGTATCAGTACCATCGACAAGACGGCGACATCAGACGCATAGAGCAGATATTCACCGACAATGATGTCTTCCACATCGGGGATTCGCTCACCGTGTCGCGCACCGCTACTCTTCCGTGTGCTGGATTGGGCGAACTCACCGGGATGGAGAACCCCTGGATTACCTGGCGCGGCAACATAGGCGCGATATCTATCAGTCCTATTCTGCACGAGGGCCTCGCCGAAGAAGACATATTCCCGTTGTACGATATACCCCCGAAAGAACAGCAGATCAAAGTCCATTTCACAACAGAAGAGGTGTAGGGTAAATGCAAACTTGGTGTGGGCTGGGGCGACTCGGCAAAGACCCAGAAGTGAAGACCACCAGTGGAGGAGCTAAGATGGCTATGTTCTCCTTAGCCATCGATGAGTACAACCATTCTGCCAAGAAGCGAGAGACAACGTGGCTGAATGTAGTGTGCTTCGGGAGGACGGCAGAGTTTGTCGTCCGCAACTTTCACAGGGGAGACCCCATATTCATCAGCAATGGTCGGGTTGCGGTGAACCAGTGGGTAGACAATGACGGCAATAAGCGCACCTCTTACAACATCGTCGCCAACCAGGTTGACTTTGTCCCCAGAGGTAAGGGCGGCGGACAAGGTAGCGGACAAGGTGGGCAGAACCGGCAGAAGCCCAATACAGAACCCGACATCGACTGGGGAAACAATGAAGAAGAAGACCCGTGGGCGGAATAAGTATTATCGGGCAAGGAGCGGTAACTTTACTCTGCGCATTTCAAACCATGCCATTCAGCGCGCCTCGGAGAGGGCGGGGGTGTCGATAGATTCCCTTCTTCGTATGGCAAGGACGGTCGCAGACGAGTGTAAGCTATGGCGCGACCCCGACCGGAGAGACGATGTCTTCGATGTGGTTGTCATGGGGCTGATATGGCGCGTCATGGTGCATAATAAGCGCAGGGGAACCGTGCTCACCGTCATGCCCGCCGAATGGAAGGAACGCTCTTACGCGACAATTGGTTAATCGCTCGCAATATTTGCAGCCAAGCAGGAGGAGATGCGCCAACAATGGCAATAAATTCTGCTACACGCAGGCACATGATAGCGTTATCTAGGCGCGACGAGGACAGGTTGAAGCGAATACTATCTTCAACTAGGGGTAGGGGAGGGGCCGGTCTAGACAAGCTCGGAACAGACGACCTGTGTATTCTCTTCTGCCATTTTCAGTCATTCAAGGCCGCCGCAGATCACTGCGGCCTTTCTGTCTCCGGCACGAAGGATGCCTTCTACAGAAACGGAGTGTCGCTCGATAGCGTTCTTCGCTGGGTCGAGGACAATATAAGCAATATTCTCACCGCTGAGAATATTGATCTCGGCGAAGTAGCTATGGTTGACCCTTCTGAGCTTGAGAGGGCGCTGGCTATGGTGGAGTACTATAAACGGCGCTATGAGTACGAGAAGGCCAAGAACCAGAAGCTCTCAAACGGATACAATCTCTATCGAGATATCATTGCCACCACCGTGACTGAGTTCCCGGCAGTCCCCGCGGCGTACCAGAATCCGACCTCGGATTACAAGAACGATGAGGAGCTTTGCTTTCTCCCCATCTCAGACACACAGATAGGTTCTTGTGTTCTCCCCGAAAGGCTCGGCGGCCTTGCGCATTACAACTGGGATGTGTTTCTCCACCGTATTGAAGAGTACAAGCGTGGCGTAAACTCGATAGTCAACGAACATTTGCGGTTGAGCTATCCAATAAACACGGCAGTAGTAATGCTGCTCGGAGACCTCATCGAAAATGAAGTTATCTTCCCCAATCAAATGGCTCACATCGACCTTGATCTAACGAGTCAGATATTCAACGGAGCATTGCAGATAGCAGAACTCATCAGATGGCTTGCTGCTCAGTTCAAGCATGTGCGCGTGTTGGCGATTCCCGGCAATCACGGGAACGTGAAGGGCACCACCATGAACGCAGACTATATCGCGTACATAATGATGGCGCAGGCGCTTGCGGCTCAGCCTAACGTAGAGTTCATGGTCTCCGAGACCCACTACCTTGGGTTTTATATCGACAAGAACCAAGACTACCTTGATTTCAAGGGTCACGACAGAGTGTGGAATTTCTTGATGACACACGGGCATCAAGCCAAGAGCTACAACAGTCTCCCCTTCTACAGTCTTGAGCGGCTGGTGCGAAGATACTCTTCGATGACCGGCATTCTGTGGGATAAGCTCTTTGTGGGGCATCACCACCAGGATGTTCCCGGCCCGAGAAACGCATGGGCAATCAACGGGTCATGGGTCGGCGGGACTGAGTATTCGCAGGAGAAGATGCAGGGGAACGACCAGCCGTGCCAGCGTATCTGGGGGTTTCATCCGAAGCGCGGGCTTACCTGGACTTACTCGATTGACCTCGACAAGGAGATGCGCCTTGAGATGCGCGCCAACGACAATGGAGTGTATACTCCGGTTACTACCGTGAGCATTGACGAGAAGGGCGCAACGAAGTTCAACCTCGCCGCCGGTGGTTTCTCCACGGAGTAGTTTGAGTCCGCCTTCGATATGGTAGTATGTAAAAGACGGGCCGGGAGGCGAGATCGTGCCGAGAAGCGTAGGAGTCTCATCGTCGGGCAATTCACCACAGCGCCGAAGGCGACCTAAGCAAGACGGGTCGCCTTCACCCACCTCAATCGGAAGCGCAAAACGCTCCGACCAGTCGGTGAAACTAGACCTTATTCGTGTCTTCGCAGAAGAGTGGAAGAACTACTACGGCACCTCGTATATCCCTTCAGACCTAGACGGTAAGGCCGTATACTACAACGTAGTTCCGCTGGTAGACACTAACGGAGGATACGAAGACTTCTTAGAGGAGTGGACTGCATCTATACGGTATGCGCTGGAGTCCGACATTACCTGGGGCAACGAAGACACAGACGAGGCGGGCAGGCTTACCATAAGTGGCTTCGTCAACAACTACAACGATATCCGGCTATCATTCGCGAGTGATGAGGGGGCAATGATGTTTCGCGCGGCCTACAACAAGTACCGCCAGATATGGGGGATAGACAAGATGGCGGCTTATCGTTCCGCCGCGAAAGTTATTCACTCTGAAGGATACAGGCTGTCTTCTATTGATCCGAGGCTGTTGAAGAGTCTGAAGTCTCGTTACTCCAATCGCGACTTGGGGTTAGATATGTGCCCGGAGGAGGACAGACTTCGTTTCACGGATAAGGAGATAGAGGCGGAGATAGATGGGAACCAGAAGCTCTTTGAGTTCTTGGTCGGCAGAAGCAGCGGGGAGGGCGCGCTGCGCAGGCGTCTAATAGAAGCCTATAAGATAGCGCAGAGCGAAGGGGTTATTTGGGATGTCAAGTGACGTGTGGAGTGAAATCAAAAGTCGTATCAATTTAGTAGAGTATGCCGAGAAACGCATGGAGGTGAAGAAGCGGGGCGGCGTCTATTTTTGCAAGTCTCCAATCAACGAAGACACAGACCCCTCTTGCGCGCTTTATGCCGACCATTTCAAGGACTGGTCGTCGGGGCGGTACGGCGACATCTTCGACTTTATTCAACTAACAGAGGGTGTCGATCTGGCAGAGGCTCTGTCTAATGCGGCAGACTACTGCGGATTTCAGTTAGACGAGAAACATATAGAGCGTGCGCGGCAACTTCAGCGCGAACGCACAGCCATAGAGAAGAGCCAGGAGCGGTTCATAAGCGCACGGTGCGACACCTTCTGGGAGTGGCTTGCCGACAGGGGCATTTCTCGGGAAACCGCAGACGCCTTTGCTCTTGGATGGAGAAGCGATGTGCGGGCGGTCTCTATCCCTATCTTCGACCGATACGGCAGGCTCGCGAGTATCTCACTAAGGCGCATAGAGGGCGAGCCTAAGTACCAGCACTTCAATACTTCATTCTTCAACCGCAGCAGGCATCTCTACAATATGCATGTTGCGTTCGACAATGCCACCGACGGCACTCCGATTTATATAGTAGAAGGTCAGTTCGATGTTATGGCGCTCCACGAAGCCGGGGTGCGCACAGGAATTGCGTCGTATGGAGAGGCGATAACTGCAGGACAGGCTTCTCTAATCAAGGAATTTGCCCCTTCGGCTACTATAGTCTATGTCCCCGACCAGGACGAGAATGACGTAAACGCACATAAGGAGAAGCAGCGTAACGCCATCGGGGTACTGTCTTCTCGGATCGGCGGAGATGTCAGAGTAGCCACACTCTCTCGCCCCGACGCCAACGATGTTCTTCTCGCGCTAGGCGCAGAACAACTCAAGTCTGAAATTGAACAACACCGACATAACAGCTATTTTCTCCTAGAAGAAGCCTTACGTAAGGCGGGAACTATAGAAGCCGAATACGAGGCCGCGAGAAGCGTTATTCACGGTACCGGGAACGCTCTGATAATTGATGACTTATGCTCAATGCTCTCCGAGCGCTGGGAGAAACCGAAGGAGGTTGTGCGCACTTACCTTCTCGGCCCCAACAACAGAGAGAGTCTAGGTCTCATTAAGCGCATAGAGCACGGGATTGAGGCTTACGAAGATTTCGCCGACTCTCTCGCCCATCCGGTCTTTAGATTCCCGTGGCCCACGTTCAACGACAAGATACGGGCGATAGCGCCGGGTCACGTCATTGGCTTTATAGCTCGGACTTCTGTGGGCAAGACGGTGTGGCTACTCAATCTCATAGAGCATTGCTGTAATACCAATAGGGACGGGCACGTTATGTTCTTCACTTTTGAACAGCCGGAAGTAGAGATTATTTCACGCTTACTGGCAATACAGTCATCGGCCATGATTGACCCCGACAAGGAGATAAGCACCAGGGAGATAGAGATGTTGTGCCGTATGCGCGATAGAGATAACGAGTGGAATTGGCGCAAGCAAGAGTTCATGGATCATTTCAAAAGCCTGAGTATAGTAGAACAGTCCATGACTGTGGATGAGATTGAGGCTACAATCAATGAAGGCTCGATGACATATGGCCCCGTTCAAGTGGTCTTTATTGACTACCTGGGTCTTATCGAAGGCAGGGGCGACGAATACGAGCACATTTCTCATGTGGCCAAGGCCTTGAAGAACATAGCTAAACGCACGGGAGCAGTCATGGTTTACTTGCACCAGTTGTCGAGAAAGGGAGAGGACGGCACTAAGCCGGTGACACTTGAAATGGCGCGTGGTAGTGGTGTCATCGAGGAGAGTGTGGATTACTTAATCGGCGCGTGGAGGCCGGAGGGCACAGACTCTCCTGAGTTCGCGGCGGCTATTCTCAAAAATAGGCACGGTCGGCTGGGAGACGCCTTGCTTTATCTAAATCCGAGGACGCTTTCGCTAACCGAGCGCGAAGAGGTGCCCGTAGAAGTGATATACCCAGAGACGACTTCTGGACGCGAAGAGGTTTCAGAAGCGTTCGATTGGGGTAATGATAATGGAGAAGACCCATTCAGCGTGTAAGGTGATAAATATGGAAGACAGACTTGTTGATGCTGACTTTGAGGAGATTGTCGAGAATGTAGCCATGTCTGTGGGAGAGGCAATATACAATACTGCCAAATGGCACTATAGCTTCGGAACCATGCCGCTGCATGTGATGACCGACGAGGCGGTGCGCGAGGAGATAATCACTCGTTGCGTCAATAGGTACGGGGAAGATATCGGCAACGTATACATAATCTATGCTTACAACGCCCTGGGCAAGGAGTGTATTGTCAAGGTAGACACGAAGGTAGTAGTCACGGCAAAGAGCAACGAGCACTACAAGGCGGCGCACAATGCCTTGAAAAAACTGCGAGAACAAGACGCTGCGGAGGAAGAGAACCATGAACGCTAATCCGTATTTTGTGCATCTGCGTGTTATGGAGCCGGATGGCAATGGGGGGAAGAAGCAATGCAGCGATTGGGCGGCTACTGTAGCCATCAATCTCTGTCATGAAGACGTGGTCGCCGGAGTGGCGCTGTGCAGTCCGAAAGACCAGTTCAGTCGTAAGCGCGGCAGAGAAATCGCGCAGGGCAGGTTGGCGAGTGGCGACGGTATTGTCTTGGAGGAGCTTGCGCCCGCCATGCAGAAGCATGAAGACTTTATGAAGGCCGCCCGCCTTGCCGTCTCTGTCTTCGCAAGTAACAAGATAAAAGACATCAATGACTTTGAGCACATCGTGCGCGACCTTGTTCTCAACCAGTAATCCGCTAGGAGAATGAATATGACCACAGAATCGCCTGCCGAACTTGTGCTTGAAATAGATCAGTACAGTGTATTTCGTAAGCTGATGGCCTTGCAGCGAGCCATCCCGGTGATACCGAAGGACGCGCACAACGAGAAGATGGGCTTCGGGTATGTGTCTTCTTCTGCTGTTCTAAAGCGGATACGCGAGGCTATGGACGAGATTGGTCTTCTCTTGCTGTTCAATGTCGTGCGCCACGAAGTGATACAAGGCGCAGCTTACAGAGGGCAGCAGGCGCTTACCGTCATAGATGTTGAAGCTACCTGGATTGATGCAGATAACCCTTCGAGCCGAGTGACTATGATCTGGTCGGGGCAAGGGGCCGACGATGGCGAAAAGGGCATCGGCAAGGCTCTGACTTACATGGAGAAGTACAATCTGCTGAAGTGTCTGCATATCCCGACTGATGAGATTGACCCCGATGCCGACGCTCCTCCCGATATAGAGAACGCGCCTGTGTGCAAGAAATGCGGTAGCGTCATGTCTATGCGAAGGGGTAAGCGCGGGCCATTCTGGGGTTGCTCTGCCTATCCCAATTGCGATTATACTATGGACATCGGAGAAGAAGAAGCTGCACCCCGATCCGTAGTCTATTCGTCAGAAGAAGAACCGGAAGAAGAAGTCGATCTGTCTGAAGTCTGGGCTTCTACTTGGGAAGTAGTCAAGCAAGTGCGCGGCGAGAACGCAGGCCCCGACGATCCGAAGACGGTAAAGGCTATGGAGAACTGGGGGAAGAAGTACTCCGGCGGCGAGGCGCAGACGCTCGATGAGTGGCCCGCCAGTATGGTTCTGGCATTCAAGGCGAGTATCGACAAGTCTAAGGGAGAATAGTCATGTTTAGCAAGTGGCGCAGCGAAGAGGCTATAGTAGACGAGTGGGGGGATGAAATAGACCTTGAGGAGGTATACGAAGAAGAGGAGGAGGACGGGGATATCATCCTTGAGGCTCTAGAGATGGGGCATCGAAACAAGTATTGCAGAGATGGAGCATTGGAGTAGCAATGGACGATAAGCTATTGGCGGCGGTGCGCAAGGTCCTTGGAGAGGGGAGGGTATTTCAAGCTTCTACATTCATGGAGGAGACGCCGAGAATACCCACAGGCGTCTTCGGCCTTGACCTGGCTATAGGTGGGGGCATTCCGAAGGGCAAGATTACGCTGATTGCGGGCAACGAAGGTTCGTGCAAGTCGGCGATATGTTACCGACTTATCGCTGAAGTGCAGCGGCAGGGACAGGTAGCGGCGCTGATTGATGTCGAGCAGAGTCTAACCCCTTCATGGGCCAAGGTCTTCGGCATAAACCTAGATGAATTGATAGTGTCTTATCCGAGAACGCTTGAAGAGGCGTTCGATGCCGCCGACGCCCTGGTGCATATAGTCAGGCCCGGCATACTGGTATTCGATAGTATTGCCGCCTGTTCTCCCGAAGAAGAGCGCGAGAAGTCTTTCTCCGAGGGCGAGCGTAGGGCCGAGAGGGCAAAGCTAAACAATAGGTTCATGCGCGTGATGAACTCAAACCTCAAACCTTACGAAGATAACGGCGTTATTCGCCCCGCCGACACGGCAGTTGTAGGTATCCAGCATCTTTACCGAGACCCTAGTTCTCCGTACTTCGTCGAGTACATGCCCGCCGGTATTGCGCAGAAGTATCAGTCGCATCTTACGATTTATATGAAACGCCGCCGGTGGCGCGTGGAGGGCATTGTGACCAACAACGAAGAAGGCGGAGAAGCTCTGACCGACAATCGCACTGTAGGTTTCGATGTGCATTGGCGCGTCGAGAAGTCTAAGGTCTCGGCCTCGCAGAGCGAAGGTGAGTTTACCTTTTATATCGAGAACACTCTGGATGGACAGTACTATCAAGGGCAGATAGAAGAGACCGAGCACCTCGTGCATATCGGGCGCATGTGGGGACTGATAAAGAAGCAAGGCTCGTGGTATACTCTCTTTCCGGGAAAAGAAGAATTGAAAGTCCAGGGGGCCGCGAATCTCACCGCTCTTTTCGAGGAGTACGGAGACGAGTTTGTGCGTAGAGTGATGAAGGCCATGAAGGACGAAAGCGCGAAGGCCAGAGTCCCCCCAGGGAGACCGATGCTCCACCAGGATGGCGATGAAGATGACGCATTGGACGGAGACACCGGAGACTCCGCAGAAGAAGGGGAGACGGCGGGAGAAGAATAGCGCCCAGAAGGTCGGGGGGAGACTAATACCGGCTTCTGGCGCAATTCTGGGGGCCGGTGGCGACTTTGAGATGCGCGAGACACTCCCCGCCAAGGCTGAGTTTCTGGTAGAGCATAAATACACCGCGAACAAGTCGTTTCGGCTGACGCGCGACTTACTTGATAAGATAGCCGGAGAGGCGTTTAGGGCGAATCGGAGACCGGCCATGATGATTGAGTTTGAGGGCGGAGAGACTTACGTAGTATTTAGACTCTGCGACCTCGACTGGGAGCGCGGGTAACAGATGCTCACCAACGAACAGAAGGCCGTGCTCTACGCGCTTAGGCTTATCAAGGTAAACTGGGACAGCAACAACGACTATCGGGGTCTGCTCGTAACTCTCTCAGCTATGAGAGAAATGGGTATGCTCAGGCTACTCGACTTGTTATTGATGCCGGGTGAGTTCAGGGAGATAGTACTATATACGTTGAGGCATAGTAAAAACAAAAGCAATCAACAAGACAGCAGCGAAGGCTAGGCAAGCCGGTGCATCTAAAAGAAGCAGAGCCGAGGCAGTTTGAGCTTATGGAGGGCGCGAATGGATACAGTCGGCAGGATAATAATGGACGGAGTCAAGGCCCGAGAAGCAACCCGAGAAACACCGACTAAACACGGGCGCTGGCGCGCTTCCGACGCCGGTAAGTGCGAGATACAGCAGATACTTAAGGCCTTTGAAGTCGAAGAGAGCGACCCTCCCGACTACGAACTTATCCTCAAGTTCCAGGTGTGCTCGCACCTAGAACATTTCGTAACCGACACGATAATGCGTTCTCTTGAAGGGCGCGAGGATGTTCTCGTTCTAGGTAGTGACGATAACGCGCTGGCCGACAATGAACTCAAGGTAAGCGGTCATGCTGATATAGTGATTTACGATAGGCAGAGCGCTAAGCCGTTGGAGCTTATCGAGGTCAAAGCGCTGAACTACTTTTTCTGGCGCAAGTTTGAAAAGGAGCCAATCGAAGAGGCATACTTCTACGGGCAATTGCAGATGTACATGCACATGCTCAAGATAGACACTTCTACCCTTGTTGTAGTAGAGCGCAACACGCCCATGATACACACCATCGAAGTTCCTTATGATGATATCTACTTGTGGCGTCTAGAAGACATGTACGACAAGCTCAATCGGTATTACGAAGCGGTAAAGTTGCCCGCAATTGAAGATATTGAAGGCGAGCGCGCCTGCCAGTTCTGCGCATACCGAACGCTCTGCGGAGAGGGGGGCAATGATATTGCAGCAGTACTCGATGCGCAAGCCCGACGAGAAGGAGCGCCTTGTCTATCTGAAGAAGGTCTGGGCGCGAGCTAACGAGGTCTTCCGAGACCGAAAGATAGCCGAGGCTATGGTTCACGCCTTTGCGTGGTTTGAGATGGGCGAAGAGAGTGTCGCCGACCTGACTATCATCGAGTACGAGTCTCTGCTTTCTTGGCTACGCTGGTGCCAGGCGCGCATAGATATGATAGGCGAGGTACATTTCAAGTGCTTCGAGTCTGCGGAGGTATCTTCTAGTGAACTTGCCTGACATAGATCGTCGAAAATTGATCCGCACTCAGATGATTGAAACTTATCACGTAGACATCGATGACCTGGAATGGGCGGAGTTCTGCACTCTCTGG
>Ga0172377_10008594_pt1 | contig 10472 bp, 3 predicted proteins | sample Pumphouse3metaG_FD_119749 | JGI IMG/M metagenome (GOLD analysis project Ga0172377, IMG submission 119749) | Leachate microbial communities from a municipal landfill in Southern Ontario, Canada - Pumphouse #3 metaG | ecosystem: Engineered > Solid waste > Landfill > Unclassified | place: Canada... | reverse complement strand
AGTGCTTTCATCCATGCATGCTCAAACATCCCTGACCATTGACCAGGCATTGGATATTGCAGAGGAGAATAACCCTGATCTGAAAGCATCAAAACTCAGCCTTGAACGTTCTCAATACAATCTTGTGGCACAACAGGCGTCGTTAAAATCCCGTTTTTCACTCGATCTTAATCCGATCAATTACAGCAGATCAAGACGATTTGACAATCGTCTCTCCCAATGGTATACCAATGAAACGCTCAATACAAGCGGTACATTTATGGTTTCCCAGCCAATCCTGATGACCGATGGTGAGATTTCGCTGATTAACACATTCGGCTGGCAGGATAATCAGTCGACAGTGGAAGGGATGGATAATCGGAACAGGGCATTCAGTAATGATCTCTATTTACGCTTGACTCAACCGATATTCACCTACAACCGTCGAAAAATGGAGTTGCGGCAGATCGAGTTCGATTATGAAAATGCGGGTATCCGATATGCTTTACAGCGATTGAACACGGAACGAAGTATTACCAATCAGTTTTACTCCGTCTACATGGCGCAAAATAACCTATCCATCAGCAAAGAAGAACTGGAGAATACGAAGCAAAGTTTTGAAATCATTCAGAATAAGGTAGAGGCTGACCTCTCGGCAAGAGAAGAACTTTATCAGGCAGAGCTGAATCTTGCCAATGCGCAATCTGCGGTTGAAGAGAGGAACGTATCGCTTGAAAATGCGAAGGATCAACTGAAGCAAACATTGGGGATGGCTTTGGATGATGATATCGAGGTGAAGGTGGTGATCGAGGTGAGCCCGGTGGCTGTCAATCTGGTACAGGCTGTAGAGAGTGCCATGAACTCGAGAATGGAACTTCGACAGCGTGAGATTGATATTGAACTGGCGGAGCTCCAGATGATACAGACAAAAAGTCTCAACGAATTCAGGGGAGATATCTCCCTGTCGATAGGAATTATCGGTGACCATGAAAGGTTTGGCAACCTTTATGATAATCCTACCCAAAACCCGCGTGTGGCAGTGAGTCTGGCAGTTCCGATTTTTGACTGGGGTGAGAAGAAAGCACGGGTAAGGGCACAACGAGTAGCGCAAACCCTTGCCAGGCTTGAGCAGGAGAACCTGCGGACAGATATTGAGCTGGATGTGAGACAAACCTGGAGAAGACTGGAGAACCTGCGTACCCAGATTGATATCGCAGAGAAAAGTGTTCGGAATGCGCAGCTTACCTACGACATCAACCTGACAAGGTATAGGGAAGGTGATCTTACAGGGATGGAAATCAATCAGTTCCAAACCCAGTTGTCGAACAGGAAGATTACTTACGCACAAGCATTGATCAATTATAAAATTGAACTGCTGAACCTGAAAATTTTAACGCTGCATGACTATGAAAATGAACGCCCCATTGTACCGATCAGGGAATGGACGGGCACTATCCATTGAATTTACTGACACAAACAAAAAGAAATAACCGGATGAACTACAGAATTATATTGTTTACGGTACTGGTTGCATTGTTGACGGCATGTAACAATCAACCCCAAAGCAGTCAAAGCGAGATTGAAACACCTGTCTCTGTGCAGGAGCTGAAAAAAAGTTCGATCAGCAAGTTGATCAATACGACAGGAACGGCTCTGGCAACCTATAGTGTAGAGCTGAATGCCGAGATGAGTGGCTTTTACAACCTGCGGACCAACCCTTCCACCGGCAAGCCCTATAAGTTAGGTGATGCCGTGAAGAAGGGTCAGCTGATCATCCGCCTGGAAGATAAAGAGTATGAAAATGGTATCGCGCTCGACTCCAGGAAGCTAAGCCTTGAGATAGCGGAACAGGAGCAAAGCAAGCAGAAAGCCCTCTATGAGAAAGGAGGTGTCACCCTGAGTGAAATGCGCAATACCGAAGTGCGGGTCACCAACGCCCGTTACGACCTTGAAAATGCGAACCTGAATCTTGAAAAAATGAGTGTGAGGGCACCTTTCAACAGTGTCATTGTCTCCCTGCCTCACTACACACCGCAGAGCAGGGTAACACAGGGTAGTCAGATGGTTGGGCTGATGGCTTATTCACGCATGTATATGGATATCAACCTTCCGGAAAGTGCGATTGAATACGTGCGATCAAATCAACCTGTTTACATCACGCATTACACAATGCCTCACGATACAATTAGCGGTGTAATAAGTGAACTCTCACCGGCCATCAGCATGGAGACACGTACATTCAAGGGGAAGTTATTGATTGACAACAACCAGCTGAAACTGCGACCCGGTATGTTTGTCAAAGCTGATATCGTGGTGGACAGAGCCGATAGCGCCATTGTTATTCCGAAAGAGGTTGTCATTTCCCGTAGAAACAGGAAGTATGTATATATCGTGGAAAGAAATACAGCGATTCTGCGTGATATTCAAACAGGGCTCGAAGATGAAGACAACATTGAGGTTACCCAGGGGCTGAAAGAGAATGATAACCTGATAATCCGGGGATACGAGACGTTACGTGAGAACAGCCGCGTGAAAGTATTGAAATAGGCTGATGTGTAGAGAATAGCCGTACATTTAACACGATATCCCAGATGAGGAATTTACTCCGATTTTCATTGAAAAATCCCGTTACCATCAGTATGATCGTCTTCGCGATCCTGCTGCTGGGGAAGATTTCCTACGACAGACTCAGTGTGGATCTGTTGCCGAATATGAATAGTCCGCGCCTCTTCGTCGAACTGGAAGCGGGTGAGCGACCACCGGAAGAGATCGAAAAAATGTTTGTCGAAAGCATTGAGTCAATGGCTATCCGGCAGAGTGATGTGGTGCAGGTCTCTTCTGTGATAAGGGCCGGATCTGCCCAGGTAACGGTTGAATACCTGCAGAATAAAGATATGGACGAAGCTTTTCTCGATCTTCAGAAGGCGATGGCTCCCTATTCACAGAATGCAGATATTGAGTCCATCAACATCACCCAGCACGATCCCAACGCAGCACCGGTCATGCTGATCGCGATGTCTCACCAATCGATCACCGATATGGCGGAGTTGCGGAAAATGGCGGATAGCTATATCCGTAATGAGCTCATCCGCCTGGAAGGTATTGCCGAGGTATCCCTGTCGGGTGAAGAGGTCTCGATGCTGACCATAGAAACAGATCCATATACCTTGAGTGCTTTCGGTATCACCATGGAAGAGATTGCTTCGAGAATAGAAGCAAACAATCAAAGCATATCGGGAGGAAGGGTGAGCGAGCTGGGATTACAGTATCTGGTAAAGAGCTCTTCGTTGTTTAACGCCGAAGCAGATTTCGAGAACCTGATCGTCAGCTACAAGCCCACGGAGGCAACTGCGGGAGGAGCCGGAATGCAAAACTCAGCTGTCAATGCAGAAAGTGCTCCCCTTTTTTTAGGTGAAGTGGCCACCATTAAGTTCGAAAATGCACGCCCCGATAATATCGTGCGGATAAATGGTGAGCGCTGTATCGGCCTCTCGGTTTATAAAGAGACGCAATTTAACACGGTAAAGGCGGTAGAACTGATCACCGGTCAACTGTCAGTGATCGAACAGGCGTTGCCGGGTTACAGCTTTCAGGTGATCAGCAATCAGGGAACCTTTATTAAACAGGCAATAGGGGAGGTGATGAACAGTGCTGTCTTCGGGATGCTGCTAGCCGTGTTGGTCTTGTTTTTCTTCCTCAGAAGAGTAGGTACGACCCTTATCGTGAGCGTCTCTATACCTATCTCCATCATTGCGACCTTCACGATGATGTACTTCAATGGGCTGACACTTAACGTGATGACGCTGAGCGGGCTGGCGCTGGGGGCAGGCATGCTGATCGATAATGTGATCGTGGTGATAGAGAGTATATTCCGAAACAGGGAGCAGGGACTGGAGCGTAGAGAGGCAATCATCAACGGTACGACGGAAGTCTCCGGAGCTGTCATTGCTTCTACCGTAACGACCATCGTTGTATTCATCCCGATTGTTTACCTCCATGGCGCATCGGGCGAACTGTTCAAAGATCTGGCCTGGACCGTGACCTTTTCACTGCTGTCGTCGCTCTTTGTAGCCCTGCTGGTGATTCCCATGTTGTATGACAAGCTAACAGGACGGAAAAAGGTTCAAACTGAGTCAAAGGCGGTGCAATTCAAGGGGTACAGCAATCACCTGCGCAGACTGCTCACCCATCGCTGGTGGGTGATAGCTGTTTCGGCAGTTATTCTGGTCGTCTCCATACTCCTGATTCCCTTTGTCGGTACCGAGTTTTTACCACGTACGGAAGGAAAAGATTTCACCATATCGGTCAAATTGCCTGAAGGTACCCGTCTGGAACGTACCGATGCCGTGGTGAATAATTTGGAATACCTGTTACATAAGGTCAGTGGAGACAGCCTGACTGTGATCTATAGCCATATAGGTGGAGGCTCTTCAGATAATGAGATATTTGAAGGAGAACATACGGCAATGATGAAAGTGATCCTGTCCGGGCAGAGCGATCTCTCTCCGGCGCAGCTGATCGCACTTTTCTCGGAAGCAACCAATAATATTGATGGGTTGGAACTCTCATTTAAGCAGGATGACAATTCACTGGTTGAGTTCCTGGGAGACGAAGAGGCACCCATTGTTGTGGAAGTAAAGGGTGAAGATCTGGAAGAGATCGCCTTTTTGACGGACGATGTGTTGTCGCGCATGGCATCCGTGGAGGGAATCTATAACGTGAAATCGTCGATGGCCGACGGTGCACCCGAACTCAATATCAATATCAACCGCACTATCGCGGGAATCAATAACATATCGGTGGGCACCGTGATTCAGCAGATCGGACAGCAACTGCAGGGGCACGAGGTGGGAAAAATGGATTACAGGGGTGAGATGCGTGATATCGTGATCAAGGTGCCGGAAATGACCAGCAGAGAACTGGGAGAGTTGGTGATCAGAAGCGGGAACCAGGAGTTTCGACTGAACGAGATTGCAACCATCACCCACTCACAGGCACCAAAAGAGATCTATCGTCGGAACCAAAGCCGGCTCAACAAAATTGTTTCCGATATGGAAGCAGACAGATCACTCGACAAGGTTGCCCGCGAAATACGTACGGCAGTGTCGGATATCGAACTACCCCCCAGCTATTACATCACGGTGACAGGTGAAGAAGAGAGACGTGCAGAATCGATGGAGAGCCTTCTGTTTGCGCTGTTGCTTTCAGTGGTTTTGGTATATATGGTGTTGGCATCTCAGTTTGAATCATTGTTGCACCCTTTTACGATATTGTTAACCACTCCGTTCGGATTGGTGGGGGCTCTTATGTTTTTCCTGATCACCCGCACTCCGCTTAATATCATGGGTGCGATGGGTATCATCATGCTGGCCGGTATAGCTATCAATAACTCGATCCTCCTGGTAGGGCGCATCAATCAGCTGAAGAGAACAATGACACTGACGGAGGCAATCGTCCAGGCAGGACAACAGCGAATACGGCCTATCATCATGACAAGCCTCACCACGATTCTGGTGTTGTTGCCTATGACATTCAGTTTTGGTGAAGGTGTGGCGATGCGCTCCTCCATGGCTGTGGCAGTCATCGGCGGACTGGTTACCTCCACGTTGATGAGCCTGGTAGTGATCCCCTGCGTCTATTATCTTTTCGAGCAGATGAAGCGAAGGATGACTAAAAGGAAAAGTGAAAAAGAATTACAGTTTGACAAATAGAGCATGGACTTTCTTTTAAACAGAAGAGTAACAATCAGTATGTTGTTTATCGCATCTACCCTTTTGGGGTATGTGTCCTATAAACAACTGCCGGTTGAGTTGCTTCCCAATGCGGAGCTGCCCATGCTCTACGTCTCCGTTAACTCGCAACAGGAGATGGACCCTGCCTTCATAGAGTCGGAAGTGATTATTCCGCTTGAAGGTGCCATCAGCTCCGTGGGTGGTGTGGACAGGATACAATCGGAGATCAACAGCCGGCAATCATCCATACGCATCGACTTCAAGAGCAATGTGAATTTTAAAACCACGTCGCTGAGGCTGGAAGAGAAGATGAAGGAGGTCTCCTCATCCCTTCCGGCGGGTTTTAACGTGCGGGTGCAAAAGATGGATGTCTCGATGACGAGCAACACATTTATCTCCCTGCAGGTACGTGGATCCGGAGGGGTCGATCGTCTGCGTAATGTGGTGGAGGAGGAGGTGCTCTCTGAATTGGAAAATATTGATGGGATCGCTGCTGTTCGGGTATATGGTGGACGTGAGCGGGCCATCGAGGTACAATTGAATAAGGAGGCAGCTAAGGCCCTGGATATCACTCCTTCCAGGATTAGCAGTTTGCTGAAAAGCAATGCACGTGAAAAGGTCTTTGTCGGCACCGTGAAAGAAAAAGAGAACCAGTATTTTGTTCATGTTCATTCTTCCTATAACCATGTGTCAGAGCTGGAAAATATTGTGGTGGCTCCGGGACCTGTCTTACTGAAAGATATTGCCACCATATTTTTCGATCTGAAGGAGGAGACCTCCTATAGCCGGGTCAATGGTAAGGAAGCCATATCTGTTTCACTTGTCAACGATGCGCAAGCCAACCTGATAGACCTCTCCCATCGCACACTAGAGGCCGTTGAAGAGCTGAACGAACGGCTCGTGTTCCAGGACGTGGAGATCGTGGTCGACTCCAATACGGCCGAAACAATGGAGAACAACATCAATCAGATCATCAACCTTGCATTGATGGGCGGGTTGCTCGCTATCCTGGTACTTTGGTTTTTCCTGAAAAATATACGGTTGGTCTTTTTCATTGCTCTCTCTATCCCTATTTCTGTCTTTACAGCTTTTAGCTTCTTCTATTATGCGGGGATCTCGGTCAATAGTCTTACACTTGTTGGGATGGCTTTGGCGGTGGGTATGCTGTTGGATAACAGTATTGTTGTCCTGGAGAATATCTATCGCCTGTCGGGCACGGGTCTCACTGCCGGCGATTCGGTAAGCCGCGGGACAAAAGAGGTGTGGCGTTCCATTGTAGCCGCAACACTCACAACAGTAATTATCTTTCTCCCTTTTATCTTCTCCGATAACTTCCTGCTGAAGCTGATGGGTAACCATATCGGCGTATCGATTATCTCTACCCTTCTGGTGTCACTTGCCGTGGCGTTGCTATTCGTCCCGATGGCGGCTCATCTGGTTTTACGCAGTAAAAAAAGTGAAACAGTCTTTTATGAAAAAGTATCCTTGTCGCAGCGCCCGATACAGGTATACCTTGTCCTGTTAAAGACCTGTCTGCGAAATCCGGGCAGGACCATTTTCGGCGCCCTCATCCTGCTTTTTGCCGTTTTGATCCTATCGCTTACCACAGCCGTACGGCAAAACAGAGAGGTGGATTCTGACCGTTTCAATATCTATGTGACGATGCCTGCTGGGAGCACATTGGAGAGTACGGATAATGTAGTTAAAGTTTTGGAAGAACGCCTGGAAGAGATACCCGAAAAGGACGATCTGGTCAGTAGGGTAAATGAGGAAGAGGCTATGCTGACGCTTATTCTGCAGGAGAACTTTCAAAAGATCGGGAAGCGTTCAATTTCTGAAATCAAAGCGGATGTGCAGTCCAGGATCCCGGATGTAGGCGGAGCAGAGATCATTGTGGCTGATGCTACGGGTGGTGAACAGAACGATAGAGGAGGAATGAGCGGTATGGTCGGTTTCATGAGCCTGCTGGGGATCGGTGATAATCAGGAAAGGATCATTGTCAAAGGATCAGATTATGAAATGATGCAGTTGGTTGGCGAAGATATTCGATATCAGATAGAGCAACAGGATTTCATACAGAGCACCCGCGTCTCTTTCATGCGGCGTCAGCCGGAGATCATGCTTGACTTCGATCAGATATTACTCACCTCCTACGGCATTACGCGAGCCAACATCGTCACCGGCCTATCTGAGCTGGACAGTGAGTTCTCATCGGGAACCACATTCAAGGTGGGGGATGAATCGTATGATATTATCATCCGTGACAAAACGATCGAAGAGGAAGAGGAGGAGCAGCAAAAGCAAAAAACAATCGATGATCTCGAAGCGGTGCAGATCATGAACAGTAGAGATGGTCTGCACAACCTGAAAGATATTGCTACGGTCAACAAAGGATACGGTCGTTCCCGCATCATACGTGTCAATCAGGACAAACAACTGGAGGTGCGTTACGGTTTTCTACGGAGCATTGAACAATCCAAAACGTTGCTCGAAGGGTATCGCGGCGATATCGACCAACTGATTGCCAACTACAACCTGCCGGCAGGTGTAGCCATCGAAGTGATCCATGAGGAAGATCAGTTCGCAGATTTTAAATTTCTTATTCTCGCCGCTTTTCTGTTGATATTTATGATCCTGGCAATGGTGTTTGAGTCGGTAACGACCCCTCTGGTCATCCTTTTTTCCATACCCCTGGCGGCAATAGGATCGCTGATCGCTCTCTTCCTGACAGGTAACAGTCTCCTGAACGCGAATACGTTAATGGGATTCCTCATCCTGCTGGGCGTGGTTGTGAACAACGGTATTATCCTGATCGACTACTCACAATTACTGCGTAAGCGCGGATTTCGGCGTGAAAGGGCATTGATGACTGCCGGAATATCCCGTATCAGGCCCATACTGATCACCGCCATCACGACGATTATAGCCATGTTACCGTTAGCCATGGGCAACACGGAATATGCAGGAGCTATCGGCGCACCGTTTGCCATCACCGTCATCGGGGGACTTGCATTCTCAACCCTGTTAACACTACTGATTATCCCAACCGTTTATATGGGGTTGGAGAATGCATTGGAATGGTATCAGACGCTGTCTGTAAAAACAAAAATCATCCATCTTCTGCTATTTTTCATAGGTGTGGCATTTATCTATCTCTATGGAGAAGGATTGTTGTATCAGGTGTTATACTTAACGGTGCTGGCGCTGCTCATCCCGGGGGTTGCCTTTTTTGCGCAGACCAGTCTGCGGCGTGCCAGGGCGGATGTGGTGGATCAGGATCAGGAGATCCATATTGTCGTACGCAGCCTGGTGAAGATCTATGACCGTTCCGGCCTTTTTATGCGTGAATGGAACAGTGGCCTGGAGATACGGCGACGTATGGGGCTGAGCGGTGATTACCATTCACTGAAAGATTTTATCAATGTAACCTGGCAATTTATACTTTGGGGATTTGGCATCTATTTCACCTACTTTTATATCGAAAGCAAATCATGGGGTTTCCTCTTCTCCTTTATAATCTATGCTGCAACACTCTACTTATGGCGCAAGGTGCGGACCTACCTCTTCTATCGGTTTGAAGGGAGCAGGAGGGTGAGAACCATCAATCGCATCCTGTTCTGGAGTATACCTCCACTGATCTTGTGGGGTCTTTACAGGAAACTGGATAATCTTCCGATGGTGTTGATCATCGGCGCTTTGTGGGGATTGGCTATCGCCATTTATATTTCGTCACAATATCTCTATAACAGGAATGTCAATATCGAAAGAATAACAGGCCGGTTTGCCGGATTGAAACGTGCCTATTTCCGCCTGGTCATGTCCATCCCGCTGATCGGAAAGCGCCGTCGTCCCTTTAAAGCATTGCGCAGTGTCTCATTCGATATCAAGACAGGGATGTTCGGTCTGCTCGGACCCAACGGTGCCGGCAAATCGACCCTGATGCGCATTATCACGGGTATCCTGGAACAGAGCTATGGGAGCATCTGGATCAACGGGATGGATACCCGCCTTTACCGGGAAGAACTGCAGAGTTTGATCGGTTACCTCCCGCAGGAGTTTGGGATGTATGAAAATATGACTGCCTGTGAGTTCCTCGATTATCAGGCTATCCTGAAAGGATTAACCGACAGCAGTGTGCGGGAAGAACGAATCGGTTATGTATTGAGGTCCGTACATATGATTGAACGCAAAGATGATAAGATCGGTTCCTTCTCGGGCGGGATGAAGCAACGTATAGGTATTGCCCTGATACTGCTTAACCTGCCGCGTATACTTGTTGTTGATGAACCTACTGCCGGTCTCGACCCGCGTGAGCGTATCCGATTCCGTAACCTGTTGGTGGAGTTGAGCAAAGATCGCATTGTCATCTTTTCAACCCATATCATTGAAGATATCTCCAGCTCTTGTAACCAGGTAGTGGTGGTGGACAAAGGGGAGTTGAAGTATTTCGGGTTACCTGAGAATATGGTGGATATGGCTGAGGGTAAAGTATGGCAGTTTCTGATCGATAAAGAGTCGTTTGAGGAGAAACTTGATAAATCACTGGTGGTAAATAATATACAGGATGGAGACCGGATACAGGTGCGCTATATCTCTGTAAAAGAGCCTTATCAGGGTGCTACTAAGGTGGAAGCCAACCTGGAAGATGCTTACCTCTGTTTGTTAAAAAATATCTGATGTTATGAGCCTGAAAAAATATATCAACTTAACAACCGGGATTGTGCGGTACAACCTGAAGATTATATTTGCTGGTAAATTCTT
>Ga0172377_10008593_pt1 | contig 10473 bp, 7 predicted proteins | sample Pumphouse3metaG_FD_119749 | JGI IMG/M metagenome (GOLD analysis project Ga0172377, IMG submission 119749) | Leachate microbial communities from a municipal landfill in Southern Ontario, Canada - Pumphouse #3 metaG | ecosystem: Engineered > Solid waste > Landfill > Unclassified | place: Canada... | reverse complement strand
ACCGCAGCTGATTTTCTGAGGCTGTCGGAGCGGGTCAAGGCAGCAGTGCTTGAGCAGAGCGGCGTGGTGTTGGAGGAAGAGGTCAGGATCGTGGGGGAAGAACCATGAAGACGAAACGGATCGGCGTGTTGATGGGCGGCCTGTCGGCCGAGCGGGAGGTGTCGCTCAAGAGCGGCATGGCCGTGCACCAGGCACTGCTCAAGCTGGGCTACGACAGCGTTGCCATCGACGTGGGACGTGATCTGGCCGAGGCACTGCGCAAGGAGCGCATCGAGCTGGCCTTCATCGCCCTGCATGGTCGCTACGGCGAAGATGGCTGTGTGCAGGGCTTGCTGGAGCTGATGCAGATTCCGTACACCGGCTCAGGTGTCCTGGCCAGTGCCCTGGCGATGCACAAACTCTATAGCAAGCAGGCCTTTGCTGCGGCTGGTCTGACGATTACACCCTATGTCGCAGTGCGGCGGGGCGAGACCGTGACGGTTGAACAGCTGCCCTTCGGGCTGCCGGTGGTGGTCAAGCCGGTGCAGGAGGGCTCGTCAGTAGGGGTGGCCATCGTCAAGCAGCCGGCCGATCTGCAGGCTGCCCTGGATGACGCCTTCCGCTACGACGACCAGGTGCTGGTGGAGGCCTACGTAAAGGGTCAGGAGGTGCAGGTCGGCATCCTGAACGACCAGCCGATCGGTGCCATCGAGATCATCCCCAAACGTGAATTCTATGACTACGAGGCCAAGTACACCGACGGACTGGCCGAGCATGTCTTCCCGGCCCGATTGAGTCCTGAACTGTACGCCAACGTACAACAGCTGGGGTTAAAGGCCCATCAGGCTCTGGGCTGCTCCGGCTACAGCCGGGTTGATTTTCTGGTGACTGAGGCCGGTGACTGCTACCTGTTGGAGGTCAACACCCTGCCGGGCATGACTGCCCTGTCGCTGCTGCCGGAGATTGCCCAAAAGGGTGCCGGGCTTGATTTTGAGACCCTGGTGGAGCGGATCATCGGCTCAGCCGCCTTGAAAACGGGCCATAACGCACCATGATGACCGACCTGCGGCATATCGGCTCCAAGCCGAACCGCAAGGTGGCGCCTAACCGGACCAAGGTCCGCAAGGAGCCGATCGATCTGCGTAAGTACCTGCTGCCGGCTATCCGGTATGGCAGCAGCGCCGGTCTGATCATCCTGGTGGGGGGGCTGCTGGCAGCAGCCGTCAGGGGGTTGCTGCAGGCGACACCCTTCCCGGTGCAGAAGGTTGAAGTCCGTGGTGCGCAACGCTTGAACCGCGAAGAGATTGTGGCCCTGACCGGTGTGGAGCCGGGACAGAACCTGCTGAAGCTGCGGCTGAAGACCGTCGGACAGCAGGTGGGGCGCAACCCCTGGGTGGCCACGGTACGGGTGCAGCGTTTCTTCCCCGGTACGGTGGCGGTCAGCATCACCGAGCGCAAGCCGGTGGCGGTGGTCAATCTGGGGTTGCTCTACTACCTCGACACGACGGGTGAGCCGTTCAAGCCGCTCAGTTTTGGTGATGCCCTTGATCTGCCGGTGGTGACCGGGCTCAGCGAAGAGGGTTTGGCGGCCGATCCGGCCGGCACTCGCGGGGCCCTCAAGTCGGCCTGCGAACTGCTGGCAGCCCTGCAGCAGCAGGGATCATTTATCCTTGCGGATGTGTCGGAGATTCATTACGATAGGGCCCACGGATTCACCCTGTTTACTACCTCCGGCGCAGTACCGATCAGAATCGGCACTGACGACTTCCCCGGCAAGCTGGCCCGTTTCGCCCGGATTTATCAGACCCTGATGACGCAACAGCCTGGGCTGCACTACATCGATCTGGATTATAGCGACCGGATCGTGGTCAAGAAGAGCTGACGGGCAACCGTCCGGCAAACTCCCAAGGGAGGACTGCAATGTCCGCAAAGAGAGACAACCTGATCGTCGGCCTCGACATCGGCACGACCAAGATCTGTGCCATTGTCGGCAATGTGACCGAGGACGGCATCGAGATCGTCGGTATCGGTTCCAGCCCTTCCACAGGCCTGCGCAAGGGTGTGGTGATCAATATCGAGAGTACGGTGGCCTCCATCAAGAAGTCGATAGAAGAGGCGGAGCTGATGGCCGGCTGCGAGATCAAGTCGGTCTACGCCGGCATCGCCGGCGGTCACATCAAGGGGATCAATTCCGATGGGGTGATCGCCATCAAGAACCGTGAGGTCAACCAGGACGACGTGCGGCGAGTGATCGACGCCGCCAAGGCGATCAATATCCCGATGGATCGCGAGGTGATCCATATCCTGCCCCAGGAGTTCATCATCGATGAGCAGGATGGCATCCGTGAACCGCTGGGAATGAGCGGTGTGCGTCTGGAGGCCAAGGTGCATATCGTCACCGGTGCGGTCACCAGCGCCCAGAACATCGTCAAGTCCTGCAACCGGGCCGGACTGGATGTGGCCGACATCGTGCTGGAGCAGCTGGCCTCTGCCGAGGCCGTGCTGTCACCGGACGAGAAGGAACTGGGGGTCTGCCTGGTGGATATCGGCGGCGGCACCACCGACATCGCGCTCTTCGTTGATGGGGCCATCAAGTACACCTCGGTGATCTCACTGGGGGGCAACCATCTGACCAATGACATCGCCGTGGGACTGCGTACCCCGATGGCCGAGGCGGAGAAGATCAAGCGCAACCACGGCTGCTGTCTGGCGGCCCTGGTGGGCAAAGATGAGAAGATTGAGGTGCCCAGTGTGGGGGGACGCAAGCCCCGCGAGCTTTCACGCAGTGTGCTGTGCGAAATTCTGGGGCCACGGGTGGAGGAATTGTTCACTCTCGTCAACCGAGAAATCGTCAAGTCGGGACTTGAAGATGCCATAGCTTCTGGGGTTGTAATTACCGGCGGATCCAGTATACTGGAGGGCATGCCGGAGCTGGCAGAACAGATCTTCAATCTGCCGGTGCGGCGTGGCTTCCCCCAGAAGATCGGGGGCTTGATCGATGTGGTCAACTCACCAGCCTACTCCACGGGGGTCGGTTTGATCATCTACGGCAGTCGCAACATCGGACCACGTGAGTTTCCCGCCACCAAATCGGAAGACAGCATCTTCAGCACCACCACACGGCGCATGAAGAACTGGTTCCGGGAGTTCTTCTAGAATTCTCCGGCGGTTGGCTTGCGTGTAGGCAATCTGTGCATGTAATGACATTCAAATACAGCAAAGGGGGAGCGGATGTTCGAATTTGACGAAACCATCGAGCAAAGCGCAGTCATCAAAGTAGTTGGCGTGGGCGGCGGCGGTGGTAATGCCGTCAACACCATGGTGGCCAGCGGCATCAACAAGGTGGATTTCATTGTTGCCAATACCGATGCCCAGGCCCTGCGCTCTTCCCTGGCGCCGGTCAAGGTGCAACTGGGTGGCCAGCTGACCAAAGGACTGGGAGCAGGCGCCAATCCCAACGTGGGGCGCGATGCGGCCCTGGAAGATCGTGAAAAGCTGGCTGAGCTGCTCAAGGGCGCTGATATGATCTTCATCGCCGCCGGCATGGGTGGCGGCACCGGCACCGGCGCTGCGCCGGTCATCGCCGAGGTGGCCCGTGAAGTGGGCGCGCTGACGGTGGGCATCGTCACCAAGCCGTTTTCCCGTGAAGGCAAGCTGCGCCAGCACAAGGCCGACGAAGGCGTACGGGCACTGAAGGAGCATGTCGATTCGCTGATCATCATCCCCAATGACCGGTTGATCAGTATTGCTCCCCGTTCGCTGGGTATCCTGGACGCCTTCAAGCCTTCCGACGATGTGCTGCGTCAGGCGGTGCAGGGCATCTCCGATCTGATCACCACCTCCGGCTTCATCAACGTCGACTTTGCCGATGTCAAATCAATCATGAGCGAGCGCGGTATGGCCATGATGGGTATCGGCATCTCCAATGGCGAGAACCGTGCCGTCGATGCAGCCACCAAGGCGATCTCCTCGCCGCTGCTGGAAGATATCGATGTCTCCGGCGCCCGTGGCGTACTGGTCAACATCACCGGCTCTTCAAGCATGACCATGGACGACTTTGACGCCGTCAACAAGACCATCCACGAGAAGGTCCACGAGGATGCCAATATCATCGTCGGTGTGGTGATTGACGAGTCACTGGGGGATACGATCAAGGTGACCGCCATTGTGACCGGCTTCGGTGACCGCTTTGAAATGGCCGAGCGCAACCGTGGTTTTGCGCCGCTCGGCGTGGCTGTGGCCAAGCAGCCCAACGTGATCAATATCGAGACCCCGACCTTTATCCGTGATCGCCAGAAGACTGACAGCCCACGCCCGACACGGCACGTCGGATCGGTCTCCTTTGACGACGAGGACCAGTACGACATCCCCACCTTCCTGCGTAAGTCGGTGGACTAACCTCTATAAACGCTTAAGGAGCGGTGTCTGACGATGCCGCTCCTTCCTGCCCGGCTTCCTCCCCCCCTCCTTGGATGCCGGGCCTTTTTTTATTCCGTTCTCCACTTCCAGATCACGGCGCTAGCTGCATTGGCTTTGTCAACGTTCCGCGGGTCAGGTGTTACAGTCGTGGGCGTACATCATCGCCAATCGTGCACGATTTTCCAGACACTGTGGGCAGATCTCGCCGCTATCCTTCCATATCTCTTCCGCCAGCCAGGCCCCGGCCTCAAGAAAGACCGAATCGGCCGGCTGCGTCTCGTCAAACTCCTTGCCGCAGATCGTGCAGTGCTTCACGGCTCCACTCCAATCACCCGCATAGCGGCCCGGTATTCATCTGCCAGTCTGGTGCGGTCCGTTGCCTGAAGCACCTCCCAGGGAAGTGTTGCCTCCAGTGATAGTGTGTCAGTTACCGTCTGTTCAGGATCGATATGGCATGCCTTGGCCGCCTTCCGGAGGTTCAGGCCGGCTGCCATCTGCAGGATCAGCGGCATCAGTTCTCGACCGCCACGGGACAGCAGTGCCTGCAGCACACAGCCCTGCAACTCCTCCACCTTCAGGCGCACATTGGGGATCGGTCGCAGACCCTTTTCCAGCAGGGCCACCTTGCGTTTCAATTCGGCCAGTGGACACATGCCGGCCCACTGCAGTGGGGTAGACGGCTTGGGGATGAACGGATTGACCGACAGCGTGATTTCGCCCAGCCGTTTGTGGGCCCGGGCCTGTTCAACGACGGTCCGTTGGATCGCGGTGGTCAGATCGATCAGCTCCTGCAGGTCCTGGTCAGTTTCGCCGGGTAGGCCGATAATGAAGTAGAGCTTCAGGTTGAGGATGCCGGCCTGGGCCACCTGATCGGCGGCAGCTAAGATCTGCTCGGCGGTCAGGTTCTTGCGGATCATGTCCCGCATCCGTTGTGAACCGCCCTCCGGGGCCATGCTGATGGTCCTGTGGCCGCTCTTGACCAGCAGATCCAGCAGGCCGGGGGTCAGCCGGTCGAGGCGTAACGACGAGAGCGAGGGGGAGCCGCCTTGCTCGACGATGAAACGGCACAGCTCTTCGATCTGGCGATGGTCTGAGACGGCTGCACCTACCAGGCCGATGGTTGAGCGGTGCTTGAGGCCTTCACGGCAGGCAACCTTGAGCGCATCCAGGGGTTGTTGGCGAAACGGCTGCCAGACGAAGCCTGCGGCGCAGAAGCGGCAGCCTCGCGGGCAGCCACGACTCACCTCAATCAGGTACATGTTTCCAAACTCGGTTTCCTCGGTCAGGATCACCGACTGCGAAGGTGGTGAATCGTCAGGAGCACAGATCCGTTCGACCGGTTGCGGTGGCGTTAATGCCGGCACATAAATCCCGGGCAGGGTTGCTGCGTGCCGCAGTAACTCCGCCCGTGGCAGCGCCGTGTGATCAAGCAGGAAGGCGGACAGATCGGGGATCAAGGTCTCACCCTCGCCGACAGCGATCAGGTCGAACAGCTCGGCTGCCGGTTCGGGGTTCATGAAGCAGGCCGCGCCGCCGGCAATGACCAGGGGGTGACGGGCGTCCCGCTCTGCAGCCAGCGCCGGTATGCGGCCCAACTCGAGGATGCGGGGAATGTTGATGAAGTCAGGCTCAAAGGAGATTGAAAAGGCGATCACGTCAAAGTCGGACAGGGGGCGTTCGCCTTCCAGCGAGACCAGGGTGTCACCAGATTTTACATAGGCGGTCAGCTCGTCACGGTCCGGCAGAAAGGCCCGTTCGCAGACGATCTCGGGCTGGTCATTGAACAGTTGATAGACCGCCTGAACCCCCAGGCTGCTCATGGCCGTCTCGTAGCGGTTGGGGTAGACCAGACAGACCGAGAGTGCGCCACCACGCCCTGGCGGGATGGCTCCGGTTTCTGCAGCGCGTCTGCGCCGTAGTATCTGCTGAATCTGCCAGTTCATAAATGTCGTGGAATAGAAAAGGGCGCCGCACATCTGCGGCGCCCTGAAGGTAGCATGGAGTCAGTTCGTCTGGCTAGCCTTTGCTGATGGTCACCGTCAGGCTGGCGGCTGGTTTGGCCTGCAGCGCGTTCAGGCCAGCAGCGGGGAAGTGGCTGGGTGCTATGGCCAGGCCAGCCGGAACGGTTGCCTGAATCTGCACGGTCAGGCTGGCCGAGGCGCCGTTGGCGCTGACCGTTACCTGGTCGCCGTCAGCTACAGCCAGCTTGGCGGCATCAGCAGTGGACAGGCGCAGGGTGGCTGCCGGGGCTACCTGCAGGTTGTTGGCTGACCAGCTGGTGTAGCTGCCATTGTGGCGCAGGAACGGTGCGATCAGCAGGGTCATGGAACCGGTGGCCGGTGCCTGCGGGGTAACCACGGCAAAGGCAGGGCGCTCCAGGCGCTTCTTGGCTGCTACGCTGATCTCTTGCTGCAGGGCAGCCAGGCTGGGGATGGCGCCGCCGGTCAGGCGGGCGTACAGGTCGCCCAGGATGACATAATCGGGACGGGCATCGCCGGCTGGTGCGGCTGCGGCACTGAAACGCTGGGTGCGGTTATCGACGGTGGTGAATGAACCGGCCTTTTCGGCCACGCTGGCAGCCGGCAACACCACATTGGCCAATTGTGCGGTGGCGGTGGGGAACAGGTCTAGCACCACCAGACACTCCAGCTTCTTGAGAGCAGCTTCAACCCGGGCACGGTTGGGCAGCAGCTGCAGCAGGTCGCTGCCCATGACGTACAGGGCGCGAATCTCGCCGGCTTCAATGGCGTCGATGATCTGCAGCAGGTCTTTGCCCCCATCTGCCGGGGCAACGCCCATGTCCAGCATCCCCTGGGTGTTGTTTTTCTCATCGATCGGGAACAGTTCGGCGCCGGTCAGCAGGGCCAGGTTGATGGCGCCGGTCACGGCGGCTACGCTATCGGCGCTGCGCATGAATTCATGGCCATAGACCACGGCCACTGAACCGTTGATAAAGGAAACGGCGTCGTTCAGCTCAGCCTCGGACAGGCCGGTGGCGGCCTGGATCTGGTCGTAGCTGGCAGCGGTCAGTGTTTGCTTAAAACCGTCCAGCCCTTCAACGGCACCGGCGTTGAGTTTGTTCTGGCTGAGGGCCGCCTTGGCCAGGCCCAGGGCCACAAATCCTTCGGAACCGGCCTTGTAGCGCAGGCTGCTGTTTGCAAAGCCGTCCAGCGAGGTGGGGCGGGCCGAGGCGATCACCAGTTTGGCATCATGCTTGGTGGCAGCCTTGATCACCCGGTAGCCGAAACCAGCCGACTCGGCCTTCAGGTCGGAACCCAACACGATGATGCAGCCGGCCTGCTCCAGGGTGTCCATCGGCTTGGTGGCGCCGGTCATGCCGATCATGCGGGCCTGGATGGCCTGGGCCGGGGCGTAGCCCAGCCGAGCCTCGGAGTCCAGGTTGGGGGAGCCGATGGCCTGGGTGATCAGTTTGGCGAACAGGAAGTTCTCTTCGTTGGTGGCGCGGGGCGAGCCGATGCCAGCCACGGCCTTAGGGCCGTACTTGCTGACGATCTCTTTGGTGGCGGAGGTGGCAGTTGCCAAGGCGGCATCCCAAGTAGTGGCTTTCAGGTTGCCGGTCACATCTTTGATCAGTGGTGACGACAGACGCTCGGCAGCATTGAAGGCACTATAGCCGAAGCGACCGTTGATGCAGAGGTTGCCGTTGTTGTAGGTGCTGTCGTCGCTGGTGACCCGGGCCACCTTGCCGTCTTTGACGTGGTACTCGATCTGGCAACCGGAGGAGCAGAAACCGCAGATGCCGCTCTTGACCTCAAAGGCCCAGGGGCGGCCACTGAATTTGAATGGTTTGCTGATCAGGGTGCCGGTGGGGCAGGCGGCGATGCAGTTGCCGCAGAAGTCGCAATCCAGCGGTTGGCCGGATACGGTCTCAACCACGGAGCGGTCGCCGCAGGACTGGGTCTCGATGGCGCCCACGCCGGTGATCTCACGGCAGACCTTGACGCACTTTTCACAGAGGATACAGCGGTTAGGGTCGCTCTCCAACAGTTGCCAGTCATAGCGGATCGGCAGCCGCTCCAGGTCGGCGCTGTACTCCTGCTTGGCCACGCTTAAACCGTAGCAGGTGTCCTGCAGGTCGCACTCGCCTGCGGCGTCGCAGACCGGGCAGTCCAGAGGGTGGTTGACCAGCATCAGCTCCATGGTCTTCTTGCGAATCTGCTCCAGTTCCGGTGACTGGGTGGTAACCTTGATCCCTTCCTTAACCGGGGTGTTGCAGGCGGTCATCGGGCGGGCCACGCCTTCCACATGCACGGCGCAGACCCGGCAGGCGCCGGTGGTGGAGATCTTCTCCAGCCAGCAAAGGGTCGGGATGGTGATCCCCAGGGTGCGGGCCGCCTCCAGGATGGTGGTGCCGGCCGGCACCTGGACATCGGTGCCGTCGATGGTCAGGGTGATGGTCTTGTTGGTGTCACAGGATTCGCAGTGTGCCATTGATATATCCCTATTTACGCTCTTAAATTTTCTATCTACAGAAACAAACCGCGCTAATTACAGCGCCACCATGGCCATGCGGTAGCAGCGCAGACAACGGTCGGCCTCGGCTTGGGCAGTGGAGTCACTGAAGCCCAGCTCCACCTCGCTATAGTTGCCCTTGCAGGCCCGCTCTTTGCCGTGGACCTCTTTCTGGTTGGCGCGGTCTGCCGAATCCAGCCAGGAGACCTGTTCATTCTTGTCATACACGCCCAGGTAGGTCAGCAGGTCTTCGAAGATCTCCTGCTCGGTCAGATAGGCCGTGCCTTCCTCAAGGTAGCGTACGATAACGTTGGCGGCGCGGTGGGCGTTGCCGATGCAGGCCACCACCGTCAACGGGCCGATCTCGGCGTCACCGCCGGCGAACACGCCGTCACAGTCGGTGATCAGGGTGCGGGAGAGCGGGTTGCCCATGCTGTCGTTCAACGCCTTGCCGGCAGCATCCTTGAGCGGCAGATGTTTGGTGACCACGGTGTTCCACTTGGTGATGTCGATCCCCATATCGGGTGGGATGAAGCCCAGGTCCGGGTCCTGGCCGATGGCCGGGATCACGGTGTCACACTCAACCACAAACTCGCTGCCCGGTACCGGCTCGGGACGACGACGGCCGGAGGCATCCGGCTCGCCCAAGGCCATCCGCACACATTCTACGCCGGTCACCTGGTTGTTGTTGTCCACCAGAATCTTGGTGGGTAGTACCTGGAACTCGAACTTGACACCTTCTTCGTCAGCACCGTCCACTTCCCAGACATCGGCCGGCATCTCTTTGCGGGAGCGGCGGTAGAGCAGGGTCGATTCTTCGGCACCTTCACGCAGGGCCACCCGTACGCAGTCGATGGCGGTGTTACCGCCGCCCACCACGCAGACCTTCTTGCCCATGCCGGTGGGGCGGCCCATGTAGGCCTCACGCAGGAAATCGATGCCACCTGGCAGGAAGCCTTTGTACCCTTTGTCCTCGCCCTCAACCCCCATCGGTTTGGAACGGTGGGCGCCCGGTGCCAGGAACACGGCGTCATGCTTTGCTTTAAGCTCAGACAGGGAGATGTCCTGGCCGACGCGGCAGTTGTAGACGATCTCAACACCCATCGACTGGATGATGTCGATATCGCGCTGCAACAGGTGACGCGGCATCCGGTAGGCCGGAATGCCGACGGCAACCATGCCGCCGCCGTAGCCTTCCGGCAGCGCCTCATAGATGGTGCTGCGGTAGCCTTGCAGGGCCAGGTAGTAGGCGGCAGCCAGGCCGGCCGGGCCAGCGCCGACGATACCGATGGTCTTGTTCTTCATCGCGGCGGTATTGGCCGGGTGCTGCAGCTTATGCAGCCACTCGTAATCGGAGGCGGAGCGCTTCAGCACCATGATGTTGATGGCATCGTCCACATTTTTGCGGCGGCAGGCGGTCTCGCAGGGGTGCGGGCAGACCCGGCCGCAGACTGCCGGCAGCGGCATGTTTTCGCGGATGGTGGCCAGTGCGTCGCTGTACTGATAGTTTTTGATCTCTTCGACATACTTGGGAATATCAATGTGGGCAGGGCATTTGTCCATGCAGGGGGCGGTGATCTTGTGCAGGTACTTCTCGCCCTT
>Ga0172377_10008592_pt1 | contig 10473 bp, 9 predicted proteins | sample Pumphouse3metaG_FD_119749 | JGI IMG/M metagenome (GOLD analysis project Ga0172377, IMG submission 119749) | Leachate microbial communities from a municipal landfill in Southern Ontario, Canada - Pumphouse #3 metaG | ecosystem: Engineered > Solid waste > Landfill > Unclassified | place: Canada... | reverse complement strand
GAAGACTGCAGAATAATCCACATAGATATTGATAGAGTAGAGTTCAATAAACATGATCAAAAAGCACTCAATATCAAAGACTATGCCAGCGATGCATTAAAGAAGATTATCGCCGGACTTGGTACAGTTACGATCAATCAATCATGGAAATCATCGATTGCAAACTATAAGAAAAAATGTGCCTGTGACTTTAATTTTGATGATGACCCTATCATTCCTCAGAAGGTCATGTACGAGATCAATAAGATCATCGACGATGATCTGATCATAACCACAGATGTCGGTCAGAACCAGATGTGGGCGATGCATTGCCTAAAGATAAGACGCCCTAGGCAGTTCATCTCATCAGGCAGCTTTGGTACCATGGGTTTTGGTCTACCTTCTGCCATAGGCGCAAAGGCCGCATGTCCTGATAAAAAGGTCATGACTATAACTGGCGACGGTGGCCTTTTGATGGTCATACAGGAACTCGCCACTGCTGTTGCAGAAGACCTTCCGGTGGTCATTTGTCTAATGGATAACGGATGGCTTGGAATGGTCAAACAATGGCAGAAATTGTTCTGGGAAAAGAGATACTCAAACACAGCATTATACAAATCCAACCCGGATTTCGTAAAGTTGGCCGAATCTTTCGGTGCTAAGGCAATACGTGTCGAAAGACCGTCAGAAATGGCAGATGCGCTCAAACAAGCATTTGCTTGCGACAAACCATGTCTGATCGACATAAAGATAGACCCAGAAGAAGATGCTTTACCCATGCTTCCTGGCAATGCGTCGATTCCATTGGTCAGAGGTCGCTGTCCATTCTGAACCAGGGTAAGATCCATAGATAGATATTAGAGCACAAAAGAAATAACGTACAAAGAGAGAGGCACTACAATGCACATCTACCACGATTCGGACGTCGATATAAACGTCCTCAAAAACAAGAAAATTTCAGTCTTGGGCTATGGAGCTCAAGGCAGAGCACAAGCACTCTGCTTTCATGACTCTGGACTGAATGTCACTGTGGGAGTAAGAAAAGATGGAAAATCCTGGAAAAAGGCCAAAGAGGATGGTCTCAAGGTAGCCGAGATTCCCGATGCCGTAAAAGGTGCGGATGTAGTCCTAATGCTCCTTCCGGATGAGGTACAACCAGATATCTATAGAGACCATGTTGCGCCCAACCTTAAAAAAGGTGCGGCCCTAGAATTCGCACATGGATTCGCAATAACATACAAATTGATCGATCCCCCAAAGGACGTTGATGTTATCATGATGGCCCCCAAAGCACCTGGAGACATGGAAAGGATAGTCTTCCTTGAAGGATTTGGAGTTCCTGCATTGGTCTGCGTCCATCAAGATGCAACCGGCAATGCAAAAAAGATTGCACTTGCACTTGCAAAAGGTCTTGGAGCCACACGTGCTGGTGTTTTTGAAACCACATTTGATAATGAAACCAAGACGGATCTCTTCGGAGAACAGGCTGTCCTTTGTGGAGGACAAACTGCAATGATCAAGGCTGGTTTCCAAACTCTTGTCGATGCGGGTTACCCTCCCGAAATGGCTTATTTTGAGGTACTTCATGAGACAAAGCTTATCACAGATCTGATCAACGTCGGCGGTCTGGATAAGATGTGGTATGTCGTATCTAACACGGCCGAGTACGGCGGATTCACTAGAAGGGACAGGGTCATCACGGAAAAATCCAAAGAGGGAATGAAATCCATACTCAACGACATCGAGTCCGGCAAATTCAAGGACGAATGGCGTGCAGAATGGCACAACGGCCTCAAAGAGATGAAGAAGATGGAAAAAGCCGAATCCGAATCTCAGATAGAGGTCGTTGGAAGAGAAATCCGGTCTCTCTTCGAAAAAAAGAAAAAGTGAGCATCGATATGAGCAAAATACTGATCAAAACGAGAAACGGTAGCTTTACCGGCGAATTAGATCAGTCAGACATATCGAATGCCATCTGGCTTTCGCTTCCCTTTGCCGCAGATATTAACATGTTAGGCTCGGAGATATTCTTCGAGTATCCTGTTGATTGTGACAAAAAAGGCGAACAAATTACAAAGATGAAAACAGGCGACATTGCGTATTGGCCGAAAGCTAGCGCAATGTGCCTGTTCTTCGGACCCACCCCCCTGAGCGATGATGGTGGTGAACCGGTCTCGCCGTATCCTGTCATAAAGATAGGAAAACTCACGGGGGATTTTTCTGACCTAGAATACACTGGTGACCGTATGAAGATCACCATTGAGAAAATATTCTAATTACCGACCAGATCGATCCCTGAGAAGCTCATTGTCGGAACTGTAGTAAGGCCAACTATCTTTGTGTCCTTTCCAATGAACTCTATATTGTTCAGTGCATCGATCATGTTGCCCATCATCAATGCATTATTTATGGTCCCGACAATCTTTCCCTTTTCAATGACATGACCGCACCGTACTTCAAGACCAAACCTTCCAGTCAGAGGATCGGCCTCTGGCCAAGCAAACTTGTCGACTATGATCCCGTTCTCGGTCTGATCGATAATCTCATCCTGCGTCATTCTTCCCGGTGTAACGACCATATTAATTGGCTTGATGGTGATTGAACGTTCATACAGTCCTTGAGCATCAACGCTACTCCGCCTCATTCCGTTCCCTGTCGATTCACCTACGAAACTGTCACGAATATATGATCTTAAAACACCATTTTCAACCAATTTCCTTTTTTCTGTCGGTGTACCTTCATCATCAAATACTGATGCCAATGGCGCTGCGACAGTAGGGTCGTCCGTCAATGATAAGGAATCGGATGTCACCTTTTCACCAATCTTATTCTGCCAAAGACTACGCCCATAAAACACGTTTTCCCCATTCAATGCAGAACCTGCAGAGGACATCAACATATCTCCTAACTCCCCAGGCGGAAGGACCATTGTTAATTTTTTGGAACCTTTGAACGGTTTAGCTTCTGCGGCTGCAATGGCCTTTTGGGAAAGTGCCCTTCCCAATCCTTCAGCATCTATCTCCAACTGTGTACCGTAAATGATCTCCTGCCCTTCCCCAGGATGTTCTCTTTTTGTCATTGATGTTAAATATCCATAAACCAAAGTAGATGAATGCTCTGAATGCACACCGTTGCTGTTTTCAACCAATGCTTCCACCGTTGACACTCTCAGCAATCCTCCAAGAACAACATCCGTCGCAACATTATCAATGATTGTCCCGACAATCTCAGTCATTTGCCCGGGAGTGATATTTTCTACCTTTTTATCCCAAATTCCCGAAGTTTTGATCTTTGCCTTGGCCGGCATAACGTATCCTTTGAATCCACTATTAGAAGGCGAAAAACTTGCAATGCGCTCTGCCATGTCTACACATTCTTTGACAGTGCTTTTTCCATTCAATGTCACAGAGGCCTTTCCCAATTTATGATCCTTGGCCATACGGAAAGAAAGACCTGAATCGATTTTTGTTTCGATGTTGCTAATCTTTGTGCTATCAATATACACTGTATTGGAAACGGTCTTTACCACATAGACCTCAGAATCATCGAATCTATTTCCGAATTTTAATGCTTCATCCGCAATACTATTCATGTACATCATTCTCCACCCCCTATTATCATTTGTGATCTCATATATGGACCACCTGATGAAACATTGACCCAGTCCTCGATACCTTTACCACACATCCCACCATCCAATATTACTTCTCTGGATATTGCATCTGTTGTCTTCAGAACTTCTAAAGCTCTTCCGGTGAGTGTAAACGATTGCAAAAGGTCCGTAATCTTTCCATTCTCGATAAGATATCCTCTCAAACATTTTGCTTCGAATCCACCACCTACTGGGTCTTCCATCCCATTATACATTTTATCGCAAAGGATCCCGTATTTGGTATCCGATATCATGTCTTCAATCGTTCTATCACCCGGGCCGAAATATGTGTTGGTCATCCTGACCCACACTCTTTTGCCGAAATTCTCCGCACGTCCGTTGCCTGTGGGTCTAAACCCAAGTGCAGCAGCAGTTTCCAGAGAATGCATATACCCTTTGTACACTCCGTCCTTTATTATTTGGGTATTGGAAGCAGGCGTACCCTCGTCATCGAAAGGACAGGATCCATGCGCCCCTTTTACTGCACCATTATCAAACATATTTACTATATCCGTCCCAACATTTACACCAATATAACCTGTGAGGAAAGAGCGCTTTTTTGTAACCTCATCTGCTTCTGACGGATGACCCATTGCCTCATGTGCCAGCAATCCAGACATCATCGGATCTGATATGACTGTGAGTTTTCCGGATGGGGGCCTTACGGCCTTCAATGTCTTGACCGACTCCTCAGCAACCTCTCTTCCTAAGCATTCGATATCGAGATTTTTAATAAGTTCATATCCTGCGGTTCCACTCGGACCGTCATAATATCTTTCAAATCTCGGACCATCTGAAGATATGCTCATTGCCCCAAATCTTGTTCTTATCTCTTGCCAATCTATCTTGGATCCAACTGAATTTATGATAACGTTATCCTTGATCTCTTCTGCATAGGAACCTACACGGTTCAACACCTTGTCGGTTTCCTGTGCCTTATCCACATCCAGGACTGCTGCGATCTTCTCTTCCAGATCTATGTCGTCTGGATGGACCTTAACATCCGCCCTCAGACTTTTGACCACGATCTCTGGTTCCAATCTGAGTTTTCCCTTGGGACTCCCGATGGCATTCCTTACTGCAGCTTCCGCAGCAGTCATTATCTCGGACTCACTGAACGATGTTACTGTGCCATAGCCCCATCTTCCATCAATCCATGCCCTCAGACACACCCCGCCGGTATTCCTCTGAAGCAATTGTCTGATATCTCCATTGATGGATTGAACACCAATGGTCCTGACAATTTGCGATTTCGCATCGCAAAACTGTGCACCTAAAAAGTCCATCTTTCTTACAGCTTTCAAAAGGAGATCTTGCATCATACCACCGTAAAACCATGATCGTAATCCGTAAGTTTTCTGTACCCATTTTTCGTAACAAGAATAGTATCTTCTATTCTGATTCCCCCCAGTCCTGAAATATACACCCCTGGCTCTGCTGAAATAATATTACCTTCCTTTAAAACCTGCTCGGATCTTGGAGAAACGAATATGCTTTGATGTATGTCCATTCCGATGCCGTGGCCGAATGAATGGATAAATTTTCCCTTAAACTCTGAATCATCTATTACTTTTCTCGCTGCTAGATCTACATCCTTGGCATTGGCTCCGGCATGGACCTGCTCCAATCCCATATTCTGCGCCTTAAGTACCACATCATATGCCTTTCTAAGCGTTTCTCCCGGATCTCCGAGAAATATAGTTCTTGTCAGATCAGCACAATAACGATTGTATTTTGAACCAAAATCAAAAAGCGCAACTTCACCATCTTTCAATTTGTAATCATTAGGTGCATGATGGGGCATGGCTGAATTCTTTCCGAATGCCGCAATGGTGTCAAATGCATTTCCGGTCCCTCCGAGCATTCTCATTCTATTGTCCATCCTTGCTGCGACCTCCTGTTCGGTCACACCCTCTTTTATCATTGTTGGAAGCTCGTTTGCAACCGTTGAAGTGATCTTGCATGCTTTCTCTGTGGCCGCAATTTCTTTTGTGTCTTTCACAGATACCGTCTTTGCAATTGCACTTGTTGCATCTTTGATCTCAATATCCTCCCTGAGATTCTTAAGATGTTGGACCGTAGAATAGATGGCTGAATGAATATTGACGCCGATCTTATTGGCATCCTTCAGAATATCTTTGAGAACCCCGTCGTATTCATCCTTTGTACGGTAAACATGCACTTCCCCTTTTCCTGTATTGGCCGTTTCCTCCTCCAGAATATTAGTTATGACGTGCAGTTTCCCGTCACTGGTAACTATCGCGATCGCACCTTCAAACGTACCAGATGACTGCTCTGTCACATACCAAAAAGTAGAGTCTAAAAACGGTTCCTCTCCGTTCAAGATCACTATTGCATCCATACCCTCTGAATTAGAAAATAACCTTTCAGCTCTGGAACTCTGCATAGTAAGGATAAAAGTGGTTAAAGAGAAATAGTTTTAGTTCTGACTCAAACACCGATCCATTCATTTCTGATGATACGCTTCAGCGCAGAAATGGCAGAAAGCGATGCCAAATATGATGTCCTGGGATTCTCTGGGGAAGGTACGTTGAATGTATGACAATTGGTCATACCGAACTTTCCCTTGACGACCAATTCATGAGAATTACTTTTTGATGTCGGATCGAGAACGATCGTAACTGTAGTTCTGTCAAACCCGATTCCTAAAAGACTCACAGTTGCTGCAACATTGACATTCTTAGGAAATACCTGAACCGCTTCCCTTGCGGGCCCACTGAAGATGACTGTTTTCTCCTTCAGAGTATGAACATCTATCCCTTTGTCTTCAACATATTTGACCTTGGCCAATGAATTTGGTCCTTTTGTCGATATTAATTCAACCGAATCCAATTCATCGATTGCCGCTGCTCTTAACCCATCGGTACCGCATACCGCACCGGACGGAATAAATATCCTAGATCCATTATTTTTTGCTCTCTCGAACATCAGCGTTCTGAAATCATCATTGACAAGCGCACCGACCGACATCAGCATTATGTCCACTCCGCGGCCTACAGCTTTAGAGAGGATATCTTTGGCTGCATCCTGAGAAGCTGCCTCGATAACGAGATCGCAGTGATACAGCTCTTCTTCGACCGAGTTGACCACAATCGCTTTGTTCAGACCCTTTGCTGCTTTTTCCGCAACGTCCTTGTTAATGTCAATTAGATAGATCCTTTTGACCTCGGCCATCTCGTCAGCCGCCTTCGCGAGCTTCGAACCGATTGAACCGCAACCTACGATTGTAATGCGCATATCCTATAGACCATAATACGAATATTAAGCGTTTATGAAGAAACTACAAACAATGTCCGCCCTTTTGATGACAAGAAAAAGCTTTTATTGACTCTTCATGTTCCATGAATGCCTGGAGGACGTAAAAACGAAAGAAGCTCAGACCAACTGGTCCAATATCGATAAAAAGACACGTTCGATGATCATGATTGGACTTGGACTAGGTCTGCTCATTGCCAGTCTTGATTCCACAATAGTCGGAACAAGCATGAAGACCATTGTCGAAGACATCGGTGGAATGGATCAAATCTCCTGGGTTGTCACTGCATATCTACTATGCGAGACCATCATGATCCCAATCGGCGGTAAATTATCAGACCGTTACGGAAGAAGACCAATTTTTCTTGCAGGCATCTCATTTTTCATTGGCGGTTCCATACTGTGTGGCTTCTCAACTAACGTCTACATGCTGATCGCATTCCGTGCAATCCAAGGTCTCGGCGGAGGTATTCTAGTTCCAGTTGCTACATCAGCTGTTGCCGATCTCTATCCACCCGAACAAAGAGGAAAGATGCAAGCGATACTCGGTTCTGTTTTTGCATTTGCCTCATGCATAGGACCATTCATTGGCGGTTTCGTTGTTGATAACCTTCCTTGGGAATGGGTGTTCTTCATAAATGTTCCGTTTGGAATTATTGCGCTTATACTCACAGCAAAAGAATTTCCTGCAATCCTAACAGATACTAGCCATAAGATCGACTACCTTGGAATGGCCGTTCTTTCTTTAGGGATCGTCGTCCTGCTTCTGCTGTTGCAATGGGGCAACGAAATGTTCCCATGGGCAAGTATCGAGACCATGTTAATGGCTACCGCTTTCTTCATCATAATGGGCGTATTCATGGTCGTTGAACGCAGATCCGAAGATCCTATTATTGCACCACGCATGTTCAGAAACCGTACATTCCTCTGTTCTGCCCTTGCATTGGGTGTTATGGGTCTTGGAATGATGGGTGTAATGATGTACCTGTCCTTATTCATGCAGGAGGTAATGAACGCCACTGCAACAATGTCTGGCATCATCATGATACCTCTCATTATCGGTATGATTATAACTTCAATGTCAAGCGGTATCCTTGTCAATCGTACTGGTTATAAAATCTGGATAATCATCGGACCTATCATTGCCTGCACAGGAATGGCACTAATGTCAACAATGAGTACCAACACACCCATGAATATTGTTTCCATATATCTGCTCATTACTGGCCTGGGTCTTGGATGTTTAATGTCCGTACCTACCGTAGCTGTTCAAAACAATGTAAGAAAAAAGGATCTTGGTATGGCAACTTCCGGTGTAATTTTGTTCCGTAACATAGGAGAAGCGATTGCTTCAGGTATCGTTACGAGCGTAATAAACATGAAGCTGTATATAGAACTAAAATCCAGTCTGCCTGCGAACATATTCGCGGATCTACCCAGTTACAAGATATCCTTGATCGAGTCGTTCAGGCAATATAGCGAATTCGACGATTATACCACAGAAATAATAACTTCCTTCAGTAACAGCGTTACATTCTCATACCTCATATGCGGTATATTGATGTTTATTGCACTGATTGCTGGGGTCGCTATAAAAAACGGACACCCTATGTCAAATGAGGATTACGATAAATTCAGTGCCGAACAAGATGCACTTATTGATAAATAGGAGAAACCAGTAAATGAGATATGAAGTACTAGACCACACAGCTGATGTAATGATAAAATGCACCGGCCTGACACTCGAAGAGTGTTTTGCAAATGCAGCATACGCCATGTTTGATCAGGTTGTCGATGCAACAAGGATCGCTCATCATAAAACATATCGTTTCGAAGTATCTGGCAATGATAATGAGGAAAGACTTTATGCGTTCCTTTCTGAACTGCTATTCTTTCTTGACTGCAACAGTGTTGTTTTTAACGAATTTGAAGTGAGTTTCGACAATAAAATCGTAAAATGTGAAGCACATGGTGAAGATCTAGATCCGAAAAAACACCATCCGCATGCCGAAATCAAAGCTGTAACATATCACATGCTCTCAGTTAACACCGAAGAACCGTCCCTTACTGTCGTCTTTGATGTATAATAAATATACTTCAAATCATATGGAGAATTATGCTTAGACTGGGTTGGTTCTCAACTGGTAGAGGTCCTGGATCCCGCAATCTTTTGCGTGAGGTCATGCAAAGGAAAAAAGAAGGTGTTCTCGACATAGACATCGCATTCGTATTCTGTAACTGGGATAACACTGAGAATCCAAATCCCAGAAAAGATCAGAGAGAGCAATTCTTCGACCTTGTAAAAAGCTATAACATTCCCTTGATAACGATCTCATGGAAAACATTCAGACCTGATCTCTGGAACACTGACCAAGTAGCCTGGAGGAATGAATACGGAGTAGAGATCAGAAAGAAAACCGCCGAATACGGTTTCGATCTCGGCATCCTAGCAGGATATATGCTCTGGATCGATGATATAACCTGTAACACATATGACATATTGAACCTGCATCCAGCGCTTCCTGATGGGCCAAAGGGCACCTGGCAGGAGGTCATTTGGGAATTAATACGCAATGAATCCAATGAACAGGGTTCGATGATGCATCTCTGCACAGCAGAATGGGACAGAGGTGCCGCACTGACGTATTGCAGTTTCTCGATCCGTGGCAAGGAATATGATACTCTGTGGACGAACTTACATGAAAAAATGAAGGTTAATACGCTTGACCAGATAATTAAAATAGAAGGCCTCAACGAACCCCTTTTCAAAAAAATAAGAGAAGACGGCACCAGACATGAAGTACCTCTTATAATCTCAACAATCAAACAGTTTGCCGACAGAACTACTTGTATAAAAGACAAAAAGCTCTACAGGGGAAACGAGCAACTTAAACACCCGTTCGACCTATCCAAAGAAGTGAACGAATCCATAGGAGAGTAAACCGATGGAATACAACCCGATGGAAGAACTTGGATTGGTCGAGGACAAACAATTCGTCTGTAATTGCTACGGATTCCTCTCAAAAAGAGACAATGCCAGACGCTTATGTTCAAAATACATTAGAAATGGAGAACGTTTTTTTGATGTTGTATCAAGATATGACGATCTTGTCGCATATGCTCTGAATCGCGAGAACAGCAGGGTCGGCAGCACACTGAAAATGATCATTCCGTTTCTGAAGGCGAACGGACTCACCGACAACATGATTTATGAATTTTGCAAAGAAGATCTGCAACTGGTCCCTGGTGCTGATAAGGCACTGAGGTATACTTTCAACCTTCTTCCTACATTCGTTACATCCAGTTCGTATGAACATCATATGATGGCCGTCTGCGATGCAATAGGATTTCCAATGAGCAATGTCAGCTGTACACAGGTAGCATTCGACGAAATACCACTCAGCAGACAGGAAGCAAAGGCCATCAGAGAAATGAGCACAAAAATCTCCAATCTACAAATCCCAAAAACCCTGTACACTCTGACAAATGCAAAATCACTGGATGATGAAGATGCAAATATCGTCACCGCCCTTGATGAGATATTCGTCGACTCTTTACCAAAGATG
>Ga0172377_10008585_pt1 | contig 10477 bp, 13 predicted proteins | sample Pumphouse3metaG_FD_119749 | JGI IMG/M metagenome (GOLD analysis project Ga0172377, IMG submission 119749) | Leachate microbial communities from a municipal landfill in Southern Ontario, Canada - Pumphouse #3 metaG | ecosystem: Engineered > Solid waste > Landfill > Unclassified | place: Canada... | reverse complement strand
GATGGCTTGCTGCTCACTGTCCAGGCAAAAGGATGCGTGCATCGAATCTGTGATGCAGGGATGTTCCAAAGCTCCCCACAGTGATCCGAAAAGAGAGACTTCCTGGTCCAGAACATACGCATAGAAGACTGAGGTGGAGGTATACGAGTATCCATCCTCATCCTGTATCTCGCTGGCGACGTCCAGTGAGTACCATGTTCCTTCCCATAGTTGGGAGAGAATGGAATCATCAAACCCCTGGACACAGAGGTCATAGCGCAACGATTCTTCGAGGATCCGGTGCATGTTCTTCAGGTCCGATTCTGAAGGCATGGCCTCCTGCTCGTGGTCATCATACTCTTCTTGGGTGAAAGCTCCCAGCAGTTGGTCCGGAAGCTCTGCATCTTCCTCATATGCGTATCCTATCGATTGGATGTGCCCTTTCTCATCCGTATTGACGACCCACATCCCAATATCGCCGAAGAATTCATCCCGAATGAAGTACCAAGCATGCTCTGTATGGTAGTAGCCATCATGAAAGTACTCACCATCAATGAGATAGAGGAACGAGAGAAACCTACGTGCATCCTCGTCTGTGAGCAAGGTGAACTCTGCATCAAGTGTGGAGAGGAACAGCTGTGAGCTGAGAAACTCACTTGCATTCCTGAAACTCGCCAAGGCTTGCCCGTGAGGAACAAAGAGTGCTTTCTCTTCCATGGCAAGAGTCCCATCGAAGAGTTCAATCGAGAGTGAGGCTTCATAGACTATGGCTGAGGAGAGATCGGTGAATGCCTTGTTGTTGTACACCTGCTCATAGGAAAAGGATTTTGCAGTGTCAAAAGCTTCTTGGACCTGATTGATGTGCGTTGCTGTCAGTCTTGCACCCATCCCTACGACCAACACCACGATAAGTACCCATCTCTTGGTTGTTTGCATCGAACTCTCCCCAGTATGGTTTTTCAAGGAGCATTCCCTTTTCGCACTCAGCATCTGGTTTGGAAAAGGGGTGCTGATTGGTTATATGGTATGGTTCATTGGAGCAGAATCCAACCCTAATGGTATGGCATATGAGGAAATTTGTCTCATTACTTGGCTGTTGATGATTGGACATTTGTATGCATTGGTACTTTTTACCAGCCGAACAGGGAGACATTGCATCCTGTGAGTACAGGAACAATACCCCAATGATGCACCTTGTTGCCCGCTCAAGGTACGGATTGGGAAAAGGCATGGAGAAGGATGAGCATCAGCAGGTAGAGGGCGATGGTGACCGCTACCGCAATGCCAAGGCTCAGCCAGAATTGCATGCCTCTGTTCAGCAAGAAGGGGAACAGAAGAAAGAAGGCCAAGGAAGGAAGGACAAGATAGAAAATCGATTGCGATAGGTCTGCAATTGCCTTTGTCTCGGCCTTCTCCCAGCGCATCCAGAGGATCGCCAGGAGGGAGGTGAGGGGCAGGGAAGCTATGAGAGCTCCGAAGAGCGAGCTTCGTTTTGCCACCTCACTCACCGCTACGAGAATAAGCGCGGAAATGCCTGTTTTCAGAAGCAGATACAGCATCTACTGCTCCTCGCTTGGCGGTACTTCCAGGATCTCGATCAGATCCGTGGGCTCCAAGCGGAACGGGGAACCGATGCCCTCGAAGAACCCATGGTCCTTGATGAAGTGGATATGCAGGTCGGTATAAACGATGGTCTTTCCCGTGGTTTTGTTCATTACCGATGTATTGACCTTCGCATACATGCCGGGACCGCCGAAGGGGGAGGGAAGCAGCCCCCGCACCGAATCAACGCGAACCTCAAAGTTGCCATCAACGGTAATGGGTTCCCCAAGTCCTTCTTCCCCTTGCTTTCGGAAGTGCTCCATCCTGTTGGCAATGGCCTCCTTGGTGGTGTGATGGGCATGGATGGTGTAGGTGTCCGCAGCAATGATGTCCACCAACTTTCGGGTATCGTCACCAAGGAATCCATCAAGGGTGATGACCCCTTTTCTCATATTCTGTTGTATCTTTTCGTACTCAGGTGTCTGTTTCACGCTCAGCTCCTTCTTATGAGAATTTGTCGTAGAAGATGTTCTCGGGAAGTACGCCCAACTCGTTGAGCACCGTGATACAGGCGTTGATCATGCCTGGGCTTCCGCACAGGTACGCCTCGCTGTTGCTGCCCTCTTTGGTCATCCTGCGCACCACATCGGTGATGAGTCCCACTTCCCCTTCCCAGTTGTCCTCCGGCTGGGGTTCGCTGAGAGCCGGGATGAAGGTGAAATTGGGCATCTTCTTCTCAAGCTCACGCATCTCATCAAGCAAGAAGAGGTCCCGCTTCGAACGAGCCCCGAAGAAGTAGGATGCCTTGCGCGTATTTCCTTGCTTTTCCATATTCAGAAGCATCGACTTGATGGGAGCCATCCCCGATCCGCCGGCGATGAAGATGATGTTCCTGTCGGTTTCCCTGAGATAGAAGTCCCCATAGGGCCCGTTGATGGTAACCTCATCGCCCTCCTTGAGGTGCTTGTGGACGTACGTGGTGCAGATCCCGTTCGGAACCAGGCGAATCTCCAGCTCAACACGGCTGCTGTCCCCCGGAGGGGAGGCGATGGAGTAGGCGCGATAGACGCTCTCATCGGTCAATTCATACTCTGGGACCATAAACTGTACGTACTGGCCGGCTTTGGGGGAGATCTGCTCAGGATCCTTCAGGCGCAGGGTGATCTCCTTGATGTCATGGGTAAGGTCACGGATTCTCTCCACCACGGTCCTGTACTCCCTGACAGAGAAGAGTTCTTCAGGAATGACAATGGCAATGTCCGATTTGACCTTGAACTGGCAGGAGAGGCGAACCTGCTTTTTCTTCTCCTCCTCGTTGATCCAGGGAAGCTCGGTAGGCAGGTACTCTCCGCCTCCTTGCACCACCCGAACCTTGCACATGCCGCAGGAGCCGCGCCCACCACAGGCGGAAGGGATGAACACCCCCTCCTGGTTGAGCGTCTTGAGAAGCGGTTGCCCTCCCTTGACTTCCAGTTCCTTGGTACCGTCATTGATCGAGATCTTGACCGTACCGTAGTTGCCGATGGTGGCATCGGCAATGACCATCAACAAGGCAAGGAAGACAGAGATGAGGCTGATGATCCCGATGCTGATCAATAGTGTTGTCACCATGCTGTACTCCTTAGGATAGGGCTATCATGCCGGAGAAGCCCATGAATGCCATGGCCATGAAACCTGCGATCACCAAGGTGATGGCAGGGCCCTCAAGGGCCGGAGGCACACTTGCGTTCTTCATTTTCTGTCGGATGCCGGCCATGGCGATGATGGCGATGAACCACCCTATCCCACTCCCCAGTCCAAACAGGAAAGAAGTGAGGAACGTGTACTCCCTGATGACCATGAACAGGCTGACACCGAGGATGGCACAGTTGACCGTGATCAGCGGCAGGAAGATCCCCAGGCTCTGGTAGAGGGGTTCGCTGTAGCGCTCGATGGTCATTTCGGTCAGCTGCACGAAGGCGGCGATGACGATGATGAAGACAATGAAGCGCAGATACTCCAGGCCGAAGGGAATCAGCAGGTACTCGTAAACGAGCCAGTTCAGGGGAGTGGTGGTGGCCATGACAAAGATGACGGCAGCACCCAGACCAAGGGATGTCTTGAGCTCCTTGGAGACCGAGAGGAACGAACACATGCCGAGGTAGTTGGTCAGAAGGATGTTCCCGGTGAAGATCGATGCAAAGAATATGGCGAAGGGCATCATTGACTCATTCATGCTTTGGCCTCCTTCATGATGGTTTCGCGGATGACCCAGATGAGGATTGCGAGGACGAAGAATCCACCGGGCGGCATGATCATGATCGACCAGTTGGTCCACCAGCTTCCCAGGATCCTGAAACCCCACAAGCTGCCGGTACCGAGCAGCTCCCTGACGAAGGCAATGGCCAAGAGTACATAGGTGTATCCCAGTCCGGAAGCCAAGCCATCCACCAGGGAGAGCATCGGCTTGTTCTGCAAGGCAAAAGCCTCAACACGACCCATGATGATGCAGTTGGTGATGATCAGTCCCACATAGGGGCCGAGTTGCTTCCACATCTCAGGATAGAAGGCCTTGAGCACGATGTCGACGATGATGACGAACGTGGCGATGATCATGGTTTCCACCATCATTCTGATGCGGGATGGAATGTGGTTCCTGAGCAGCGAGAGTGTGAAGCTCGACAGGGCCGTGGTGAACATGACTCCCAGTGTCATGACCAAGGTGTTCTGCAACTTGTTCGTCACTGCAAGGGTGGAACAGATGCCAAGAATCTGGACGAACACGGGGTTGTTTTTCCCCAGAGGTTCCAGAAAGGTTTTTCGTAGGGTGTTTTTGGCCATATCACTCTCCTCTGATGATGAGCTTGGCATCATCTGCGGCACGGTTGGTCAGGTTCAGGAAGTACTCCGATGTTCTGGTAGCCCCGGTGATGGCATCAACCTCGTTTTGTGCTGAGGCCGTTCCTTCCTCCACCATCACAAAGGGTGCCGTTTTTCCCTTGAATTGGGCGGTAAACCAGCTCTCTTCAATGCGGGCCCCAAGGCCGGGCGTCTCATTCTGGCTGACAATGGCCAGGCCGCTGAACGTCCGCAGGTCCTCTTCCATGCCCACCATGAGGGCAATTGTCCCCCAAAGTCCCGGGCCCTGCAAAGGAATGATGTAGCGGGTGCCCTCCGGGCCTTGGGTGGTGTAGTAGCCATCCTCTACGGTGATATGCTCGCTGAAAGCCTGCTCAATGCCGCCGGTGGTGTTCTCGAAGGAGACTCCTCCGGCTTGCAGGATGGCCCGCCGGGTGAAGGAGAGCTCGTTTGCGCTTGCCCTGTCCTGGGTCAGCAGGTAGATGCCTGCTGTCAGGAGGATGCAGAGGAATGTAACGATGAACATGAATACCAGAGGATAGATGCGTTCCCGGTAGAAACTGGGTTGTGCGTTCATGCTGCACCTCCTTTTGCTGCCTTCAGCTTCTTCTTTGCCTTTGCGCCTTTGAGCACAGTATCGAGCAGGGGAGCAAACATATTGGCCAGAAGGATGGCGAAGGTGACTCCTTCGATCCAGGTGGAAAACGTTCTGATCAGGACAACCAGGATGCCGAACATCGCCCCATAGATGTATCTGCCTGCATCAGTTGACTGCGAAGCTGAGACAGGGTCGGTGATCATGAAGAAGGCGGCAAAAAGGAAACTGCCCGAGAGAAGGGCGGTGAGGGGGTCCATCACGGAAAGCAAGCCACGCTCGGTGGCGATTTGCAGTCCGCTTGCCCACAGGATGGTTTGCAGCAGAAGAAATGAGACGAGGGAAGCGATGACAATCTTCCAGTTCGCAGCTTTCTTGTAGATGATGTAGATTCCTCCCAGGATGATCAGCAGCGCACTCGTTTCGCCGAAGCTTCCGCTGGTAAAACCCAGAAAGAGGTCCAGCAGCGGCTGTGTCCGGGTGACCAACGGGGTGGCGGCGGACACGCTGTCCGCTTGGCTGATCCACGAGAAGAGTCCGGCGGGGAAATAGCCGAGATCGGTGGCATTGCCGACAAATTTGGCTGTCATGGGAAGGCCGAAGCTGATATAGATGAAGGCTCTGGCGGTGATGGCGGGATTGAAGATGTTCTTCCCGAATCCACCGAAGATCATCTTGCCGAAGACAATGCCGAATGCAATGCCGACTGCGGCAATCCACAGCGGTATGGTCGGAGGGAGCGAGAGTGCGAAGAGTGTACAGGATACAAAGAGCGACTCGGTAATCTTGAAACCGTATCGCTTTGCCATCAGATACTCACACAGCAGCCCTGTAGCCAGTGTGACTGCCAAGAGTGCAATGAATCGCCAGCCGAAAAAATACAGGGCAGCAAGACAGAGCGGAAAGAGGGCATACAAAACTGTACGCATTGCTTGTTGTTTTTGAATTTTCACGGTACCTACCTCTTGTGTTTGCTCCAGTATACGGCATGATTGGGAGAAAGTAAAAAAAATCACGGTTGGTTTGTTTCTTTTGGCTCAAAAAGAGGTCTTGGATGCAGTATGATGGCAAAGAAAGGGAAACGAAATGCAGTTCAATGAGAAACTCAGATCAGTACGGCTTGCCTCCGGCCTGACGCAGGAACAGCTTGCGGAGAAGGTGTTTGTATCGCGAGTTACGGTCTCCAAATGGGAGACCGGGCGCGGCTATCCCAATCTTGACTCGCTCAAGCAACTTTCGCATCTGTTCGGCATCTCCCTTGATGAGTTGTTGGGATCGGATGAGTTGGTAGCCATTGCCGAAGCTGAGGTAAAAACGGGTGTCCAGAAAGATCGCACCCTCATATTCGGCCTCTTGGACTGTCTTGGCGTGCTGATGTTGTTCCTCCCCATGTTTGCGGTTGCCACATCGGAGCGCATCATCCTCATCCCATTGCTGGAATTCCATACACCTTCCGATTGGATTCTCAAGACCATGGTGGCGGTACTGTTTCTGTTCGGTTGCACAGAGCTTGTGCTCCAGAATCTCAAGGCAGCTTTCTGGCAATGCTGGAATCCTCTCTTCTCCTTCCTCCTTTCGTTCTTTGCAACCCTGTTGTTCATCGCCGCCAGACAACCCTATCCCGCGGTTTTCATGCTGTTCCTGCTGGTTGCAAAAGGCATATTCGTCATACGACGGCGATGATACGGAAAGTATCGCTCATGTAACCTCCTGTTTGTGGTGTTTTTCATTCTCCTGTGCCCCAATGGCTGCAGGAGGATTCTGTATGAGAACCTATGGTGTGTGGGCAGTGATGCTGTTGCTGCTTTTCCTTGTCTTGATCGCCCTGCTGTTGGGCGTGGATGTCCAGACTGTCGGCGTGGAGGGAACAAGCCTTGGGCTTGCCCGTATGAATAGCTACCTTTTGGATGTGTTTGGCTTTCATCCCTGGTGGTATGCCCTCTCCGAATGGCTGGGGGTGGTGAGCCTGCTTGTCGTTGCCGGTTTCGGCCTGTTGGCCCTCACCCAACTCATACGGAGAAGAAGTCTCAAGCGAGTCGACCAATCCCTGTATGTGTTGTTCGCTTTGTACGGGGTGCTTGCTTTTCTGTATCTCTTCTTTGAGCATGTGGTTCTCAATTACCGCCCTCAGTCACGTGAACCCTCATTTCCTTCCAGCCATACGCTGCTCGTACTCTTCGTGATGGGCTCTGCATGCGTCCTGTTGTCCCGCATGATGCACAAAGGCTGGAAAAGGCATCTGCTGCAAGGCCTTTGCCTGCTCTGTATGGCTTTGACGGTCTTGGGAAGGCTTCTCTCCGGCGTCCATTGGAGCACTGACATTCTGGGAGCTGTCTTCCTCTCTGCAAGCCTTGTGTTCTTTTTTGCGGCGGTCGTGAACAAAGGTGGCCGGCGATGAGAAGAATCATTCCCAGTATCCTGCTTATCGTTGTTCTGGGGTGCTTGCAGCCGCTCTGTGCCACTCAGCTGTTGCCGCTGGATATGAGTGGGGTTCCAGCATTCGACCGGGCTTGCATGCAACCCTACAACCGGGACCTGGAAGTGGGAGGAACCGCCTTTGAGCTTGCTTCGCTGCTTGCCCCTGCACTCCTGATTGCTGAACCTGCTGACGAGTATCTGAGGTTTGCCACGATGTACGGGGAAACCCTGGTGGCTGCTTATGCCCTGAAGGAGTTGGGAAAACACTGGTTCTCCCGAGCACGGCCGTTTCTGTACTACCAAGACTATCCAGAGGAAAAGATTGGGGAAGGGGATGCCTATGACTCCTTTCCCTCAGGGCATGCAACGATGGCTTTTGCAGGAGCTGCCTTTACCAGTTATGTCTTTGCTGCCTACCACCCGGACTCAGCATGGAAGATTCCGGTAACCGCGGTCTCTTTCTCGTTGGCTATGGCGACAGCAGCCCTTCGGGTTGCAAGCGGGAATCACTTTCCTTCCGATGTGCTTGCCGGGGCTGTGCTAGGGACCTTGGTCGGGGTTGGGATTCCCTTCCTGCATCGCAGCCTTGCTGCGAAGCAGGAACTGACTGCTTCCGTAACACCCTTTGGGGTTGCGTTTCGGGTTGCCCTGCGTTAGGAGCGGAGAATCTTTTCCATCGCCTTGCCCTTGGCCAGTTCATCGATGAGCTTGTCCAGATACCTGATCTCCCGCATGATGGGGTCCTCGATGTCCTGGACCCGTACCCCGCAGACCGATCCGGTTATCTGCATGCGCGCAGGATTTGGTCGGGGGCAGTTTCGGATGAAGGACTCAAAGCTTGTTTCTTTCTGCAGATGGGACTCAATTCCCTGCTGGTCATAGCCGAAGAGCCAGCGTATGATCTGGTCCACTTCATCTTTCGTACGCCCCTTCCTCTCTGCTTTCTGGATATAGAGCGGATACACCCGTGCAAAGCTCATGCTGAAAATGGAGTGTGCTGCCATTGGTCGCTCCTTTGCTTTGTCCATCGTACTGTACGCATTTGTTCTTGTCAAAAAGAGTATTCTCCTTGCGTCAGCTTTCAGCGTCTTGTATCGTTCTCCATGAAAGGGAAGGAATGCTCATGCATGATAAAAAAGGGTTTGGACTACGGATCGTATTGCTGGCAGCACTGCTGACGACCTTGGTTTTGGGTGGATGTGCCACCACAACAAGGGATACTGATACGCTGCATCAGGTGTCGGTGCTCAACGCACTGTTGCTTGGGGAGTACGATGGCATCATTTCCGTTGGGGAGCTGAAAGAGCTCGGGGATACGGGAATCGGCACCTTCGATACCTTGGAAGGGGAGATGATCCTCTTGGAGGGAACGGTGTATCAGGCAAAGGCTGATGGTACGGTGGTGCAAGTCGGTGATGAGACGTTGGTCCCCTTCGCAATGACCACCTACTTTGCTTCTGATATCAGCGAAGGAGACCTGTCCGGCCTTGCAGACATCAACGCGCTGAAAGAGAGATTGGATCAGACCATCATGGCCACCTCCAACGACTTCAACCGCTTCTATGCTGCCCTCATCACCGGTTCATTCTCCCACGTTCGGGTACGCAGCGTACCGGGCCAAACCAAGCCCTATCCCAGGCTTTCGGCGATAGCTGCCGAGCAGAAGGAGTACGCGTTTGAGGATGTGGAAGGAACCATTGTGGCGTTTCGTTGCCCGCAGTACGTGAATGGGATAAACATGCCTACCTGGCACCTGCACTTCCTCTCATCGGATGCAAGCAGAGGCGGCCATCTTCTGGAAGCAACGCTTTCACAAGGAAATCTGAGGATGGGTGATATGAAGACCTACCAGATCCAGCTTCCTTCCTCTTCTTCCTTTGCCTCAATGGACATCGCCAACGACCTGACGAAGGAGACGCATGCTGTTGAAGGGGTGAAATGAAGGAAACACATCCCTTCCTCTGCCTGGGAGGGATGTGGACTCTCGGTGGATTCTCTTTCCTATCGCTGCTGGACAGGGGTCCAGACCTCACTGTATGCATACCCCGGTTTGCCTGGATCCATCCTGGTGAAAGAGAAAGAGGGCGCATTGATGACTTCGTAGCCTGAAACCGGCAACCACTCTGCATAGATCCGTGCCATGGTATCCTGCAAAGCGGAGGGGAAGGGCCCCTCACAGGGAAAGACAGCCCAGCTCATTGCTTCGACGGGGATTGCCTCCAGGAGAGGCCCAACCTCATCTTCGGTGGTCAATACGCCGATGAGATGGGTCAGGTACCCTTCCTCTTTCAGAAACTGTGCATCTGCATCAAAGGACGCGTTGACCACCTCCTTCGGCTCGATGTTCTGCAGCCGGTGCATCGCTTCCCGTTGTTCGGCTGTGATCGATTGTGCCAACGAAACGATTTCCTGGTTTACGCCCTCAAATTGCATCGGCACCCGTTTTGTTACTCCCGCAAAGGTGAATGCGGGCATTTTCTTGATTCTGCACTCCATACTGGTTCCTCCAATCACGGATATTTTGAAGGAGAGGATGGGCGTGGTTTTGCTGAATCCCGATCTCTGGACCTCAGAGGGGAGCATCCCAGCCCATGCTGCAAATGCACGGCTGAATCCATCCAGCGAAGTATACCCATACCGATAGGCAACATCGGTGACACTCAGTCCTTGGAGCAACGCCTTGTTTGCTTCAGACAAGCGCCGAATCCTGATGTATTCGCTGACCGTATAGCCGGACAATGCAAGAAACACCTTGTTGAAGTTGTAGGCCGAACCTTTGATGAAGCGCGCCAACTCATCAGTGCTGAGATCATCCCCAAGATGGTTCTCGATGTAGGTTACGACGTTCTGCAATTGTTCAACCATGGCTTTCCTCCACCTCTGGGTGCCAGCGTAGCATCTGCTGCATCATGATGCTCGACTTTGTCGCAGAACTTTTGTCGGATGGAACAGAGCCCTGCCTTTCAGGTAGTCGCTTGGCAATCACCAAACATGCAGACGCCGCCTTTGCCCTTGCGCTTGATCTCATACATGGCAGCATCGGCATTCTTAAGGAGGGTTTCGCTGCTTCTCTCTGATTCAGTGATGAAGGCAACACCGATCGAG
>Ga0172377_10008581_pt1 | contig 10480 bp, 9 predicted proteins | sample Pumphouse3metaG_FD_119749 | JGI IMG/M metagenome (GOLD analysis project Ga0172377, IMG submission 119749) | Leachate microbial communities from a municipal landfill in Southern Ontario, Canada - Pumphouse #3 metaG | ecosystem: Engineered > Solid waste > Landfill > Unclassified | place: Canada... | reverse complement strand
TATGAAATTTGATTCAAAGAACAAACAACTGATGGAAGAATTATTTCAAGCGACTCAAGAAGCTCAGAAATTAGCTCACGTTCCATATTCCAAATATCACGTTGGAGCAGTTATATTGACGACGGACGGTAAAAAGATACTCGGTGCAAATATCGAGAACTCATCGTACGGACTGTCAATGTGCGCAGAACGAACATGCATGTTCAGAACGCATCTGCTCGGATACAAGAAGGAAGACATAGTTTGTCTAGCCCTCGTAGGCGATTCAACCGATTCGTACGCATTCCCCTGTGGAGCGTGCAGACAGGTGATGTCGGAACTGTTGGATCTAGATTGTCCAATAGTAATATTCAACAAAAAAGGTGAAGCGATAGTTGAAACTGTAAAAGGATTACTTCCTTATACATTCACCGGAGAGAATTTAAAATAATGAAAACAGGATTTTGTGCGCTATACGGGTTAGCCAATGCAGGTAAATCAACATTGATTAACGCCATTTTAAAAGTGAAAGTTCAGGCTGTATCAGACAAGCCTCAAACAACGAGAGAAAATGTACAAGGAATATATAACGACGATGACTCACAAATAGTATTCGTCGACACTCCTGGATTGCACGTTCCTCACAAAAAATTAGGACAGATACTAATCAGAGACGCTGAGCAAGCAAAAGCTGGCGTTGATATTTTAATCTACGTTGTAGATGGTACAGAGAGAGTAAACGAAAGACTTTGCGACTCTTTGAACAAGTTAAAAATACCTGTCATCGTTGCCTTTAATAAAATCGATGACATCAATATTGAAGAGGGTCAATTCAAACTTAGAGCTTACAAGCAACTGATGCCCAACGCTGAGGTTTTGGAAATTTCCGCACTTAAAAAGTACGGTATCGACGATCTTATTGCCCTTATTAAAACTCATTTGCCCGAGGGAGTTCCTTACTTTCCTAAAGATCAACTTCTCGACCATCCTACAGAGTTTGTATACGCTGAGATGATTCGTGAAAAGTGCTTTAGAATGCTGAAGCAGGAAGTGCCTCACGCCATTCACGTCAGCATCACCCATCAGGAGATCGACGAGAAGACAGGACACAAAGTTGTATACGCTGATATCATCGTTGAAAAGAAGTCGGAAAAGATGATCGTAATCGGTCACCAAGGACAGATGATTTCTAAGATAAGACACTTGGCTCAACACTCTATTTCCATCTTTAATATGGAACCTGTTGAACTTGAATTATACGTAAAAGTTGTAGAAGATTGGCGAGATAATGCTCGTTACTTAAGCGAGTACGGTTACGGACCTAGCAAGTAATGCCATCTAAGATAGAAACGTTGGAAGGGTATGTTATTCAAGCGAATAAGTACAAAGAAAAAGATACTATCATTACTTTCCTTACGAAAGAAAAAAAGCGCACGGTTTTAATCCGTGGCGGATATAAACCTGAATCGAAAAATCACGCAGCAACTTTGTTGTTTAATAAACTGCTGCTCGACGTCAATGCGAAGTACACGAATTTTTTGAGTGCAAGCGGACAGAAGACTTTGATAAATAACTCTGTTCTCTACGAAAATCTCGAGTACGCTTTGCTTGGACAATACATAAATGAGATAATCATCAAGTTTTTTCAAGATGAAGACAGGCTTCCTTACGACTATTACGAGGAAGTGTTTAAGGCAGCGCACGCCGGCTTTGATCCGGTGACTTTAGCCTTTATATTCACCTGCGCTTCAGTGAACTTATTGGGACTGTCTCCCAACGTTGACGAATGCATAAACTGCAGGCGAAAAAACAACTTAGTAGTGTTCAGTTTGACTGAGGGCGGACTCATTTGTAACGAGTGTGCTGCGAGTATGAACCTGAAGGCATCTTCAGTTGAATATATGAAAGTGTTTCGTTATGGATTCAAGGTTAAAGCGACTCAAATGCGGCGAGCTGTACTACCTAAGGGCACCGCGATGATGTGTCTGAGTGAACTCTCTTTATATTTGCAAGACCAGTTGGGATATAAAATAAATTCGCTCGAATTATTCCTCGACGCGCTGAAATAGATTGAATATAACTGTATATAAGATATAAAATTAATAGGAATGGAGATAACATTATGGCAGATCAAAAATTTGAATTCGCAAAGATAACAACACACTTAGTTACATCGGGATTTATTTATCCCTCGTCTGATATTTACGGTGGTATTTCAAACACCTGGGACTACGGTCCGCTAGGCAGTAATATGAAGAATCACTTGAAGGAAGTATGGAGAAAGCACTTCGTCCTCGCTAAGATGAACATCTTTCAAATAGATCCATCGATTATTATGAATCCTAAAGTTTGGGAAGCGACTGGACACATCAAGAATTTCCACGATCCTTTGATCGACTGCAAATACTGTCACGCTCGCTTTAGAGCTGACAATTTAATCAAGTCTCAAAAGCCCGAATTAAACGTCGATGACATGACCAACGAAGAGTTGAACGAAATAGTAAAAAATGAAGGAATAACTTGTCCCACTTGTGGAAAATCGAGTTTTACTCCTATCAGACAATTCCAAATGATGTTTAAAACATCTATGGGTGTTACTGAAGATAAAGCGTCGACTGTTTATCTTAGACCTGAAACTGCACAGGGTTTATTTGTCAATTTTAAAAACGTTCAGAGAACGCAACGAGCGAAATTACCCTTTGGTATCTGCGATATAGGTAAGGCATTCAGAAATGAAATCACTCCTGGTAACTTCACCTTCAGAACAAGGGAATTCGAACAGATGGAGATTGAATTTTTCTTCAAACCTGGCGAAGACCTCGAATGGTTCAACTACTGGAAAGACGAATGTTTAGAATTCGTTAACAAAATAGGAATAAACAAAGATAGATTGAGATTTAGAGATCACAGCGCTAAGGAATTAGCCTTCTACTCTAAAGCTACTTGCGATATAGAATACGATTTCCCGACATTGGGTTGGGGAGAACTCATGGGTATTGCTTCTCGCACAAACTACGATTTGAACAGACATCAAGAGTGTTCAGGTCAGGATTTGACATACTTGGATTCGACGGATAACTCCCGTTACCTTCCTCACGTTATTGAGCCCTCATTTGGGTTGGATAGATTGCTTCTCGCATTGCTTTGCGACTCTTACGACGTTGAAGAATTGGAAAAAGGCGAGCGTATCGTCATGCACATTGCAAAGAACCTAGCTCCCTATGGTGTTGCTATCTTACCTTTGTCGAACAAGTTAAATGAGAAGGCAAAGGATGCTTTGTGGCCTTTGGTATCGGAAGAGTACGACACAGTCTTCGATACGACAGGAAGCATAGGCAAGCGCTACAGAAGACAGGATGCCATCGGTACTCCTTTCTGCATCACCTACGACTTCGATTCGATGGATGACAACTCAGTCACAGTGCGTGAAAGAGACTCCATGGAACAAGAGAGAGTCAAGATTGCTGATCTCACAACTTATCTTTATAATAAATTTCACGAATAATCGAACTCTAATTGTCTACATGTGTAATGAAAGAAGGGAGAACGCGAATGATATCATACTCAACAATTGAAAAAATCAAATCTCAAGTTAATATCGTCGATGTTATTTCTCACTACATTGATGTAGAGAAGAAAGGTTCTAATTACGTCGCTCTGTGCCCGTTTCACAACGATTCAAATCCGTCCATGCAAATATCCACGACCAAGCAGATATTCAAGTGCTTTGTCTGTGGAACTTCTGGCGATGCTTTTGGTTTCGTAAAACAGTACGAAAAGATCTCCTTTACCGCTGCGGTAAAAAAAGTCTGCGACATATGCCACATAGATGTACCCGAATTAGCTAACTACAAAGAGGTTAAGAGGGAACGCAAGAACGAGTCCGAACTCGTCGCGTTGGAAAAATTGTCGAAATACTACGAATACATGCTCATCACCCAAAGCGGAAAGAAAGCGCTGGATTATTTAAAAAACAGGGATTTAACTGAGGATATAATTAAAAAGTTCCACATCGGTTACGCTCCAGCTGAAAATCAAAAATCCATCGAGTATTTGCGAAACAAGGAAAAGATATCCATCGAAACGCTTGAAAACGCTGGAATAATATCGACCAACACTACGAATTTCACCGATAGATACAGAGACAGGATCATGTTTCCTCTCTCCGATATATCAGGAGACCTCGTTGGTTTTTCAGGTCGAAAGTACGCAGCTGATGACCCATCTGCTAAATATATGAACTCTTCGGAGTCTGTCGTGTTTAAAAAGTCGGAGTTGCTCTACAACTTCAACAACGCGAAAGAGGCCATCAGAAAGTCTAAATACGTTTACGTTGTCGAAGGCTTTATGGATGCTATTGCTATCTACAGAGCTGGTATACCTGCCGTTGTAGGCCTTATGGGAACCGCGTTCACGTCTAAACACGTTGAACTGTTTGAAAAGTTGAAAGTTGAAGTGAGGTTGTGTTTGGATTCGGATGAACCTGGCCAACACGCTACGGAAAAGTGTTTGAGTGCTCTGTCCGGTCACAACGTTTCCGTAAAAGTGGTCCGTCCGTTGGACGAAGGCAAAGATCCCGATGAATATTTAAAAGAAAAGGGACCTGAAGCGCTGAGAGCGGCTTTGAACAAATTAGATTCACCTCTCATCCACTCAGCAAACTACCTGAATCAACACAGCGGTCTGCTCACTTATGAAGATAAGGAAGCATTCTTAAGACAAAATAGGTTTTATTACTATCAGTTGGGCAAACTTGGTCAAGACGACATTATCAACAAACTCGCAACTCTTTTGGATTTATCCAAAGAATCTATAAAAAATTTATTTTCGTCATATTCGACGAAAAAATATATCCAAACGATATCTAATGAACAAGCTGTTCACTTTACCCCTTCGGATTTATCAAAGGTTGAAGTCAACAACGAACTTCAGAGATATATTAACGATTATCTCGATGCTAACTACTTAAAACAGCAGTTTCAAAGCCTTATTCGCAACGAAGGACAGATGTTATCTCGCATAATATTGTCCAAAGATGCCGCTAAAATTATCGAATCACTTCACGAAAGTTTTGTGGTAGACTCATATGGGCAAATGCTAGATTTGCTTATGGAGGTCTATGAGGACTTGCGCGGTAGTGTAGACTATATACGTGAAGAGGATTTTTCCACGCTAAAGAATTTAGCAGAGAGTTATTACTCTGAGCAGTTTGATACGATTACAGATTACAACTCATCCGATACTGAAGCTCTTAAATCTATAGAGAACAAGAAAAAAATAATCGATGGACTAATCTTGAGACTTGAACACTGCAAATATCCTGGCCGAGTATTCCGCGAAGGTGACTTTAACCAACTGTTAAAAGCACACAAAAAATACATGATGGAATACAGCATGAGAAATCCGACAAATACACGTGAGAAGAATATTCGTATTTTGGCTCAACAAGATGCAAAAAAGAACCTCAAATAAATGCAGGGGTTCTTATACTAGAAAAGAGGAATTATGGCTGTTAGTAAGAAAACTGAAAAAGAAACAGAAGATTTAGTATTAGACGAAGAAGTAGTAGAAAAAGTTAAAAAGCCTAGAAAAAAGAGAACTAAAAAAGCTGCGAAGGAAGAACTTCCAGTTAACAACAATAACATTACAGATTGGCGCGCTGCCCTTATAAAAAAAGGAAAGAAAGCAGGCGGTAATTTAGATCAGGATCAAATTTTCAATTACATGTCTAAATATCAGGTTTCAGATGACGATTTAATGGACCTTATCGACTATGTAAGAGAACAGGGAATTACGGTTACCGAAATTGATAATGATATAATCGATGACGAACTACCTGACGATGAGGAAATCGATGAAGATTTAATCAACGAAATTACTGAGGAGTCCGACAAGGAAGCCAAAGTTAAAAAAGTTAAAAAGACCGCTAAGAAGAAAAAGGCTCCCGCCAAAAAGAAAAAGGCTAAGGCTCCTAAGAAAACAACATCTAAAGCTAGCGATTTAAAAAACAACGATCCCGTTAAGCAATATTTGCGCGAAATAGGAAAATACAGAGTTTTAAAGTCAAAGGAAGAGGAAGTTGTGCTCGCAAAGCGCATTGAACAAGGCGATGAGGCCGCAAAGACTGAATTGACCAACTGTAACTTAAAACTAGTTATTTCAATCGCAAAGCACTACGTAAACCGCGGTATGCAATTCTTGGATTTGATTCAAGAAGGTAACATCGGTTTGATGAAAGCTGTCGAAAAGTTCGATTACACAAAAGGATTTAAATTTTCAACATACGCCACATGGTGGATTAGACAGGCTATCACTCGCGCGCTTGCCGATCAGGCTCGTACGATTCGTATTCCTGTTCACATGGTTGAAACAATCAATAAGATTACGCGCACATCTCGTAAGTTGACTCAAAAGTTAAACAGAGACCCCAGCGCTGAGGAAATATCCGAAACTTTAGAAGAACTCGGAACATTCTTGTCCGCTGATCGTATTCGTGAGATTCAATTGATCGCTATGGATCCTTTGTCGCTCGAAAAACCCGTCGGTGAAGAAGAAGACAGTCACGTTGGTGATTTCATTGAAGATAAAGATAATGAATCTCCACTTGCCTATGCTAACTCTTCCTTACTCAAGGATAAATTGAACGAAGTTCTCACTGAACTTACCGATAGAGAAGAGAGAGTTATTCGTCTTCGTTACGGCTTAGATGACGGCCGCAACCACACTCTTGAAGAAGTTGGTAAAGAATTTGGAGTTACGCGTGAACGTATTCGTCAAATCGAAGCAAAAGCTATTAAAAAGCTTAGACATCCAGCTCGTTCCAAACAACTTCGTGACTATTTAGACGAAGTTAACTAGGAAGATTTACTCCTTATTATTTATTTATGCGCTTAGTTAATATAATTAAGCGCTTTTTTTTGTTATAATATATTTAAGTTTAAAAAATATAGCGAGGTAACTAACGTGAGTGAAGATGCATTAGATATTAATATGCTAAAAAAAGAATTGCTCAATTTTGCTAAAAAAGACCGCAAAATATACGAGGGCGATTTTAATTCAATCCTAGATAAATACCTTTTGGATGAAAGCGATTTTTTGGACGTTTACGAATTTTTGCGAAAAAATCGGATCTCGATAGTGCAAACCGAAGATGTTTCGACATACGAAAAAAACAAAAAGGCTGCGTATTCAACGAATAACGCACTGAATATGTACTTTTCAGACATATCTAAGTATCCCTTATTGACGCCGGCGGAAGAGATTGAACTCTCCAAGCGAATTCAACACGACAACGATGGAGAAGCGATAGAAAAGCTCATCAACAGCAACCTTCGTCTGGTGACGTCCATCGCTAAAAAATACAGGATGACTAATGGGGGACTTTCGTACGAAGATTTAATACAGTACGGAAATATGGGGCTGATGAAAGCCGCGATAAAATTTGATTACAGGAAAGGCTGTCGCTTTTCGACTTACGCGAGTTTTTGGATCAAGCAGTCAGTGATGCGCGCTGTTTCTATTTACGGCAGTTCCATCAAGATGCCGGTCTACATGCACGACATGCTTTACAAGATTAAACACACGAGAGCTAAACTTGTAAACAAGCTCGAGAAAGAACCTTCTTCAGAGGAGATTGCTGAAGTTTTAGGCGACGATTACACGGCGCAAAAAGTTGAAAAAATCTTGGCGTATGACGCACCTATCATCTCTTTGGAAGCTAAGCGTTCAAAGGATAAAGATGGAACTTTTGAAGATCAATTAGGAACGGATGACGTTCACTCGTCTCTGCTTTCTTATCACCTTGACGACATTGAATACGCCCTCGACAAATTGCAACCGAGAGAACGCAAATTCCTCGAGTTGAGATACGGCCTTCACAACGAATCGCCGCACACTTTGGAGGAAGTTGGGCGCTGCGGTGGTATCACTAGGGAAAGAGCTAGACAAATTATAGTGAAAGCTACGAAAAAAATGCGTATAATATTAGAGGAAAATATAGAGAGAACTGATGGCGCAATGTAATTTATCTCCACGTTTGATGGATATTTATAATCTCACTACCAACCTAGCTAGCGTTGATGTGGGAGCAGATCACGGATACCTTGGTATCTATTTGATGGAACACGGTTTTGATCAACCTTTTTTTGCTACGGAAAACAAGCGAGGTCCTTACAATCGCCTCGTTGAAAATATAAAGCTACACGGGCAGTCCGACAGGATTAAATGCGTGTTTGCAGACGGACTTAAATTCGATTACAGAAAAGCTAAACAGCTCATTATTTCCGGTATGGGTGGCAGTTTAATCGCCAGCATACTGGTCTCTTCTACTTACGGTTTGAAAAACTTTGACACTCTTATACTCGAACCTCAATCCGACATAGATACTTTGAGGATGACCTTGAACAAATTGGGCTTTGTAATAGAATTTGAAAAATACATTAAAGAGCACAAGAAAACCTATACCGTAATGAAGTGCATCAAGGGTGAAAAAAGATCCTACACCCCCTGCGAGTACGCCTTTGGTTTTTACCCTTTAACCCACAGGGATGAGATACTGCACGAGTATCTTTTAACAAATATTGACAGGATTGATAAACTTTTAAAAAATAAGGGAAAACACATGTCAATAGAAACGTACGATTCGCTTGTTTCTAAGAAGAGTATGCTGAAGGAGGGATTGAAGTATTATGAAATCGAAAAAACTAATTAATTACATATGGAAAAAGTATCCTAAAAAAGGTCAGGAAGTGTGGGATAGATGCGGTCGCCAAATAGGTGTGCTACCCGCTCAAATCAACCGAGTTATGATCTGTTTGGATTACGATGTTGAGATGTGTGAAAAGGCGAGAGAAATCAAACCTGATTTGATAATAACTCATCACCCTTTTATATTCGGAACTCGCATGAAGGTTATAAATTCAGACGAGTGCAGAAAACAGGTTACAGAGATAACGGAAAACGAGATAAAAAGTTGCGTTTATTCTTTTCACACCTGTTTTGACAATGCCAATCCTGGAATGAACGACATCCTTGCTGAAAAGTTGCAACTCACCGACATCTGTACCCCGGAAAGTTGTATTACCATGCGAATTGGAGAGCTGGAAACTCCAATGTCTATCGATGATTTTAAATATTACGCCATGGATAAGCTCAACGTTGGTTACTCCCTTTTAGTGCAGGGAAATAACAGCAAAGTAAAAAGAGTCGGCATCATTGGCGGCGGAGCAGCAAAGGATTATTTGCTCGCCCGCGACGAGGGAGCTGACATTTTTATCTCAGGCGATATGACACATCACACCAGAAGAGAAATTATCGAAAGAAACTACAATTATCTCGACGTTCCTCACGAAGTTGAGAGGGTATTTATCGACCGATTAAAAAAGGATTTAAACGAGTTAAATCGCAATCTTGAAGTGATTACTTTTGACCATGAAATTGAGGCACAAATTTCATTAGCAAAGACCAAATTTTAAGGTCTCGACCGACAGCTTCCACAACTTCGTTAGGTGCGGAAGTAGCGCTGCCAATATAGATGTTTCCTCTAGGGTTGATCTTAGTTTTTAGCTCTTTCAAATCTTTTCTAGATTCCACTTGATACACGTTGTTTAAAATGAAGTGCTTTCTGAGTATGTTTACAAATTCCATTCCGTTGGACGAACTCGGGTCAGTAACGATGATGAAAGAATCCTTAGCTCCGGGAACGATGTTTAATCCGTTTTCCCAACGTCTCAAACACTCTATGCAAACCGGATGTGGAACAAATTCGCCCTTGTAGAACTCGCGAACTTTTCCGACGAACTTATCCAGCGTATCTTTTTTTATGGTCGATTGAGGATATAGGGATAACTTCTTATAATCGTTCAAACTTGAAAAATCGAACTTCTCTCCATCTTCGGTTGGAACGAAAATAATGCGCGAGTCAATGTCGCACATAAACTGAGATTCCGAGTGTCCTTTTTTACCGAAAAATATAACGGTTTTGCCGCTGTCTAAATCCTTGAGAATTTGCTTCTTGGTGTTCAGCAACACCGGGCAGGTACAATCGACGTACTTAGCCTGTAAAGACTCTGAAAATCGGTGGTCGAATTTAGTCATTCCGTGAGCTGGAAAGACCAAGTAAGATCCCCTGTATTTAGACTGTTTTATATCCGGAGAATAGACCTTTGCATCCGTCTCTTTGTAGATTAATTTATTCGTGATTTCGTTGTGCACTAAAGGGCGCACAAAAACTATTCTCGCTTGAGGTCTAGCCTTCTTTATTTCTCTGACTTTATTGAGTGAATTTTTCACTCCGTAACAAAAACCGTAAGGTGTTATATATTTAACCATTATTATGCCCTCTAACATTATGATATTAAGATATTTTTTGTATCATTACAAGATAAGTGACTTTCGCATTTTATTATTTGGATTTATCCTATATATATATATTATTATATTTATTAAGTTAATCTAGTAATTATGGTATAATTTTATAGTTATATACAAAGGAGAAAATAAT
>Ga0172377_10008578_pt1 | contig 10481 bp, 4 predicted proteins | sample Pumphouse3metaG_FD_119749 | JGI IMG/M metagenome (GOLD analysis project Ga0172377, IMG submission 119749) | Leachate microbial communities from a municipal landfill in Southern Ontario, Canada - Pumphouse #3 metaG | ecosystem: Engineered > Solid waste > Landfill > Unclassified | place: Canada... | reverse complement strand
GTAGGCGGAACCATCCTGGTTGTCAAAGACAGCGAGGGAACGATGCTGTATCGAACCGCAATCAACGTCAAAGAAGCTCTCGCTCCAACAGAATTGACTAATTATATCGTCAATGATGTCAGATACTATGATGCTTCCTGGTCTAGTTATGACAACTATCAGCTCACCTTCTCCTCTGCAACTGCCGGATTCATCGTCGGACAGGAAGGCACTCTAAAATATGATGCCATGTCCTTCACCTACAAAGTTAACGAAGAACTTCAACTCAATCGTGATATGTGGGGATATGAACTTACAATCACCATGGATGACAGCAAGGCTCCTCTTCTACTCACCAGCATGTTCATGTATGCCACTGGAAGCACAGTCAACGTCTATACGAAAATTCAAATAGTCAGTTTCTTCGTCGAAGTAAAGTAAATAAAAAAATTGGAGAAAGAAATTATGAAAAAGAAAAATCTGCTTCTTCCTATATTAGCTCTCGCCTTAGTCGGATGCGGTCCTAGCAATTCTACTCAGGGAACCACTTCAAACAGTTCTGGAAATGCCACAAGCGGTGATACCAGCAATGGCACTTCTTCTCAGGGTGCCGGTTCAAGCTCAGTCGTTGTCGAAACCTACAAGATCGTTGTACCTACTGATTCCCGTTATACCTTGACCCCTGATAAGACCAAGGCCAAAGAAGGCGAGACTGTAACCGTTGTCGCTGTTGCAAAGACCGGCTATGAAATCGGTGCCGTCCTTGTCAACGGAACTGCCATTAACAAAACAGGTGACAACTATGTTTTCACTATGCCTGATCACGATGTCAGACTCAGTGCCAATCTCGATGTCAAAGGCGATGTAGTCTTAAGTGGAGAAATCGCCGCTCTTCTCACCAAAGATTCAGCGACAAATATCTATGTTGCGCGTGATGTCGAAGTAAACAATGACGCCAATTTTTCCTATTTCATAACCAAAGACGGCATAAAGACTCAGCTCACTGTTCAGAATGTCGACAGAACCAAATGCTTTGCTGATGTCGAATACAGCCGAGGCACTGAACACAGTCTGAAGATTGCCGGCGGTGCCAAATATGATTTCTTCTATGATCCTGCCAATAGCGATCGTCCCTGCTATATGAAGAGAACCGAAGTCACTGCTCTTCCTAAAACTGCTTCCGCCTTTGAATCCCTGTTTGCCGGTGAAGTCCAGTCAGCCTGTTCTGTTTATCCTGAAAACGTCAACACTGTCACTTATTCCAATACCTTAAGCAAGGAAAAATATGAGTGGGAGAAGCTTAAGAACAATAAATCCTATGCCACTGTCAAGGACTTGACCTCCAATGAAAAGACAGCTGAAGTCTATAAGGAAATCAAAGATGGTGTCTATACCATCGTCGATACCTATACTGAAGGAAATCACGCCAATGACGATGCTAATGATAAGACTCGCCGCGATGACACAAAGAAATTCTCCGGCCGTTATAAGGTCAGCGATACTGATGAAGACACTAACACTGCCTGTGATGACCAGGAATTCAATACTGGCCGTCAGTTTGTAAACGGCAATGTCGCCAACTTTGATTTAAACCTCTATTCTCATGACATGACTTCGCTCGATTTCGATATGATGTATGCCTATCGAGTTCAGAAGACAGTCGGTGATGAGATCGTTCAGGCCAGTGTCAAAGTAGAATCAGTCGACAACAAAGACGATACCTTCACAACCACTGTCACTTCTTCAAGCACTTATGATTCAACCGCAGTCGCTGCCAACACTGATACTGAAAAATATCACGATGAATATCTCGTTCATCTCACTTTCAATAAAGCCGGTGCCGTCTTAAATGGCGACTACAAAAATACCCACTATACTGAAAAGAATTTTAACTTTACAACTTTTACAAAGACTGGTGATGGCACTATTGCCAAGCAGCTTGCCTTTGCCTATACCTATGGTGATGCCGCCGATGACTTGAATTCTTTTGACAAGACACCTTATTTCATCTCTTCTCTTACTCCTACTGTCACTAATGCCTTAACTGAACAAGAAAACACCGTCAATGTCGGTGAGAATCCTTCTGACTATCTTAAGCTTAACGCTCTCCCTACAACCGCTCTTGATAACTGGCAGTATAAGATTCAGGCCAGTGCCAATACCGAGGTTGTCAAATGGGATTCTGTCTACCGCAGATGGAATGCCGAAAGCACCGGAACCAGTGAACTGACTGTCAGTAATTCTTCCACCAAGGACGTTACTGGCAAAGTCACTTGCACAGTCGCCTTCAGCCGTCCTGTCAGAAACTTCAATCTCATCCTCGATTATGGCTATGAAGGATTTGAAGATGACGGCGAGAAATCCGGTCAGGCCCTGATCTATGAAAAACATATCCGTCGCTATAAGCTCACCGCTATGGGTGATGATGGCAAGGGCGCCTGCGGAATACCGGCCGATGCCACTATCAAGCTCTCTGACGAAACTACTGGATTAAAGGTCTCACTTGGAAAATCATTAAAAACTCCTTCCGCCACTGATGTCATCTTCGATGCTACTGATATGACTGCCAAGACTGATGGCATGTCTATCACCATGACTGTCAACACTTCTCATTATTCAAGTACTGCCACTCCTTCAACTTTCACTGTCTTCCTCTTAAAAACAGCTTATACCAGAGCCGACATGGTCGGAACTTGGAATAATGAAGGAGCTAACGCTTCTGTTGTCCTGACTGACACCCAGGTAGACACTTCTGAAAAATATTATTCTGAGAGGACTTCCTATTATGGATATGTCACTGTCAAAGGAACTAAATATGAATTCGGCTATGACTATCGCGAGCAGACCTATAACCATGAATTCTATATCAAGGTGAAAGGCGGAGCCAATGATACTTCCTACACTGCTGAGATGAGTTTTGCCGAAGCCGTTGACGGACAACCTGAAGCCATTCAGTTTGCCATGGTTGGCTACACTGTCAATGATTCTTGGGAAGCCACTTATACTGACGTCTTAGGAACCTATGTGGAAACCGGATCTGTAGATGACCCTAATTACTTCTCTGAATGTGTTGAATTTACAAGAGGTGCGTAGAAATGAAATTTAAGAAGTTGAGTCTTTCGGTCCTATCCGTTCTTCTTCTCGCAGGATGCTGTGAAACGACAAATTTTTCCTCAAATGGTGAAAGCACTAGCACCATACCCGTTTCCCTGACTGCCATGACCGCTATTGAAAAGCTTCAGAGCAAAGATGCTGAATTCAGATCTTATGTTTCTGACAGCGATGAAAAAGTTCTTCCCTTCTCAAACTACTTTTCTAAAAACTATGTCTATTCCCCTGATAAAAGCGACGGCTATCTCAACGAAAACGGCGGAGTATCACAGTTTGACTACAATAGTGAAACAGAAGACTTCTCTCGTTCAGAGCTGTTGACAGATGATAAGGGCGAGAAGATTGACGATTATCGTCTCTTAGTCTCTGACTTTAGCGATTTAGACCTTGAAAAGGCCACTGTCAACGATAAGGGAATCGTCGATTTCATGAAGGGCAAAACCAATATCATCGTCCTTCTCAAGATGATGGGATTAGATGAATCAAAAGTATTCACCCTCTCTTCTTTGACTGCAGCCTTCACCCCAATGAAAAATGATGACACTGTTCCTAACGGATTGAAATTCACTGCCACCTTCAAAACCAAGGACACAGAAACCACCAGAACTATCTCCATCAGCCGTTACAACGAAATTGAGTTTTCCTTCTTAGATGATTTCTTAGCCAATCCCACTTCTCCCTTTGAACCTACCGCTACTGAAAAGAGAATACGTTCTCTCTTCGCCAAGAAGAATTACATCAATTCCAACGACTTGAACAGCGATGATGTCATCGATGAATATTATTACTTCACTCCCAAGTACTTCTATACGGACTTCACCGATGAATACTCAAAAATCGATCCTACTACAGTTGGTACTTATGGCAAGAGAGGTTACATGACCATCAACAACACTCTCAATGTCGGTACCACAGAAGAACCGAAAAATCTCGTATTCATTGGAACCTATCTCTTCTATAACCAATCCGGAAACTTCAAACTCATCACCAGAGAAGACCCGAACAATCCTGGCTATGCCCAGTCGGCATTCACTCAGATCTACACCGATATCAGCCAAGTCATGAACTATCCCACCAATATGGAATGCGTCAACAGCTTCCAGAAGGCAAAGGTTCAAGATGATGGCAGCATCAAGTTCACCAACAAGGCCGCCATTGATGATTTCATCACTAATCATTTCTTAGGTGAGATGATCGAAACAAACAACTTAGTCACTCAGTATCTTTTAATCAATACTGACATCAAAGACAAAGACGAAGACTGTAAAGTGACATTCAGACTTCAATTTGAAAATGACAAATACTATGAAACTGAATATAACAGTTTCGGAAAAGGCAATGTTGATTTTGTCGAAAAGGCTATAGCCGAAAACGATCTGTAGACGTCAAAAGGGAATTAAAGCCCTTGTCAGATGATTAGCAAGGGCTTTATTCATATTAATTGAAAAACAAAAGGAGGCCGATTATGAAAAGAAAATCATTATTCTTACTAGCCTTAGTCGGAGGGATGTTAGTTTCTTGTGGAAAAACACCAGCTTCTTCACTATCTTCCGAGTCTTCTGCTCCTATCAGTACAGAAGCATCTTCTTCTGCTCCTGTTAGCTCAGAAACATCTTCTTCTGTAGTTCCAGATGCAATTGTCAGCATTCAAGGTGAAGCTGAAATGCTCTATGGCCGTAATCAGACAGTCACTGCCTCTATCCAGAACCGTACTGCTCAGGAAGTAGTCTGGTCGGTAGAAAAGTCTTCCGATGACCAAGATATTTTAAAGGTTACTGCCGAAGGTGTCGTTACCGGTGTCGGTATCGGAACCGCCAATGTCGTTGCTACTTCGGTCGAAGACACAGAGGCAGTCGCAAAATTGGCTATTACGGTTGGAATTCCTCAGCTTACAGAAGAACAGATCAACGTTGAAGGCAACTATACTCTTAATCTCTCATACAATACCAAAGCAGGAGCGCAGACTTATGTCAACCTAGTCAATGAAAAAGGTATGACAGACGGCGGCAAAAACAATTTTTGGTATGCCGACGGAAAAGTATTCCCCGTTCATGCATTAGAAGATAAAACCACCTGTTATTACACCGACGAGTATTATAAGAATTCCAAAGGCGAAGCTGTCAATGCCACTTCCTTCAGTACCCTTTATAACATCAAGACTCTTCTCTCTAATTCCGACTGGAGTTATGCCGGTTACGATTCAAAGACCGAAATTGATTTTTATGACTCTAAAAAGGCTGAAGGAGCATCCATGGATTATGCTCTCCTCTGCTTTACTAATTATTTCATTTTATCTTCTTATACGACTGCTTTTGTCAAAATGGCTGTCACTAAAGACGGCATTGCCAAATTATATTTCGTCACTGGAACAACTGAAGACGACGGAGTTCTCATGGCGGCTGCTTATACCGATATCGGAACTACCGAATTAGGTTTCACACCTGTCGAAAAGAAATTCCACGAAGGCGGAGAAGCCGGTGACGGTGACGGATCTGGTGAAGACTTCTAAGGAGGGAAAGGAAAATGTCAACAAGAAATAAAACAGCTAAGCTTTTTGCCTTAGCCATGATGGTCACAGGCTTAGCCGGCTGTGCCAACAATACCGTATCTGAAAAAGAAACAGTCCCGACCGATATGGGCGATATGACAGTCGCCGATGAAATCGGAACTGGCATCGCCTTCGGTCAGCATCGTTTAGTCGCCGGAGAGACTGATTCCCTCAATTCCGTGATGGGTGTACAGCTTCTGGATGGAACTGAGGGCAAGAAGAGTCTCCGTTATATCGCTGCCTTCACAGGCTATAACGGTCTTCAGTCGGCCGCTTTCAAGAGAACTGTCAAAAACGGCGACACTGTCATCAAGGAAGAAAAGACTTTGGATGTCAATTATGTCTATACCTCAGTCAAAGATGCTGACAATGTCAAGTGGTCTGCTCCTTTAGACGCAACCTATCACTACTTCATGGTCTATACATTGAGAAACATTCCCGAAGATCATTGGTTTGATGTCGCCTCGGTGACAATCACTGCCAATCCTATCAACGGTGAGGCTTTGACCTGCGCTCAGACTGCCAATGTCCAAGGTGTCATCGGAGACTTGTCCGAAGGTGTCAAATACGAACAGACCGATACAGAAAAAGAAGCCGGAACTTGGCATACTCTCAAAAACGCTCCGGGAGAAAAGGCTGTCGTTACTGCAAACCATATCAAAATCGATGAGACTGCTCCCTATGTCGCTGTCAATTTAGGAAAGGTCGTCAGTATTGGAAACCCCACTTCTAGTACCGGTGGTTTTGAAAACTGCTCTTCTATGAAAGAAGTAGTCCTTCCCGACACCATCGAAACCTTCAACAAATGGTGCTTTGCCGGATGTAAAGTCCTAGAGAAGCTGACCTTCCCCAAGAACCTCACCTCGATTTTAGCTTCGGCCTTCAACAATGTCGATGCTCTTCAGACTATCGACTATCAGGCAACAGCTCTGACAGCTATCAATGATTCAATCGATCACAATGTCGGTTTAGTCAAAGTAGGAAAAGGAGTCACTGCCCTTACTGATACTAGTTTTGTCGCTTCATCTTATTTAGTTGAAAAGGTCGAATATGAAGGCACAACTGCAGAATGGACAGCCCTGATCGGTGAAAAGACCAATGGTCTTAACATCGATAATGTCTTCTGTTCTGATACCGAGACTGTCGACTTCAATTATCATATCGGTGAAGGAACAATCAAAATCGGCGGTCAGGATACGACCGGAGATTATGAAAGAACCTATATCAAGGGACATAAAGCCATTGACATCGGAGATCCTATCCTTGCCGGCAAAGCCTTCAAGGGCTGGTTTACAGCTGCTACTGAAGGAACTGAATTTGATTTCGAGACTGCTCTGACAAACGATACCGATATCTATGCTCAGTATGAAGAGCTGCCGGCTGGAAAATCAATCGATGATCCGCTGCTGTTGAATGCTGCTGATTATACTGGCACCGCCACAACGATGATCGGTATGGAAAAGTACTTCATCAAATACACAGCCCCGGCTACTGACACTTATTACTTCGGTCTCAACAAGGTCATCATCAATGAAGCTATCAGCAACACCACCTATACAAGCTATGCTGAAGTCAAGTTCTATGATTCTGCCAAGACTGCTATTGCCAGTCCTTCAAAATTCTCGATGACCAATACAGCTGCCATCCAGCAGATTTCCTCTTCTGACCCCTGGATCTATTCTCTTGCCATGACTAAGGACGAAGTCTACTACATCTCTCTTGATGCCTATGAAAGTTCATATAACAAAGACAAGTATGCCTATGGAACTATGGACTATGCTATCTGGACTGATGAAGGCGACACTGTCGATACCGCCAAAGAATATACCTTTGGAGCCAAACAGGAAGTCACTTTCGATGACCGCTATAGCAACAAGAGCTATCAGAATCTGATGTATACCTATACTCCCACTGCTGATAAGACTGTTTCTTTCAAGGGGGAAAATATCGGTAGCCTCTACTTCAGTTTTGAAGTATACGATGTCACTGACGAAGCAAAACCTAAAGTTGGAAAATTGTCTGGAACTGATACAGAATCCACTGTTCTTAATTTGACTGCCAATCACAAGTATATTGTTCTTTGCACCACAAACAGCGTTTCAACTGCTACTAAGAAAGTCTATTTCACCATCGCTGATCCTGAACCTGGCACCGTTACTTCCAATCCATGTGCTGTTGGTTCTGATGTCTCCTTCAATGTTCCTAAGCTCGGAAGCCAGTATGTCTACTATAAATTAGAAGCTTCTGCTGAAGCCATCTATCAAATCACTCTTAATAACGGCAGCACCAGCTATGCTAAGCAAATCACAATCACTGATCCTAATGGTACTGAATTAGTTTCTAAGACCGAAGAAGGAACTACCGATTCTGATTATGAAGGATATGAAACCACTTCTTATGGATCTACACTTTCCATTGTCATCACTCTGCCTAAGCTTGAGACTGGAAAGTACTACCTAATCAAAGTCGGTTATTCTTCTGCCTCTGCTGCTTCTTCCAGTTCCTATTCTTTCTCTTATACCAGTAAGATTGTAGAAAAAGGCGAAATCTTTGAAGCTCCTTCAGACTACAAATTCAAAAATGGTTCCAATACCTATTATTCTACTTCTGCAGGAAGATATTATGGTTTCACTCCAACTGCAGATGCTCCTACTAACTTCCACTTCGCCCCGAGTGCAGAGGGCCAGACTATCAGTGCCACTCTCTATGATGCCAACAAGAAAGTATTGGCAACCTCTGATGGTTCTTCTGATTTCCACTATGATTTAGTCAAAGACAGCGAATATGTCCTGCTCCTCAAGAATTCCGCCACTGACGGAGTTATAGTCGTCCAGTCCGATTACGTCTCTCCTTTAGCCGGAAAAGAATTCTTAGGGCAGTATATGGGATGCAAAGCAGGATCCAGTTACTACAAGATGACCATCAACGGCGATGGCTATACTTGGGAAACCGGTTCAAATACAAACAGCTTGACTTTGACCAGTGAGACTAATGGAATCACCGTCTTGACTGGAGACAAAACCACCATCACTACCAATAATACTGATGCCTGGATTGTCAAAGATGGTTACAATTACTTCATGAGCAAAAACTGCACTACCTATACTTCAGGAAGTATATCTGGAAAACAGTTAAAGACTGCTTCTGCCTCTAACACCTCAGGAACCATTATCATCTCCGTTGTCAAAACTGCCGACAGTGTCAGAACCTATGGCGTCATGATCGATGGAGTCATCTACTTAGGAGTAACCTTCGAATTCACTACCGGAAACGCAATCGAAGAAAAAGATTCTGCTTTCAGCATCAAGTCCGGTGATACAGTCTTAGGAAATTACACTTCTTCCGGTACTGCCTTGACTAAAGTTATTGATGCCTAGTCTTTCTTAATCGCACTCATTGGAAGGGCTGAAATCAGCCCTTCCTTTCATTGACTAGAAGAATGGTCGGTTCTTTTTTGATACTCGATTAGTTTATCTTGTACAAAGTCATCTCTTAATCTAATTCAAAACAAATAGGAAAGGTCTGTTATGAAAAAAGCATTATTTCTTTTTAGTCTATGTCTGATTGGTCTGACTTCCTGCAAAGATCCATCTTCTCTTTCATCTGTTTCCTCTATTCCTTCCTCTGTCCCTACATCATCTTCTTCAATAATCTCTTCTGATTCCACTCAGAGTCAGTCTTCTCAGTCTTTGGCAGTCACTAAAAAACTGACAGTCAACACACCCGAAAAAATCACCTATACAGAATTGAAATCATCCTATGAAGTAGGGGAAAAGGTTGAATTTGAAATCACATCCGAGATTCCCAAGGGAACAGAAATAATCGCTAAATTGAATACGGTCGCAATTGAAAAAGAAAACGGAAAGTACTCTTTTTCGATGCCTGATATCGATTCGACAATCGATATCATCCTGACGAACATCTTATATAACGTCAGACTTATAAACAACGAACATGTGACTTTGAGTCTCGATAGCGAAAAGACTTCTTTTTTCTATCAGGATGTCATCAAGGTGATTTTTACCTGCGATGAAGGTTACGAACTGACCGATATCAGTGCCAAGGCCAAAGATGTTGATATCGAATGTACATTAAAAGATGGCATGTATGAAATCATCATGCCTGACAATGATATCACCATAGAGGCCACTGCTTTGAAAAACTATTCGGTCAATATCGACTCAGCCTATTTCCCTGTCACTGTCAAAAACAAAAAAGATAATTATCATCTAGGGGATAAGGTAGTATTCTCTGTCAGCAAAACCATTGCCGATACCACTTATAAATTCGTTTCCGTCGAAGTTCTTGATAAGAACAGCAAAAACATCGAAGTGAAAGAAGAAGACAATCAATATTATTTCATCATGCCTGATAGCTCTGTAAGTATCAAGGTCTCTCATACGAGAAGATATACTCTTAAGACAACTGTCGGAGAACATGTCAGTCTCAGTCTTGATAATACCGCCTCAGTCTTTGAAAAAGATGAGAATATCAGTTTCTCTCTTTCTTTCGACGAAGGATATGAATTAGACAGTCTTTCAATCAAAAAAATGGAGACTGACGTTCCTTATGTTTTCATTGAAGGCAAATATTCTTTCTCTATGCCGGAAGGCAATACGGAAATAAAGGCCTATGCAAAACTTAAAGCCGTATCCGCTGACCCCTGGACTAAGGAAACACTCTACCAATCAGAGATGGTAGAAGCCGGATCAGATTACGAAATACAGATTTCACTCTCATTCAAAGGCGATTCCACTCTGACTTGGAGTGTCTCCTCCTGGTACTACGATGACTATTCATATGATTGGACACCGGAAGGTGTCTTCCGCAGTATAACTACCCC
>Ga0172377_10008574_pt1 | contig 10484 bp, 8 predicted proteins | sample Pumphouse3metaG_FD_119749 | JGI IMG/M metagenome (GOLD analysis project Ga0172377, IMG submission 119749) | Leachate microbial communities from a municipal landfill in Southern Ontario, Canada - Pumphouse #3 metaG | ecosystem: Engineered > Solid waste > Landfill > Unclassified | place: Canada... | reverse complement strand
GGGTAGCAGTAGAAAGGACAGGGAAGGATGCTGGGGTCGAACCGGTTGATGAGATGGTTCAGAGTGCCGTCTCCTCCCAGGATGATGACGAGATCCTTTCCGGTCAGATGGGCGATGAGCTTGGGGATATCGGTATCCACGATGTTCAAAACCTGCAGCCCCGGAAACCGCGGTTTCAGGAAGTCGGCAGCTTTTGCCGCACTCTCGTTCCCGCTGTTGTTGTCGTCTAACGGATTAAAAAGCAGATAATTCATAATTTATTCCTCCGCGTTTTCTTTCTTCAGGTTGTCTTCTATTATCTTATGGCACTTCTCGGACAGTTCGGCAGTCGTAAGGCCCTGATACTGCTCGAAAGGGAGAACGGTCAGGACATCGAAGCTGACGGTGGTGGAATGGAGAGGGAAGTTCTTCTTGATATTCTTCGTATTCCGGATGCTGATAAGGACGATCGGGCATTTAGCGGAAGTCGCTATCTTGAAGCTTCCGGGATGGAAAGGGAGCATCAGCTGATCGGTCTTGTTTCTCGTTCCTTCCGGGCAGATGCTTACCGAGGTAATCTGTTCTTTGACGTAGTTAGATGCCTTGCGGATTGTCGGAATAGCAAGACGGGGGTCTTCCCGGTTGATGGGAAGGAAACCGCACCAGTACATATAGGAGCCGGCAATCGGAATGCCGAAGTTTCCGGGCTTGGTGATGAAGCACAGCTTCTTGTCTTTCAATAGCTGGATCATCACCATCTGATCGAAGTTGGAATTATGGTTGTTTACATAAAGAACCTTCTGGTCTTTGGGAATCCGTTCCAGCCCGGTGCCTTGATCTTTACCCTGGCGAAGAAGTTGATGACAATATCTCCCTGCCGGAGAAAATGGTAAGCGAATCTGTTTGGAGCAGGTACGGGCTTCTTCTTGTTGCAGAAGAGGGAGAGGATGGCAAGGAGGAAGATATACAGGAAGGAGAGGATAACAAAGATAGGATAGATTGTAAGTATTCCGATCCAGAAATACTGCCATCCAATAGACGTCCAGACGAAGTAGTCGATCATACCGGAGAGTCCAATGGCTAGAACCAAAAAGGTAAATAGGGCAATCATATTCTTGTTGCTTTCGTCTTTTATTATATTCCAACCGCTTCGCTCTATCCACTATTAATATAGCGTAAATAACATGCGTAATTAAAGAAGGGTGAGGCGTTGCTGGCTTTTTCTTGGCGAAGAATGAGGAACTTACTTCCCTGGAAATCTGCATATTTCCGATTAGTTCCATCCTTTTTTCTTCCCTAGCCTTTATAATAAACCCGTCATGGAAAACCCGGTTGCTGCACTAATCCTCAACCTCCTTATCGTGATCCTGGAAATCATCGGTGCCTTCTACAGCTTCCGCAAGGACAGGGGGAAGGCTTTTTCCTGGTTTACGATCGACAGCAACCTCCTGCTGCTTTTTTCGAGTCTCCTGGCTTCTGTCTACGGAGTCCTGTATTTCGCGGGCTGCGGGGATATCCCGTCCTTTGTGGGGCTCTTCCAATACATGTCCCTTGCAACCATCCTCCTTACTTTCGTCGTTGTCCTCTTCTTCCTAGCCCCCAAAGAGGCAGGGAAGAAAGGTCCGCGTGGTTTCTTTTCCCTCTTCCTGGATAAGGGGATGCTTTACCATCATCTCCTCTGCCCGGTGCTGGGAATAATAGATTTCCTCCTTTTCGAAAGGGGAGAGAAGATTCCCTTCTCGTTCGCATTCTATTCCCTTATTCCGACTTTGCTTTACGGAATCGTCCTTTCTGTCCTGAACCAGAAAGGTATTGTGGATGGTCCTTATCCTTTCCTGAGGACAAGGAAGATCGGTCTTGGAAAGACCGTCCTTTCTTTTGTCCCGCTCCTTGCTTTCTCCTTTCTCCTTTCGCTTTCCCTGTACTATCTGAAGAACCTGACATTGCAATAGAAAAGCGGAATGTATCACTTCCGCTTTCTTTTGTTCAAATCAGGTTGGTATCCTAATATTTACTTGTGGATTGCTGTTCCTAAGCAACGGCCTATTTTGACTTTTCTTCTTCTATCTTCTGTATCAGATGGAAAAGCTCAAGCCCGGCTTCCTTATGCATGTTCTTATTCGGATGCCCGTTATCCGCACAGTATCCTCCGACCTTGAAGGAGTCGAAAGGAAGGAAATAGACCCGGGGGTTGTGGATATAACGATAAGCCTCTTCTACAAGTCCAACAGCTCTTGGGGATGGGATCATTCCGATTCCCATAATGATCCGGCACTCCGGATAGAAGGAGAAGATCCTGTCCGTGAATTCTTTGTAGGCAACGGGGAATCCTTTTTCGGCTTCTTCCTGTTCTTTTTCAGGAAGCTGTTCATAGTATTCGGCGTCATTGGTTCCGAGGTTGACGATCACATAATCCGGTTTCCGGGAGGCACTGTTGTCATAAGGGACCTTGTTCTCTTCGCTGGTTCTGTCATTATAGGTAGCCAAGGAAAAAAGAGGAGGAGTTGTCCTTATCGGGCTTTCCTGGTTCCAGGGAGTGACGGTAAGTCCGAACCCGCCAACGGCCTGGATCGAGAAATCGGCATCCAGCTTCTCGCTTGCCGCGGCGGTGTAGGTAAGAAGTGCGTTCTCGGTCCTGGTCTCGAAGCAGTCATCCCCTTCCACTCCTTCGATTCCGTCTCCGCAGCTGATGCTGTCTCCGTATGTCTCCAAGAGAAGCTTGGCTTTATGGGATGCAGGAAGGAATGTCCCGTCTGTCGAAAGAGAGTGGAGGCCTAGGAGGTTGCAGTGGCTTTCCGTCAGCTTGTAGACCCTTGCAACGTGTTCCTTGTCTTCCAGCCCGGAGAGGAGGATGACTTTTCCTCTCTTTGAGGAAGGCTTTATCTTCCTGGCATTCCCAAAGAGTTCTCCCTCGAGAAGGATTCCGAGATACGGCTGTCCCATGCTCTGGCCGATTCCCGTTGCAGAAAGATCGGCCAGAAGGCATGTTCCCCTGAACCGGACGCAGAATCCGGTTGCGGAGAAGGAGAAGAAGACACCGTCTTCTTCCCTGTCGTAATAATGCCTTCCGAAGAAGAAGACGCGTTCCTCCAGTTTGTTTGCAGGGATTTTTTCCATATTCCGATTATTTTTCTTCTTTCTTTTCTTCTTGTTCCGTTTCTTCTTTAGCTTTTTCCGGAATAGGCGTAGGCTCCTCGCCCCTGGATTCGAATTCATCGAAGCTGTCGATAGTAGCAGCATCCCTTCTTGCCTTTCCGATGGTGGTGAGGTCAAGGTAATCGTTTTCTTCCCTTTCCTTCTCCTGTTCCTGCAAAGCAGAGATATCCACATCCTTCCTGGAATATTTGTCTTCCCAGGTCTTTCCTTCCGCCTTCTTCAAAGGAGAAGCATCTTCTTCCGCCTTCTCTAGGTCTTCCTTGCAGTCGTAGAAAGCCTGGTTCTTGTCGACGACCATCGTATAGGTAATCTTTTCGTGGAGGGAGATACGGTCGCGGGAGATGATCCTAACAAGGTAGTCGACGATCATCAGGACCATTGCCATAGCGATGCCGACAAAGAGGGTAGGAAGATTCAGGAACATCCAGTAGGCGAAGATCATCAGGTAATGGCAGAGAATCTGCCATTTCTTTGCCTTGTATCCTCTTCTGTCGATTACGGAAAGACCGAAGATGAGCTTCCCCAGGGTCTTGCCGTTAGGGAGCAGAAGCGGAAGAAGGATGAAGAGGATAAGAGGGATAAGGTTGACGCCAAGGATACGGGAGTAGTAGGTGATGTTGGAAAGGACATGGTAGCGGGAGGAGGCATAATCCTGGTTGCAGCAGTCCGTATAGGCAGTTACATAAAGGCCGGATTTGTTGGTCAAGGAGAAATAGTACTCGAAGAGCTGGTTCAGGGTATCTTCGTTCCGCTCCCCGACCTTCTTCTGGACATCCTCTTTCAGCACCAGGCGCTTGGAATAGTCATACTGTCCCTCGGTCTTCTGCGGCTCGTAGAAGTTGTTGTTGATGGAGCCGTTGGTAATGCTGAAAAGCTCTTTGTTCATCCAGGAAAAAGCTTCCGGCTGGGAAGGCTTGGTTTCCAAATCCGGGAAAACCGCACGGGAATCCTGCAAGAGGAACTCCGTATAGTAGTAGACGACGGCATCTTCCATTACCTTGTATCCGTCTTTTCCGTCCTTGCTGTTTTCCGCCTTTACCGGCAAGGAGGCGCTGTTATAGACGGAGTAGGTTTCTTTTCCGGAGTTCTCCTCCGTGGCTTCCGTAGCCAGATGGGAATCGATCAGGAACTGGGTTCGTTCCTTGGCAACCTGATCTCCGTGCATGCCGTTATAGATCGGTTTGTTGCACAGGAAATAGCATCCGAAGATAAGGAGTATCGCAATTCCCATATCGACGACATAAGCAAAAATGCTCCGGAAGAAACCGCATGGTTCGCAGTTTCCCGGCTTTAGAGCCTTCTTTTCGTTAATTTTCATTTATTTCGATGATTCCCTGTAAAGGACCTTTCCCGGAACACTGATCTGCTTGTAGACGACATCCTTATGCTTGAGCATCGTCTTGAGAACATCGACGGAGATCTGGGTCATGGAAGGGATATCCACCTGGTAGGTGGATATGGTCGGGTTGGAAATGCGGGAGATATTGGAATCATCGAAGCCTAGGACGCTGATGTCTTCCGGAACGGAGATGTTCCTGTCATGCAGCTGCTGGATCAGAAGGAAGGCGATGGAATCGTTGTTGCAGAAGAAGGCCTGGGGAAGGCTGTCCGGAAGAGGAACCTTGATGAACTTCCCGGTTTCGGTGTTGCGGTCCGGAAGCCATTTGATTTTGTCGCTAAGTCCGGACAGGGTCATCGCCCGGACATATCCGAGATACCTGTCCATGATGGAGGAGGTCATATCGATGCTTCCGACAAAGGTGATATCCGTAAGGTTCTGCTCGATCAGATGCTTCGTCATCAGGTAGGCACCCTTCATAGAGTCGGAGGAAACCGAGTTGACGCAGTAATTGGAGTCATAGAAATCGAGGAACATATAGGGAATCCCGGTCTTGGCGACTTCATTGATGTAAGGACGTGCCATTTCTCCCATAAAGATGATTCCGACGACATTCTTCTTGCCTAAGGACGGCGGCATATAGTTGTTCTGTTCCCGGACCTGGGAAACAATCTCCAGAACCGTGGTGTAGCCTTCTCCGTTCAGGTTCTGGAGAAGGGAATTGTACATCTGGCTGTAGAAGGAGGAATCCCCGAAGAAACGCTGGGCGACCATAACAATGACCGTGTCCGCTTCTCCCTGGAGAACGTCCGTCGAATGCTTCATATACCCCATTTCCTTGGCCATGGCAAGGATCTTCTTCCGGGTCTGATCGGAAACGCCTTCTTTTCCCGACAGTGCTTTCGAAACGGAGACGATGGAGACATTGAGCTTTCTGGCGATATCCGCCATCTTGATATTCTTAGGACTTCTCATTTTGTATTATCCTCACTTTCTATTTCTTTTGCAGAAAGACCAGCCTCGTCTTCAGATGACAGCTATTCCCGTCTTTTGGAATCTTCCCGTCGAACAGGATTCCTTTCCCCATCAGGTCTTTTCCGGACATCTCTTTGTTCCCGGCCACCAGGTAGGTGCCTGATGGATCAAGGAAGAGGGGACTGACAGGTATCTTCCCTTCTTTGGTTGTAGCGAAGAGAAGAAGAATCCTTTTGTTATCCGGAGAAAGGAATTCATAGATATCCGTCTCCTTGTCTTCGAAGCTGTTCAGCCTGTAGAGGGAAGAAGAATGGAGGAACTGCCTTTCTCTCTTCAGGAAGCATATCTGTTCCTTGATCTCCTTCCTGTCGGAGAGGCTCAGCTTTGTCGGATCGAGCTCATATCCGGCATTTCCAAGAAGTGCTACGGCAAACCGGTCGGACAAGAGGGAAGTACGATGGGTGTTTCCGTTTGGAGAGGAGGAGACATGGCAGGTGATGGTCGAAGGGGGATAGCCAAGAAGCGTTCCTTTCTGGATAGATAGGCGGGAGAGAGGATCGGTATTGTCACTGGCCCATATCTGGGGGAAGTAGGAAAGAATCCCAAGATCGAATCTGGAACCGCCTCCTGCACACCCTTCGAAGAGAACATCGGGGTATTTCTTTGTCAGGACATCCATAGCCTTATAAAGGTTGACCATATAGCGGTAGCCGTATTCCCCTAAGGGGAAGGAGGACGAGTAGATGTCGCTGAAGTTCCGGTTGTAATCCCATTTCAGGTATGTCGCCTTTGTGAGATCCAGGATTCCGCTTACCGATTCAATGACATAGTCGAGGACTTCCTTCTTGGTGAGATCCAGGAGAAGCTGGTTCCGTTGCCGATCCGGTTCCAGTTTCGGAATCGTCATGGCATATTCCGGATGCTTGCGATAAAGATCCGAGTCTTCGCTGATGCTTTCCGGTTCCATCCAGATGCCGAAGCCCATTCCCATATCCCTTATGGAATTAGCAAGGCTTGCTATTCCGCCCGTCTTCTTTTCATTGTCATACCAGTCTCCTAAGGAGCTGGAATCATCCTCTCTATGTCCAAACCATCCATCGTCCAGGACGAACAGTTCAGCACCGAGATCCTTTGCCTCCTTCGCCATGGATAGTATTTTCTCTTTGTCGAAAGAAAAATACACGCCTTCCCAGGAATTAAAGAGGATAGGGGGAATGGCATCCTTGAATCTAGGAGGGAGAATGGCATTATTGACAAGCTTTTCGAAAGAGGAAGAAATGCCTTCCATAGTATCGGAGACTTCAAGGAGGGCTTCCGGAGAATAGAAGGTATCCTGCGGATTCAAGGTATACCCGAATTCAAAATCATTCAGTCCGGATTCGATCCGTACCCTGGAGAAGGAATCTACTTCGATACTGGTCTTGTGGTTCCCGGAATAAATGAGGTTGATTCCATAGAAAAGGTCCCCTACCTTGGTTACGGAAAGAGGGTTATGGAAGGAAGAAGAAGCGCCGCACCTGGAATCAATTTCCATCCTTCCCCCGTTTAGGACCGTCTTATGCAAGGTTCTTTCTCTTGCCCAGGCACCATCGAGGGAATAGACTTCCGGGGAATCCCCATATAGATCCAGCTGCAGGGAAGAAAGCTTCCGGATGCAGAACGGTTTCTTTCCACAGTTCTTCACCGAAACGGAAAAAGAATATCCCTCAATTCCAAGGAAAGAAGAAATATTTAGGACAAGGGTGGCATGGATATGATCATCGACATAATAGAAGGAAATTCCCTTCCCTTTTCTTCTTGAAGCAGGAAGAGGAGAAGGAGAAGAAAAAGAATCCGTTTCTTCGTAATGCTGGAATACGAAACGGCCGCTATAGGAGCCATCTTCTGCTTCTATAAGTAGGGAAGGAAGGAGGTAATCCATCCTTCCAAATTGGGAAATCAAAGGGTGGGTATTTTGGTCATTGGACGAAGCAGAGGAAAAAGTAATCCCTTTGTAATTTTGCACTTTGGTCGTAGAAAGAGTGGGGGCATCTTTCCCGTCAATAGAGAAAAGGAGGGAAGACCGAAGAGAACTCACGACAAGCGGTTTCTGTTCTTTCACTTGGAAATCCTCACATTTCTAAAACCTGTTTAAGTATATTATAGCTAAATTTGCTTAAATTTAAAGGGCTTTCTTAAAGTAATGGTATCAAAGTACAAAAATAGCGTATTATAAGGCATTTTATAATGTTTTAAGGAAAGCACCATGTTATTTTTATGAAAATAATCGCTATCAATTTCTCTATTTGCGTTTTCACTATCTTCAAAAGTTTAGTTGTTGTATAACTAATTTACTTAATTTACTTAATTATTCATTCTTTTCCTTTTCTGCCTTTCCAAAGCAAAACCAAGTTCTTTTTCTTTTTGCTTCCTTAACCTATTATATATATACACATAAGTATTCCTTTTCTCCTTTATGGATGAAGCAAAAATAACCACCGGAAGATAGCCAAACCTTGAAACGGCTTCTTCATGTTCCTATACTTGAGGCATGGAACTAGTAAAAACAAAGCCGGCTACAAAAGATTACATCTGGGGCGGAACTAAATTAAAGAAATGGGGCAAAGAAGCTGAGTCCTCCCATATTGCCGAATGCTGGGAACTGTCTTTCAATGCTTCCGGACCAACCATAATCGATTCCGGGGAAGACAAGGGAAAGCTTTTGATGGACGTTTGCAAGAAGGAAGATATCGGAACCATCCCTTCCTCTTTTGAATTCTTTCCGGTCCTTATCAAGTTCATCGACAGCGACGGAAACCTCTCGGTCCAGGTTCATCCTTCCGATGACTATGCTCTTAAAAACGAAAACCAGTACGGAAAGACAGAGATGTGGTACATCATCGACAATGAGCCTCACTCCGGTCTCTATATCGGTTTCAAGAAGAAGACCAATGCCGAAGAAGTCAGGAAAGCAGTCCAGGAAGATACCATCCTGGATCTCCTGAACTTCCAGGAAGTAAAGCCGGGCCAGTGCTATTTCATCAAGAGCGGAACCGTCCATGCCATCGGCAAGGGTGTCACCTTGATCGAAATCCAGCAGAACTCGACCCTAACTTACCGGCTTTATGACTACCATCGTCTCGGAAAAGACGGGAAGCCCAGGGAACTCCATGTGGAAAAGGCCCTCAAAGTCCTGGACTACAACCCTTACAGCCCTCCGGAATTCGAAAAGCCATTGATTGGAGAATCCAAGTACTTTTCTTCCAGTGTCCTGCCGGTGAAGAAGACTACCATCAAGGCAAGTCCTTCTTCCTTCAAATCCCTTTCCTTTTTAGGGGGAGAAGGGACAATAGGAGGAATTCCTTACAGGAACGGAGATACTTTCTTCCTTCCGGCCGGAAAAGAAACTGTCCTGGAAGGGACAGGCAAGGTTGTAGTTACGGAAGTGAAGTAGATCAGCAGGCGGTTAGGTAATCGGTGGGGTTTGTCTCCACCGATTTTTTGTTTCCGGATTTCCCGTTCCTTGTTTGTGCTATCAGCACAATGTTGTTTTTGTTTCCCATTTCAAGGTAATTAAGTAAGGGGTTACGGATTAAGCAGATCTTGGAAACTATATACTCCAACAAAGTTTTTGTGGCTAAATGGATTACTTTTGCAATCCGACTGAACCCCACCCTTATCGGCTTTTTCCGGTTGCTTTGCAATCGTTTACTTAAATCGGTTTTTTTACCTTTATTTTGCTTAAATATTTTCTTCGTTTCAAATTAAAGTTTTACAATTGTAAGCCTTTACATTTTTGAGTTGACTAGCTTTTTCCACTCGTTTTATAATCAGGCTAGGTTTAGGGTTACCAAAAAGTAACCTAAACGAAAGGGGCATAATGTATGCACAATTCGAAGAAGGCTTTGGCTTTGTTCCTCTCTCTCGCTGGAATGGCTTCGCTAGCAGGATGCAAGAAGAGTGGAGATTCCACATCTGCTGGTGAAGAAGACTATGACACTCCGATATCCGAGAAGGTTACGATTACTTTTGATACGAACCGTACTGACCTTGATACCAGTGGCAAGTTCACCGAATACATCAAGAGCTTCAATGCCGTAGAGCCGAACATCACTGTCAAGATCCAGTCTTATACGAGCTACAAGGATGATGAGAAGAAGAAGGTTGTTGCCAAGACCAATGGCGTTGTCTCTATGATTCCGATTGATGATAACGATCAGCTCAGCACTTACTACGATTCTCTCGGAAAGTATGATGATCTTGCTGCTACTGGCAAATACAGAAACGCCTACCTCACTGCCAAGTATTACAAGGGCGAGGTCTATGGAATTCCGGGAAGCAACACCGTCGGCGGAGTTGCCTACAACAAGGCTATCTTCAAGGCTGCCGGACTTGACACCACCACGATGACTACTCCGGACACCTTCATTGCAGGACTCAAGAAGATCAAGGACTACAATGGAACCCGTACCGATGGAAAGACTACTATTCCTTATTACACCAATGGTAAGGATGGCTGGTGCATGGAGCAGTTCGAAGACCATCTCTGCAACGATGTCCTCCATGGAGATGCCGATTACCACAACACCTATATGGCCGGCGATCAGAACGTTTTCAGCAAGGATGCCCCGAACGGCGATGCCCACTATCTTGCAGGCAAGATGTTCTTCAACCTTATCGACCAGGGACTGACCGAAGATGATCCTACGACTACCGATTGGGAAGGAAGCAAGCCCAAGATTGCCAACGGCACTATCGGCTGCATGGTCTTGGGCAACTGGGCTATCTCCCAGTTACAGGGAGTTGCCAAGGATAACAATCTCGATCCGAATGATATCGGATATATGCCGTTCCCGTTCACTGCCAAGGATGGAAAGCAGTATGCAAACTCCGGCGCTGACTATTGCTACGGACTCAAGAAGTCTGCTTCCGACAAGGAAAAGAGTGCCGGCAAGAGATTCATCAAGTGGATGGTCGAGAAGTCTAAGTTCGCTGTCAACGAAGGATGCATTTCTTCCTGGGCTGCGGATGGTATGCCGGACAACCTTTCTGCCTT